>Ga0209271_10000188_pt1 | contig 21323 bp, 19 predicted proteins | sample tdAd002_FD_187123 | JGI IMG/M metagenome (GOLD analysis project Ga0209271, IMG submission 187123) | Marine sediment microbial communities from the Atlantic coast under amendment with organic carbon and nitrate - tdAd00.2 (SPAdes)... | ecosystem: Environmental > Aquatic > Marine > Coastal >... | reverse complement strand
GGTTACGAGGAAGCGAATGGAGACGATAGAAGACGAACTCCTTGAAAAATCTCTCGCTTTTATGGATAAAGCCCATAAGGAGGACAAACCTTTCTTTATCTGGCACAACGCGCTGCGGATGCATGTATGGACACGCCTGTCCGAGAGATGGAAGGATAAAACCAAACTCGGCCTTTATGCCGACGGCATGCAGGAACTCGACTGGGTTGTTGGCGAATTACTCAACAAGCTTGATGAGCTTGGTATCGCGGACAACACCATTGTTGTATTTTCCAGCGACAATGGCGCTGAGAAGTTCACCTGGCCTGATGGTGGCAGCAACCCCTTCCACGGGGAGAAGGGTGAAACCTGGGAAGGCGGCTTCCGTGTGCCCGCCGTGGTGCGTTGGCCGGGCACCGTGAAACCGGGCACGATATCCAACGAAATATTTTCGCACGAGGACTGGTTGCCGACACTACTCGCGGCGGCGGGTGAACCGGATGTCGTTGAGAAGTTAAAGCAAGGCTACCAGGCCAACGGCAAGAAGTTTAAAGTGCATATCGATGGCTACGACCAAACCGCCCTGTTATCCGGCAAGGGCGAAGGCAAGCGTGAAGAGATCATCTACTTTGATGATCGTGGCTCCTTGAACGCCGTTCGTGTCAAGAACTGGAAGGTCCATTTCTCCGTGGGTGATGCCTGGTACGGTGGTACAACTGCATTCCCGCAGAATTTCCCACTGGTTACCAATTTACGCATGGATCCCTTCGAGGAAGTTGTCGCGGATATGAAGGATCACCCGATGTACTTCCGCTGGGCCGGAGACAAGTTGTGGATCTACCAGCCGTTGCAGACATACATCGGCAGATTCCTGCAGTCCTTCCAGGAATTTCCACCGCGGCAGAAATCAGCAACTTTCAATGTTGATCAGGTTTTAGATCGGTTGCAGTCTTCCATACCTGCTGGGGGATAGCCTGCCTGGTGAAATTAATTCTTTTGTATATTTTTCAACATGCGCATCAGTGAAGTCCATGTCTACCAGAAGCACCTTCCCATTGTTGGCGGGCCTTACACCATGTCACGGATCACGCTGCACTCTATCGATACCACGATTATCAAACTGGTATCGGATACGGGACTCGTCGGCTGGGGCGAGGTGGCGCCAATAGGACCAATTTATCAACCTCAGCACGCGCTGGGTGCAAGGGCCGCGATTTGCGAAATGGCGCCGGCCCTGATCGGCCAATCCGCGCTTACACCCCTGCTGCTGCGCCGGCAAATGGACGCACTGCTGATGGATCACAACTATGCGAAGGCGGCTATCGACGTGGCGGTAATGGACATGATGGGCAAGCACTACGGGGTGCGGGTCTGTGATCTTCTCGGCGGGGCTGAAACCGAGAGGTTGCCGGCCTACTACGCTACCGGCATCGGTGAACCCGATGAAATTGCCCAGTTGTCGATAGACAAGGTTGACGAAGGTTACGGCAGGATTCAGATCAAGGCCGGGGGACGGGATGTCGCCATTGATATCGCCGTCGTGCACAAGGTGTGGGAAAGGGTCGGCACCAGGGCGCAACTGATCGTAGACACCAATCGGGGCATGACGGCAAGCCAGGCGATGCGCCTGAGCCTCGCCTGCAGGGATATCCCGTTCAGCTTCGAACAGCCCTGCAACACGATCGATGAAATCGCCGCCATCCGCGGGCAGATTCCACACCCCATTATCATTGACGAGAGCACCGAGAGTCTGAATGACCTGTTACGCATCATTTCCATGGGTATCTGCGATGGCTTCGGACTCAAGATGACCCGGTTGGGCGGCCTTAACGCGATGGCGACCGTACGCGACATCTGCGCCGCGCGCTCGATGCCGCATACCTGCGAGGATACCTGGGGAGGCGATATCGTCGCCGCCGCGGTGTTACATATCGCAGCGACCGTTGAACCACGCCTGCTCGAGGCGGTGTGGACCGCCGGCAGTTATATCGAGGAAAATTACGATCCGGTAAACGGTATTAACGTCGATGGCGGTCATTTTCAGCTGCCGACCGGGCCGGGCCTCGGCATAGTTCCAGATGAAAGCCAGTTTGGCGATCCCCTCGCCTCGTTCAACTAAATATTGTTCAACAACAACGGTGCCCCGATGATCGCTGCAAGAAAGCTGGCAAAACCAACCTTTCAACTGGAAAATGACCGCGCCATTGTTACCGAATGTTTGTGTTCGTGGAAATTGAAGTGAAATGAAGCACATTTTCTGGTTGATCGAGGACCAGCTTTGCGGCAGATCGGGGCCCAATCACGAACCCTGGGACGTGCCGGAGCTGAAAATCGCTGGTGTTGGCGCGGTGCTCTCCGTGAATCACGCTGAATCTGTCTATGCCGAAGATTTTTCAACGGTGGATATGCCTTATCGCTGCATCCCGCTCGCCGCCAACGCGCCGCCCAGGGACGGCGACCTGGAGCTGTGTATGACGCGACTGCCAATGGCTTACGAATTTTCGCTGAATCAAATAGAATCAGGTCATTCGGTGCTCGTGCACTGTCGCCACGGCAAAGATCGAACCGGACTTTTCATGGCTTACTTTTTACGGCAGCGGCTTGGGCTGAGTACCGCGGATGCCATCGAACGGGTAAAAACAGTGCGCCCTATTGCGTTGACCGCCGAAGGCTGGGAAGATTTCGCGTTCGTGGTACTGGAATCATGCGGGATACCCGATTGACTGCCCAGGTTGTAGATTAATGAATCAGCAGGTATGAGATGCAACAAAAAACTCGTGTAGCCGTGTTATTCGGCGGACGTTCGGCGGAGCATGAAGTTTCGCTGCAGTCTGCGCGCAACGTCATCGATGCTATCGATAAAGAAAAGTACGAGCCGGTTCTTATCGGCATAGACCGCAATGGCGCATGGTTTCTAAACGATGATTCCATGCCCTTGCTGAACTCGGACAATCCGCGCCTGATCGCGCTGAACAAGTGCCAGAACCCTGTTTCGCTGATTCCCGGCGATCAGGCAGGGGTGCTTATCAATCCGCAAAGCCCAACTGTCATGCAGGCAGTCGATATCATTTTCCCGGTGTTGCATGGGCCATATGGTGAAGATGGTTGCGTGCAGGGTCTGGCCAAACTGGCAAATGTTGCGTGCGTCGGCAGCGATATCCTGGGCTCGGCAGTTAGCATGGATAAAGATGTCTCCAAGCGCCTGCTGCGCGATGCTGGAATTGCGGTGGCGCGTCATCTATGCCTGCGTCGTAATGACTTGAGCAGCGAACTACCGGTACAGGTGGAGCAAACCCTGGGATTCCCTGCTTATGTGAAGCCGGCCAACATGGGTTCCTCGGTCGGCGTAGTCAAGGTCCTGGATGCTACTGCTTTGCTCCCTGCTATCGAGAGCGCATTACAATACGACACCAAGGTTTTGATTGAGGAAGAAATTACTGGACGCGAGATTGAATGCGCAGTGCTGGGTAATGATGATCCAGCGGCATCTATCGTCGGCGAAATCGAAACCAGCGATGGCTTTTACTCTTACGAAAAGAAATATATCGACGACACTGCGGCCGTATTGAAAATCCCGGCTGAACTGGATCAAGCTACGCTGACCAGGGTACAGGCGGCCTCGGTGGCTGCCTTCAAGGTGCTTGAGTGTAGAGGTATGGCCCGGGTAGATATGTTTCTGACTGCAACTGGCGAGATATTCGTCAATGAAATCAATACGATACCCGGCTTTACCGCGATTAGCATGTATCCGAAGCTGTGGCAGGCATCGGGGGTTTCGTACACGCAACTGATCGACCGTTTGATTCAGTTGGCGAAGCAGGAACACAGCGACAAAAGCAAGCTCAGCACAAGCGGGTATTGAATGTCAGGCAGGCAAGTCAAACCAGTAACAGGACACCATTTATATTATTTCAGCACCTGCCCTTATTGCATATTTGTGCGCCTGGCGATGTTGTGGTGGGGACTCAAAATACCGCTCAAGGATATCCTTTTTGAACCAGCGAACAGCGCTGACTTGATTGCCGGCGGTGGTAAAAATCAGGTGCCGTGCTTGCGCATTAAAAATGAAGATGGTGAGGTCCGCTGGCTGTATGAGTCAATCGACATAGTCCGTTACCTCAAAGCCAACCTGGTGACCTGAGACACAGCCACCGATTTCGGGCCCTAAAGGTCTTCGTCGCCCTTGATCTCCTTAACTTCCGGGAACACTTCGTGCAGCGCTTTGAAGAATAAATCGAGCTCTGTTTTTTGCGTGCCGTGCACATCGATCAACTGCAATAGCTTGCGCATGAACACCATGCGCATCGTCGGGTTGCGTTTGAGGTAAAAGTTAAGCGTATGAAAATCACCCTGCACGTCTGCCGAGGCACTCTTAGCGGCCTGGTAGAGATGCTCGACCTGGGCGTCATCAAGATCGAATTCCTGTTTTAAAATCCTTTCAAACTCATGTTTTTCCCTGGCATCGACATGCTCGTCCGCACTGATCACGTGGTAAAGCACCGAGGCCAGTGCGCTGTGCAGGATTTCATCTTCAGGGTGATCGAAAAGCTTACTTTCTTCTTTCAGCGAGTCCAGCCAGTGGGTTAGTGATTCAAACATAACTCAGGTACCATTTTTCAAGGTTGATAGGTGCAGGATATTTTTCTGCGCTACATCCAGTTTATGACAACTCGCTTGCCCTGCTTTGATTTGTATCAATCGGACTAGCCTTCATAGTTCGCCAGTATTCCGGATGCTGGTGAACTATGAAGGCTAAAATATCCCGCTTCGTTTCAATGCCATGTATTCGTTAATCAGGGTCGAATGCATATGCGCTGGCGGTGTGTCGGCGACAATAATGTTATCGCTGCGCAATTGTGCATACATGGCCGATTGATCCTGCAGGTGACGGGTGACACCGCAGTATTTCAATGCGTCGTCGATCGAAACAACCTCGGCTGCCAGGGTGTCGGTTAGCACCTGCTGGCGCATCGAGGCCACCATCACCAGGTGGTGCTGCGATAACAACCTGGCAGCATTCACCAGGTCGTCGCTATCCTGTGGCTCCAGCGACGAAATCAACACGATCAGCGAGCGGCGCGACTGACGGGTCATCAATTGCCGGGCAACCTCCAGGTAATCGCTGGTGGTGGCAGAACTGTCCAGGTCATAGATCTGATCGAGGAGTCGACTGATCTGAAAGCGCCCCTTGATCGGTGCCACCCAACGGGATTGCCCGGCAAAACTAAGCAGACCAACACTATCCCCCTGGCGTAAAGCGACAAACGCAGAAATTAGCAATGCATTCAGCGCATGATCGAAATGGCTGATTTCACCATCCCTGGCACGCATGCGACGACCGCAATCGAGCAGAAACACGACCTGTTGATCGCGTTCTTCCTGGTACTCACGTGAAATCGGCTTGTGGAAGCGTGCAGTCGCGCGCCAGTCGATCTGACGTAATGAATCACCGACGCGGAAATCACGCAATTGATGGAAGTCGGTGCCTTCCCCACGGCGCTGGCGTAGCTGCAGCCCGAGATCGGTGTAGAGTTGTTCGCTACCAATAAAGGATGAGCGAAACAGCGGTTTGTAGTTCGGATAAATCTTTGCTTGCTGGGTCTCGCCATAATAAAAATTCTTTTCCCATAGCTTCCAGCCTGAGGTCACGCGACAGCATAGTTGTCCAAACTCGGCGAGACCGCGTTGCTGCGGCGTAATCGAGTAACGCACCTGGGCAAACTCCCCGGGTTCGAGGTTGAGTTTTACCGGCAAGCCTTCGAGCTGCAGCTGCGTGGGTGGAAAATCGGTCAGCCATAGTTGCTGGCGACGCGCTTCATGGTTGACGATCCTGATGCCAACCCGCTGTCGCACCCCAAGTGCGAGATGTGGTTCCAGTGAGCGTGATGCTTCTAACCGGGGTTGTCGCAGTGCGAGGCCATCGAGCAAGGCCAGCAGCGCCACCAGCCCAAACCAGCACCAGAACACAAGTTTGATTTCAAATGCGCGTGGCCACTCGAAAATGGTCGCGACCGCGGCAAGCAGTCCGAGTAATAACCACAACAGCAACAGCTGCAGTAATAGCCGGGAGGGTTTCATGAACGCGGTGCGTCGACCTTGTCCAGCAGGTTACTGAGTACCTCATCGACACCAAGGCCATCAATCTCTACCTCGGGCGCGAGGATGACCCGGTGGCGTAACACCGGTAACACCATCGTCTTGACGTCGTCCGGAGTGACAAAGTCAACTCCATTGAGCAGCGCCAATGCCCGCGCGCAGCGTAACAACGCGATGCTCGCTCGAGGACCCGCACCATGTCGTAGCAGCGTGCTGCCGCGCGTCGCGCGTACCAGCTGAACGGCATAATCGGCAACCTTGTTGTCAACCTCGATGGCGGCGCACTGCTGTTGCGCGCTTTCGACATCGAGCAACTGCTGCGTATCGTCCTGACCGCCACCAAAGGATTGCAACGCGTAGCGCGTCGCGATCAGCACTTCATCGTCCGCCTGTGGGTAGTCGATGTTGATCTTGACAATGAATCGGTCCAGCTCCGCTTCGGGCAAGGCGTAGGTTCCCTCCTGTTCGATCGGGTTTTGCGTCGCCAGCACCATGAACGGTTTACTCACCGGCATCGACTTGCCATCCAGCGTAACCTGGTATTCCTGCATGACTTCAAGCAACGCAGCCTGGGTTTTTGCGGGTGCGCGATTGATTTCATCGGCGAGTAACAAATTGGTGAACACGGGCCCCTTTTTGAGCACAAATTTGCTTTGTGACATATCGAACATGACATGTCCGGTGACATCGCCGGGCATCAGGTCAGGGGTAAACTGGATGCGCTTGAACTTTCCGCCGATACCAGCCGCCAGCGCCTGCACCAGCAAGGTCTTACCCAGGCCTGGAACGCCTTCGACCAATACATGACCGCCGGCCAGCATCGCTATTAACACCTGCTCGATGACCTGCGATTGCCCTATCAGTCGACCGTTTATATGTTCCCGTAACGCGTTCAGTGCCGCCGAGGTTGTGCTGCTTGAATCATTCATAGTGATTGCTCGATGTGTTTTAAAAGTCTTACCGTCTGGACAAAGGAAGTTTCGTTGAAATCGTCCACGCTGAAGGCCCGCGAGACTGACGCGGGATCGAGATCGCAACGTTTAGCGATCAGTTCGAACTGTCGTTGCTGGTCGGCGCGTGAAAACTCGCCCAACACCAGGCTGACGCGCCGCAGCACGCGCTGGCGTAGTGGCGCGACCAGGTACTCGCCATGGCGACGATGCCAAAGGTAATGTGAAATCGAGGAAAAATATTCTCCCAGCGCTCGCGAGTGCGCCAGGTCACGCGGCAACAGGCGACCAAATCGATAACCGCTACGCCAGATCCAGATTAATAGCATTAAACCCGTCGCGATTAACAGTTCGGTGGCATTACGCGCCATCAGGACCCAGATCGAGTCACGTAAAACCGAACGTAAAATAGCAAAATTCCCTTCGCCGGAACTCAGTAACCACAACAGGTACGCGTGATCGTATTGATCGACCTGGTACGAAGTCCAGATACCAGGATCGGAAATGATGGTCAGCAGGCCGCTGCCGACCTCGAACTGCATCATATGCACTCCGTATGCCGAAAAAGACCAGCTGAAAGGTTGATGACTGGTGTCACTTTCAGAGTCGGCAATATAAGGCTGCGTCAGAATTTTAGCGTCGTTGAACGCGACCTCGAGAGCACCGATATCATCGCTAAACTGTACCGTGGTTAACGAGTCTTCCTCGTCGTTGAAAGAGCGCACAATATCTTCTCTTGATTTACCGTCCTCGATCTGGCGATTGTATTCGCGCAGGGTTTCACTGAGCGGCTTTTCCTCGTCCGCGGCCTCGTCTTCAAATTCACGCCATTCAACCTCGACCTCAAACTCACGTAATAACAGGTCGTCGCCATGCGCCACCGAATCAGCGGTATAAATGACATTGCCTCCAACCTCCAGCCAGTCCATCACCTGTCGCAGCTGTCGCGGAGTTTGTACCTGGTTGGCGTCGCTGAAAAAGAGCGTACCCAGCGAGGTGAGTTCATCGAGTTTGACCAGGCTATCGACATCGGTTACCGGAATACCGCTCTCGTCCATGAATCTCTGGGCCGCGAGGTATGGGTTACGCAAGGCATCGACACTCCAGCTCGACTCCTCGCTTTCTTCGTAAAATTCAATACTGCTATAAAGACCCCAGGCGATCAGGCCAAACAGCAGCACTCCCAGTACGAGCTTGATCGAATGGCTATTCTGCTGCATCGGATAATTCCGTGGTCCAGCCGTCGCAGAGGTGTTGAATGATTTCACTTTGCGGCCGATGATGACCATAGGCAAGCCGCCGCCAGACGTTGGTGAGCTGCCAGAAATAGTCGCTGAGCGAGTCGATCCCGCAGGCCTTGACCAGGGCGGCGCATTCCGCCTCGGTATGACTGGCACGAAACGCGAGTTCGTACCTGTCGATCAGACGTGACAGCGATGCGCGGTAAAGCAGGCTCAGGGCTTCCCGGTAACCACCCTCGTTCCAGATACGCATTACCTGTACCGGAACGTCGGGCGGCAGGCTTTGCGGGGTTACATCCAGCCCAAACAGGATTTGCGGGGCGGTTTCCTGCGGCTTGCGCCTCACCAGTCTCGACAGAGGACCGCGATAGCGTCTCAGCAGATATATCAGCAAGCCGGCAAACGCCACCACCAGCAATAGCTTGATCCAGGCGGCGGTATTACTGAAGCCGTCTGGCCAGCCGAGGTTCTTCTCCCACCACTCGATAAAATCAATGATCCAGTCGGGGAAGGTTTCTTCTCCATCGCCCGCATCGCTCCAGTCCTTAAAGCGCCATTTACGGATGGTCCTTTGCCGGCCAAAGTCTTCGCCCTGTAACACTGACTCGATCAATTGGCCGGCAGATTCGCGATCATGCTCGATCGCAGCGTCAACCGTACCCGGCGTAGCCAGGGTTAACAGGCCGGCAAAAAAAAGGGTCACCACCATACCGGAGGTAGCCGATTGTTTACGATTGGCAATATTGCGGAAACTGATTTCGATATCCCATGCCTCGAGTTCGATGCGGCGATTCAGGTACAGCGCAAAACCCGCCATCGTATGAAACGGCATCACCAGCGAAATCGCGGCGATCCCGGCCAGTGTATAAACCCAGGCACCGCTCAGGGTGAGATCGCCAAAAGTATCGTAGTAGCTGAGGCCAAGCGAGTCAGGCGTGAAAAAATCGAACATCAGTACGATGCCGAAGGCGAGCAGTAGCTCGAAGCAAAAGCAGACGAACTGGTTGCCCAGCGCAACATCACTATATTTACCGTGCAGTACCCGTAAACGTTTGCGGCGCACGCTACCCTTGAGGTCCTCGAGCACCGTCACCGGGTTATCGAAGGCGCGTTGCACCGAGAATCGGCGCCATAGCAGCCATGGCAAAATATCGTTGAACGGCAAGGTTTTCATCCTGGCCCAGATTTCAGGTTCGTCTGCAAACAGCATGCGACTGGCGATAAACAATGGCAGGCGTTCCCAAAAAGGTTTTAGCCACCAGATAATCAACAGCACCCAGAGTGGGCTGCTTGCGAATACAAGCAATAGCACCACCGTCAACGGCAACAGCGACAACAGGCTGGCGAGGTATAGCTTACGCCACCAGGCCCGCGCCATGAGGAAGCCGAGATCGACCGCCTGCCAGCCCGACCGAATACAGGCGTTGACCTGTAGCTTATCGAGATTCATAACAGCGTCCCGAAAACGAGTACAACAGGACTAGGGCCCACAGCACCGCACCTACCGTGTATTTGACTTCGATGCTGAGGCTTGTGCTCGAAGACCAGAAGGCTTCCAGGAAAGCCGCGATCACCAGCATCAGGAAAATTCCGTAAAGCATTGGCACAACATCGCGACCAGCCTTGCGCAGTGCGTCGAGCCGGGATAACTGGCCCGGGTTCAGGATAGCGTAGCCTAACCTCAGCCCGGCGGCGCCGCTGAACACTATGGCGGTTAACTCGAACGAACCATGGCCAACCACAAACGGGTAAAAGGTATCGACATAGTCCAGGCGAGTCAGGTGTCCAGCGATACTACCCATGAACATGCCGTTGAAAAACAACACCAGCAAAGTGCCGATACCGATCACCATACCGCCGGCAAAGCAGCGAAACGCGATGCTGATATTATTCTTGATGTAAAAGCCGAACATGAAAATATCGGTTTCGGCTTCGCGTTCACGACCGAGTTTGCGCGCTTGCGGATCGTACATGCGCTCAACCTGGCGCACCTGGGATCCATCGAGCACGCTGTATACCGCATCTTCATCGAGGTAAGTCCAGGTGCCGGCGACCAGGCCGGGCAAGATCATCACCAGGAATGAGAGCAGAATGAAATAGCGATGGCGATAGATCGCCAGCGGAAAATCGCGTTTGAAGAAGGCGTAGATATTGAGCCTGGTTTCTGAACGGTAACGATACAGTTCGCGATAAACACCGAGCACCAGGTTATTCAATCGTTCCACCAGCGCTGCGTCGTAAAGACGTTCCTTGGCAATTGCCAGGTGCTGACACAACAGCATGTAGTGCTCGGCCAGTATCTTGCTGTTATTACCCCCGGCCGGTTTTTCCAGCGCAGCCTCGATTTGTTGCCACTCCGCGCTGTGCTGTTGTTCAAAGATTTGCTGCTTCATCGTACCCCCAGGAACCAGGCACCGATACGTTGCAACTGCTCTACGCCGTTATCGGTCTTTTCGTGGGTTACGCCCTCGAGAATACTGGCCAGTTCCTGCTGTCGAGGCTCCGAAAGCTGCTGGCTTCGCTGTAAAAAATCTACGATTGATGATTGCTCGCTGCGCAGTAACGACGTGGCTGGCGCCAATGGCTGCATATCTTTCATCACGGCGGGTTTGGCCGACTCGGGCACGCTGATTACCAGGGTGCCGGCCGCCATGTCACCAAGCCGTTGAAAACGCCGGTTGGAGAGCATGCTAATCAGCCCTACCAGGTAAAACAACGGCAGGAAATCCACCGTGCGCAACAGGTTACGTACCATCGAAGTGCCCAGCGTGACCGGACTCAGGTCATCGTTGATGACTGAAATTCCGAGTAGTCTCTTACCCGGGGTCTGCCCGCGCATGTACACCTCGAACAGTACCGGATACAGCCATTCGATAATAAACAGGAAAACAAGGAAGAAACCGCCGCCCAGTCCGAAGCTGCCGAAGGGAATCGACAAGATTGACAGGGCAAAGATGACAATGCCTCGAATCACCAGGTCGATGGCAAAGGCAAAGAATCGTGGGATGGGCCCGACCACCTGGGCTTCAAGGTTGATACCCCCAGGAATTTCGACCCGGTAGCGTGTATCCAGCAAAAGCTTTCCTTAGTCCGCGAGGGTTTGTGCTTCTGCACCAAACAATTTGAAGTAAACCATCGCGTACGCGAGGGCAGTCCACGGCACTATCCAGATCAGGGGGATGACTAGCGGGATCATCCCCAGCGTCAGCAGAATCATTACCAGCAGCAGTAACCCGCTTGCGCGGAACCAGATTCGTGTTACTGCCTTGCGCGATACCTCGAGCGCCTGCCAGGCGGACAAATCTTTTTCGATCATCAATGGCAGCGAGAACATATAGGCGAAGGACAGGTAGATTCCCGGAATAACGAGCAGGATAAAGCCGAGCAATATCATCAGTGTCATCAGGATGTACCACAGTAACGCCGCCAGAATCCGGTTGAAATAATGGAAAACGCTTGCCGACGAAACAGGTTTGTTCTGCGCGTGACGAATGCCCATGATAGTGATCCCGGCAATCATCGGCATGGTTGCCGCAATCGCGACTGTCTGCACCAGTGATCCGATGATCGAGGCGCTGTTCTTATCGGCACCAATGGCAGTTAGTCCGATGATAATGGGAATGCTAATCAACGCGGCCACCAGGTAAACCACGAACCATATCGCGGTAGCAATATGGCATTTGAGTTTGAACCCTTTCAGGTCACGCCATGCTTCGCCGAGGGTCGCGAGCATGTTGACCTCAACGTTACCTGCGATCGCATCTTCGATATTGCCGCCAGCGCGTTCGGACCGAACCTGCTGTGCCAGGTCGGACGCGGGGGTTGCGTATATATCATCCATGGGTAAACCCTTGATTTCATTGAACGAGTACCCGTCGAGTATAGCAGGATAAAACAGCATCGCCGCGTTGACCCGGCATACCGAATTGCGGTATTCGAGTTGCGCGCATTGCCTGACATCGTGGCCTGCTGCTACTATGGTTTACCTTGCTCGGGATTACAGTTTGGTGGCATATGACCAGTAACGATCCACTGCTTCAGCCATACCAGCTCAAGCACCTGACGCTGCGCAATCGTCTTATGATCAGTTCGCACGAACCGGCCTATACCGAGCAGGGTATGCCCAAACAACGTTACCGCCTGTATCACGAGGAACGCGCAAAAGCCGGGGTGGCGCTGACCATGACCGCGGGTTCCGCGCTGGTATCCAGGGATAGTCCGCCTGCTTTCGGCAATATTCTCGCCTACAAGGATGAAGTAGTTTCATGGATGACCGAGATGGTCGATGCCTGCCATCAGCATGGCGCTAAAGTCATGATCCAGCTGACTCACTTTGGTCGCCGCGCCAACTGGAACCACGCTGACTGGCTGCCTGTTGTGTCGCCTTCAGGGGTTCGCGAAACCGCGCACCGGGGATTCCCGAAAATAATTGAAGACTGGGATATCGAACGTATCGTCGGCGACTACGCGGACGCGGCCGAACGCATGCAGGCATCCGGAATCGACGGTATCGAACTCGAATGTTACGGTCACCTGATCGATCAATTCTGGTCCCCGGTGACTAATTTTCGCGATGACGAATGGGGCGGATCGATCGATAACCGCCTGCGCTTTACGCATCTTATACTCGATGCGATTCGCGCCCGGGTGGGAGCTGAATTTATCGTCGGCCTGCGCCTGGTGATTGACGAGCAGCTGGAAAACGGTATGACTCGCGAGGTCGGTATCGAAATTGCCAGGCGCATGATAGATAGCGGGCAAATCGATTTCCTCAATGTCATTCGAGGGCATATCGATACCGACGAAGCACTTAGTAAAATCATTCCGATCCAGGGTGTGCCGCTAGCCTTGCACCTGGACTTTGCCGGCGAAGTGCGTGCGGAAATGAAATTCCCGGTATTTCACGCGGCACGAATTGCGGATGTCGCAACCGCACGCCATGCAATTGCGAGCGGCAAACTCGACATGGTTGGCATGACCCGCGCCCATATCGCCGACCCGCACATCGTGCGCAAGATCATTGCGGGGCGTGAACAGGATATTCGTCCCTGCGTCGGCGCGACCTATTGCCTCGACCGAATCTACCTGGCTGGTGAGGCCTTGTGTATTCACAACCCGGCGTCGGGGCGTGAAGCCAGCATGCCACATGAAATCACCACCAGGGTGGAAAAATCGAAGCGAGTAATAATCGTTGGCGCGGGACCGGGTGGGCTCGAAGCCGCGCGAGTTGCCGCTGAACGTGGACATCATGTCACCGTGTTCGAGGCGACACCCAAACCGGGCGGCCAGGTTTTGCTGTGTATGCGCAACCAGCGCCGCCGCGATATGGCGGGAATTATCGACTGGCGCGTCGAGCAATGTGAAAAAGCCGGGGTTGAGTTCCGCTTCAATACTTACGCCGAGGCCGATGAAATTCTTGCAGAGAATCCGCAGGTGGTGATTATCGCCACTGGCGGTATGCCCGATACCAATGTACTCAAATCCGGCAACGATTGTGCAGTATCGAGCTGGGATATTATTTCCGGTGACATGGTGCCGCGAGGCGATGTCCTGTTGTTTGACGACGGCGCCGACCATGCCGGCATGCAGGCAGCCGAAGTCATCGCCGATAGCGGGGCAAATCTCGAGTATGTCTCACCCGAAAGGCAAATTTCACCCGATATCGGCGGCATTAACCTGGTCCCCTATATCCAGCACCTGCTTGCGCAAGACATTCAGCTTTCACTTTGCCGACGCGTGCTCGAAGCCTCCCGGGAAGGTGAAAAAATCCGCGTCAAACTGGGCAGCGACTATGGGGATTATCCACTGGAACGGCTCGTCGACATGCTCGTCATCGACCACGGCAGGATTGCATTGGACGATGTTTATTACCAGCTCAAGCCGTTGTCGAGTAACCTGGGAGCCGTCGACTACGGAGCGTTGATCAACGGGCAGAAACAGGAACTGCTACACAACCAGGAGGGCAGTTTTCAACTTTTCCGCATCGGTGACGCGGTATCCGCGCGTAACATCCACGCCGCAATTTACGACGCCCTGCGACTGCTGAAGGATATTTGAAATAAAGCCTCAGTCGCATTTACTATAGAAAACAGGCAAAGAGGATCAAAATGAATGCTCCTGTTTATCTCGACTACAACGCCACCACGCCGGTCGACCCCCTGGTCGCGAAGGCAATTGAACCCTATCTTCATCAACACTTCGGTAACCCGTCATCCAGCCATATTTACGGTCGCAATGCCCACCAGGCAGTCGAACGAGCGCGTGAACAGGTAGCCATACTAATCGGTGCAGAGGTTGACGAAATCGTTTTTACCGGATGCGCCACCGAGGCTAATAACCTGGCCATCCGGGGTGCGGCCAGGGCGTTACGTGACAAGGGTCGACACGTGATTACGAGCGCGGTGGAACACCCCGCCGTCGAGCAGCCTTTTCAGCGCCTTGAAGACGATGGCTGGGAGGTATCGGTGATTCCGGTTGATAGTTATGGACGCGTAGATCCGTCCAGTGTATCCGCCGCGCTGCGCGATGATACGGTACTGGTTTCGATCATGCATGCCAACAACGAGGTGGGTACGATCCAGCCGATCGAAGAGATTGCGACGATAACGCGTCCACGCGGCATCCTGCTGCATACCGATGCCGCGCAATCCGCAGGAAAAATTCCAGTTGCGGTCGACGATCTCGGTGTCGATTTGCTGACCCTGGCCGGACACAAATTTTATGCCCCCAAAGGTGTAGGTGTGCTCTATGTTCGCGATGGCACACCGCTACAACCGGTGTTGGTGGGCGCCGGTCACGAAGCCGGGTTGCGACCGGGCACGGAAAATGTACCCGCCATCGCCGGCATGGGTGAAGCCGCCCGCATCGCATCTGAGGGTAATTCCACACATTCCCAACAAATGCGCCTGTTGCGTGATCAGTTACATACGCAGCTGGCTGATGCCATTCCCGGACTGCTCCTGAATGGTCACCCGGAACAGCGCCTGCCCAACACGCTTAACATTTCCTTTCCCGGAGTTGATGGACGGGAATTGCTGGTTCATGCCGCAGCCGAAGTAGCCGCGTCGGTTGGTTCGGCTTGTCACGAGGATGACCAGGCCGTGAGCGGCGTGCTTGGAGCGATGGGGATCGAAGTAGAGCGTGCTCGCGGCGCAGTACGTCTATCCCTCGGCAGAACATCCAGCGAAGCCGATATTGAGCGAGTAGCCAAAGCGTTAATCACAGCCTGGCAGGCAAGCGTTTAGTGATAATTTGCCCTATGGGGCAACACCGCCCCGCCCTGCCTGAAGCGGTCTTCTATTGAACTGCTGTCTTACTGTGTTAGCCTGTTCGAGGAATATTTTCTACCAGATATAAACCATGACCGCCAAATCGCCGTTAACCGCCAGCGCAGACAAACCTCAGGGAAAACTGGCAGCAGTATTTGCTATCTTCGCGTTTATCGCCTGCAACGGCCTGGTTATCATGATCGCGGCGTTCTCCCTGATCGGCATCTCGATTTCGATAAACCCCCATATTCAGGCCGCCGCCATATCATTGTTCGCCGTGGTAACGCTTGGCCTGGTTTTTAACGGATTTAAAAAGAACAGAAGGATCGGTCCACTTATCCTCGCTACTGTCGCTACCGTCACATTGATAGGTACCATGTATATCCACTTCAACAAAATTATCGAATCTCTGGGATTACTGGCGCTCTTCGCTTCAGCCTTGTGGAGCTGGCAGATCAATCGAACACTGTGCACACGAAAATAAGTGATACAAGGACGACGGGGCAGGCAGCATCCATCGACCGGGCTGAACACTAGCTATGCAGGCGAGACCGCGGCAGCCTGCATAATCCAGTCACGGAAAGTTTTAATCACCGATGCAGTGTCTAATCCCCGCGGATAAACCAGGTAGTAACCATAGGCGTCCAGGCTGACGGCCCGGTACTGGTATAAACGGCCGGTCGCGACCTCATCGTCGACGAGAAAATCATAAAGTGCGATTCCCTGCCCATCGATAACCGCCTGCACCCGCACGTTGGGATCGGGAATTACCAGGTCATCAGACCCCGGCGTCCATTCGATGCCCGCAGCGGTAAACCAGTCCATCCAGGCCTCACTACCATCGCGGTCATGCAGCAATGTTTGCCGATTGAGAACGCTTTCAATGCCTTCAGCATCAATCTGCAAGCCAGTGTCGTGACTGGCCGTCAGCATCGCCGGGCACGGGAAAATTAACTCCACCTCAAAATCTTCTTCGTACCAGTCACCTTTACCCCAGCGAACCGCGAGATCCAGTTCATTCGAGCGCAAATCCATCAGATCGATCAGTGGTTGAATGCGCAGACCAATATCGGTGTGTTCGGTAATAAAATGCATCAGCCGCGGGGATAACCAGCGAGATGCAAAGTAAGTAGCCATACCGATCGTGACACGATCTGTATTTCGCTGTCTGAGATTGACGATTTCCCGCTCAACACCGTCAAATAGTGGTCTTGCTACCTGCAGCAGAACGGTTCCTTTTTCGGTTAGAACCAGGTTACGTTTGGCACGGGAAAACACGCGAAACCCTAATTCGGCTTCGAGCTGCTGAATCTGATAGCTGACCGCACCTTTAGTCAAATTCAATTCGTCGGCGGCAGCCCCCATGTTCAAATTCCGCGCCACAACAATGAAGCTGCGTAAGGTGTTGTAGTTTCGAAATCGCATTACTACTGTTTAAATTATTTAGACAATGTGGATCGAAACAAAGGTGACTTTCGCGGCAGGCAGGCTGCCCTTGACAACGAAGGCAAGGAACGTTTTCTGGCGGCAGGGTTTCGATTGATCATGACGACGCACTCGTCGGTGGCGAGATATTGAAACTCAATGACCAGGAAGTCGGCGTTATCAACAGTCCCTGCTGGTCACATCGACTGAACAAGTCGCTGGCACTGGTGCATCTGCAACCCGCTGCGACACAACCCGGTACACGACTGCAGGTGATTGGCGATAACTTTTCAGGTAGCGCCACGGTCGAGACGATTCCGTTTTACGACGCTAACAAGTCGCGGACGCACGCATAAGCGTAAAGCAGATGTCACGAGCATCCAGTCGGCGGCGTAATCGCAGCCGTGCCACATCCGAAACCCTCGCTACGCTGCCGTGCATAAGGCGCAAGATTCCCGCCTATGAACTGCTCGATGAAGAGTCCCTGGTCAGGCTTGAGCAGCATGCCGAATGGTTGCTGGCGGAAATCGGTATCGAGATCCGTGGCGACCCGGAAGCATTACGCCTGTTCCGGGAAGCCGGTGCCAACGTCGACGGAGAGCGCCTGCGTTTCGATCAGGGGCAGCTACGAGCGCTGTGCTCGACCGCACCCAAAACCTACACTATGTATGCGCGTAATCCTGACAGGCATATCGAATTCGGTGGCGATCACCTGATTCTTGCACCCGCTTACGGTTCCCCTTTCGTGACCGACCTGGAAAACGGGCGTCGTTATGGCACGCTCGAAGATTTCCAGAATTTCATCAAGCTGACTTATATGACCCCCTGGCTGCACCACCAGAGCGGAACCATCTGTGAGCCGGTTGATGTAGCCGTCAACAAGCGTCACCTGGATATGGTCTACGCGCACTTGCGTTATTCCGACAAACCCTTCATGGGCTCGGTGACCGCACCCGAACGCGCTGAGGATTCGCTGGCCATGGCGAGGATTGTGTTTGGTGAAGCCTTCATGCAGGAACATCTCGTGATCCAGGGCAACATTAACGTGAACTCACCGCTGGTTTACGATGACACCATGACCGGCGCACTACGCACTTATGCCGCGGCGAACCAGGGCAATGTGATATCGCCTTTCATACTCAGCGGTGCCATGGCACCCGTAACCCAGGCGGCGCTGATCGCGCAGGCGCATGCGGAGGCGATGGTCGGTATTGCGTTGACGCAACTGGTACGTAAGGGCGCACCGGTGGTCTATGGCAGCTTTTTAACCACGATGGATTTGAAAACAGGCGCACCCACATTTGGCACCCCCGAATCGAATCTCACAACAATGGCCATTTCACAGCTATGCCGCCGTCTCGGCTTACCGTTTCGTTGTGGCGGACATTTAACCGCGTCCAAGATCGCCGACGCGCAGGCGATGCAGGAATCCGTCGACACCATGAACCCGGCGATCATGGCTGGTGCAAACTTTATCTTCCAGGCGGCGGGCTGGCTCGAAGGCGGCCTCACAATCGGCTATGAGAAATTTGTCATGGATGCTGACCGTTGCGGCGCGATCCGGCGTATGGTGCAGGGGTTGACCATTGATGCTAACGAACTGGCAACGGATGCTTACCTCGAAGCAGGCATCGGCAGCAACTTTCTAGGCGTGGCTCACACCATGCGCAACTACAGAACAGCAAATTATCGAGCCAAACTCACTGACACCAGTTCGTTCGAACAATGGAGCGAAGGCGGAAGCAAGGATATGCAGCAACGCGCCTGTGAACGTTGGCAGCAGATGCTGGCCGAATATGAACCACCAGTAATCGATCCGGCGACGGACGAAGCATTGCTGGAATTTGTTACCAGGAAAAAAGCATCGATGGTAGATGCCTGGTACTGACTACGGGACCAGGATCATCAGATTTCATATTGACCTCAGCTTTGTCAGCGAGTAACCAGGGAGAAAATCGGCCTTCGGGCGGCTAATTCGGTTTTTTCGGCAGTGGCACTACGAGTGCATCGACGATGGTGCAGCCCGATTGATTTACGATCACCGGATTCAAATCGATCTCGGCGACCGAATCGGCAAGTGCCACCACCAGTGCGGAAAATCTGCCAATCATGTCGACCAGTGCCTGCCGGTCGACCGCGGGCTGTCCACGGACTCCGGACAATAAGCTTGCCAGCCTGGTCTGCTCGAGCATCGCATTGGCCTGCGCGTCATCCACCGGAGCGAGCTTGAATGCTCGCTCGGCGAGCAATTCGATCAGCACTCCGCCGCAGGCTACAATCACCATCGGCCCATACTGAGGATCATTCTTCATACCCACGGAGATCTCGACACCAGCCTCGACCATGGGCATCACCACAACCTGATCGCCGAGTCGTGTTTGCAGATCCCGGTAGGCGGCTTCAAGTTGTTGCCGATCTGCAATATCGACTTTGACCCCATTTTTGTCCGACTTGTGGGCGATACCTGCCATCGCCGTTTTGAGCACTAACGGGTAACCAAAAGAATCAGCCGCAGCGAGCACTTCGTCGAAACTCTGTGCAACGCGGAAATCAACCGTCGGCAGGTCGAACTCTGACATCAGACTCAACGAGGTGATTTCATCAAAGCTTTCAACTGCACACAAATGACTCGACCAGCGTGTTATTGTCGCCTTGTCAAATTCGACGCTACCCATGGCAGCGAGGTTATCGGTAGCGGTTGGGTAATTCATCAGCTTAAGCATGGCGCGCAATGCGACATCGATACCATTGATCACCGGGATGCCCTGCGCCGTCAGTTCGGTCGCGGTCTGATTGATTGTGCTGAAGCTGCAACTATTGATCAGGATGACCGGTTTATCACTATAGGCTGACAGTAGTTTTGTGACTTCGAACAATTCGGGATAGTGTGAAAAGCCGTCGCGGAATTCGAATTCAAAGCTCAACAACGCGGTATCCGCGTCATCAAGCAAGGCTTTACCGCACTCAAGGTAAGTTTGGCGAGTGTTGTTGCCGAGCGCGCCCATGCCATCCATCGGGTTCACCGCTTCGAGCCCGATTTCGAGATGTTCGCGTAATACGCGCGTGGTATGCGCCGCTATGCGGGCAAATCTGATGCCATGATCTTCGGCCAGGTCGATCATCTGTTCGCGCATACCGCCTGAATCGAGCATGCTCGAGAGGCCACCCTCACCGACCCGAAAACCAGCGGCGAACAACATCGCGGTGACAATCATTTCATCGGCATCGCGACACAGGGTTGCGCCATGGCGCTCACAGGCCGCCACAAAGGCCTCAAAATCGCCGGCAATGGCGCCGGAATGGCTCATCGCCAACTGGGCCGATTTTTCTGTACGGCCGAGGCGCGTGATTACGACGGGTATCGACTTGCCGCGCGCCCTGTCCAGCGCCGCGATGAAAGCCGGTACATCACGCACGGCCTCGAGCAAAATCGCGATCACCCGGGTGGAATTCTGTTCCACCAGGTAATCCATGTAATCACCGACGGTCGCGTTGATTTCCTGCGCACTCGCGATCACGTAGTTAAAACAAAAACGCGCATCATTGTTGGCCAGGTAGGTCATACCCGAACCCGAATGCAGGATCAGGCCGATATGTCCGGCAGGTCGGTCCGCGGGAGGGCAATCGAAGCTGACCATGACGTTGTGGTCATAGTTATAAAAACCCATCGAGTTGCCACCGCAAACCGGAATAGCCGCCTGCCGCGCCTTCTTGCGCAGACGTTCGGGAAGTTTCGGTTGCGTGTCATTTTCGATGTAATTTGCTGCATAGATAAGGATACCGCCGACTTTCAACGCCATTGCCTGATCGAAACTCTGTTCCAGGGCAAGGCCGCTTATTGCGTAAACCACCAGGTCGGGCACCACCGGTAAATCGCTCAGCGAGGCATAACAGGTTTGACCATGTAACGACTGGTACTTTGGGTTGACCGGGTAGACTTTCCCCTGGTAACCGCTATCCGACAGTTGCCGATGGGTGATTGCCGCCAGACTGCCGATGCGCTCGGAGGCGCCGACGATGGCAATCGTTTGCGGATTCAGTAAGCGATCTAACCAATGCGCCATAAGCTGCAGGTACTGAGTGAATGCGGCGCGATTTTGACATATTATTGCCGCCTTTCACACACATTTTCGGGTACCGCCATGAACGATGAAGTACGCGTCGTAACTTACGACCAAATCGTCGAAATTACCATCGATCGTCCACCAGCCAACGCGATTAATCCTGCAGTTTCGAACGCCATTTACGACGCCCTGTTGATGCTGCAGCAAGATGACAATCTACGCGTAGGAATCATTACCGGTAGTGGCGAACGTATCTTCAGCGCAGGTTGGGACCTGAAGGAAATCGCCGCCATCGATAAC
>Ga0209271_10000187_pt1 | contig 21396 bp, 16 predicted proteins | sample tdAd002_FD_187123 | JGI IMG/M metagenome (GOLD analysis project Ga0209271, IMG submission 187123) | Marine sediment microbial communities from the Atlantic coast under amendment with organic carbon and nitrate - tdAd00.2 (SPAdes)... | ecosystem: Environmental > Aquatic > Marine > Coastal >... | reverse complement strand
GGAAACAACAGTATCAAACATGATGTTTGCCAGCTGTATATTCAATCTCTAAAATTACAGATCGATGAGCCGGCTCCGGTCAAAAGCTACCAACCCAACCCCTGGGGCTTGTATGATATGCACGGCAATGTTTGGGAATGGTGTGTGGACTGGTTCGGAGATTACAAAAAAAATCCGGCAACCGATCCCAAAGGCCCGGATTCAGGAACCATGCGGATACGCCGTGGCGGGAGCTGGTTTAAACACGGTCACTCATGCCGGTCGGCCAACCGCTCCTTTGGACATCCGGCGACCCGGTACAGAACCACCGGCTTCAGACTGGTCAGGGATGTTCGGTAATGGTGAAATTTGTTGGCAAATGGCTAAAGATTTTTGAGGATGAAATCCACCTGTTCTTGTGGATATTTCTTCTGTTTTTCCTTTTGCGCAGCTCTAACGTCATCCTTAACAATTATGCCGAAACCGCTTTTCTAAAACGTTTCGGTGTCGAATACCTCCCCATTGTATACATGCTCAATTCAATCGCCCTCTTTTTTCTTATGGGGGTGTTGACCGGAATCATGGGTAGAGTTCCGGGCGCACGTATTTTATCTTACCTTTTTGTATTCTGCGGCCTTTCAGTGGGAGGAATACGGTTATTAATCCCTTTTGGCTTTGATCTGATCTATCCGGCGCTATTTATGCTAAAAGCCCAGTATGAGGCTTTACTTGGGCTTTTGTTCTGGAACATGGCCAACGATCTTTTCAATACAAGACAGTCCAAACGACTTTTCCCTCTGATTACAGCGGGCGGCGTCATCGGTACAATGCTCGGCAGTTTCGGCACACCGTTTCTGGCAAAGGCCATTACACTCGACAACCTTCTGTTTTTCTACATGGGTACCACCCTGATCGGGGCTGTTGTCGTCAGACAAATGGGAAAAGCTTATCCCACACTATTATTTAGTGATGCAAAAACCAAAAAATCGAAGTCCCGGAGCAACATCATTGGGGAATTCAAAAAAATCATCCCTTTGATGAAGGAGTCTTCACTGATCAAGATTTTAATTTTATTGACCTTTCTTCCCAACGTCATCATTCCCATAATGAATTATCAATTCAACTTTGCGGTGAATGCACAGTATGCCACCGAATCGGGTATGATACATTTTTTCGGCGTGTTTCGCGGGTCTCTAAACGCCATCAGCCTGGTTATTCTTTTGTTTGTCGGCCGCATATACGGTCGTTGGGGGCTGCCGGTGGCATTGATGTTTCATCCCGCCAATTATATTTTGGCGTTTCTGGCCTTTTTGTTCAGGTTCGACATATTTTCGGCCATGTATGCCCGGATGTCCACCATGATTTTGAAAACAACCATCAATAACCCTGCAAGAAATATCTTGATGGGGCTGATTCCAACATCCTTGCGTTCTATTTTAAGGCCCTTTCTCAGCGGCACGGTGGTGCGGGTCGCATTGCTCATGGGATCGGGTATGATATTAATTTCTGGAAAACTGTTCCAGCCCAGATATTTGTCCCTGGTCGCCATCCCATTTGCAGCTGCATGGCTTGCCTCGGTCTTTGCGTTGAAAAGGAAATATTCAAAAATACTTCTCGACCTCATATCAAACGACATGTTCGATTTGAAGGCCCTGGAGGAAACGGACATGGAACAAATTTTCAGCGGGGGGAAAATAGAGTCACAGCTGGTCGAAGCGTTTCTCGACGCCCGCGGAAATCGCTCCCTTTGGTATGCCCGCCTGCTTAAATCTTTAAAAATAAAAAATCTTGACCAACATCTTTTGACCGCCCTGAAACATGAGAAGGGCGGCGTCCGGGCAGATCTTTTGGATTTTCTGTCTCCGAAGGCCGGGAAAAAGGCCGCTGATATGTTGGTGGACCTGGCAGCATCTGAAAAAAATCCGGATATTATCGCAGCCGCTGTTAAAGCTGTAAACCGGCTCGATGCTGAATCTTCCGCCGTATTCGATTATGCCCCCTTTCTTAGCAGTAAACATTCTGAAATTAAAGCCCATGCACTGATAGGACTCTATCACCGAACACCGGAAAAATACAGTTCGACCATCGCTTCCTGGCTCCATTCAGAGGATTTGGCACAGAGGAAGGCAGGCATCATTGCTGCCGGCGGATCAGAGGACATCTCTTTTTGCGACCGTCTCGAAAAGATGCTGGCAAATAAAGAAAATGAGCCGGTTTTGCCGGATATTTTAAATGTCCTTTATGCCCTTGGGGCCACAGAACTCAATGATCGGGCCCTGCCCTATCTGTCAAACAGTGCGAAGAAGGTGCGTCAGGCGGCACTTGCAGTCATTGAAATCGATAACGATGCGCTTTTAAGAAAAACAATTTCCATGATGGCCGATTCCGACGAAAATATTTACGAACTTGCTAAAAAAAGAATTGAAACAGCCCCGCATCAAAATACTCAGCTCCTGGTAGAATCGCTGGTCATACCCAACCGCAAGGTCAGAAAAGGCATATTCGATTTGCTGGAATCTTTGAATATCAAAGATCTGGATATTTTCCGGTTCGCACAAAATCAGGTCAAGGAAAGTTATCAATACCTGGCCAATACCGTGAGTCTTAAAGCTTTCCCCGAAAACCCTTGTCGAAACCTTCTCATCGATCATTTTAACGAAAAAATGCAGCTTAGAATCGAAAACATTCTGCGTGTCCTGGCCGTTCAGGACCCATCCGGGGAAATAAAAATTATCTACAGGGGATTATTATCTTCAGATGCCCGTAACCGTTCCAACGCAATAGAAGCCCTGGACGAAATGGTGGACAAACGCTTGTTTAAAATAATGTTGCCCCTTGTGGAAATTTCTTCTCCCCAAGAAAGCCTTAACGCCGGAAGGAAGGATTTTGATCTCATCGAATTGGATTCTGAAGAAAAAAAATTTTTTTCGCACCTACTCACCGATGATGACTGGGTAACGACAGCCTTGACATTGAATTTGATTCACGATAACGAATCTGAGCTGATCGATCATAATGTCCTACTGGAATTTGCCTCATCTGAAAATAAATTTATTCGCGGGACGGCCCGGAGGATCATCGATCAACACTCGGAGGAAGGGGGACAGCATGGCGGATGAAGTCACGATTTCGGACAAGATTATGCTTTTGAGAGGCATCGATATATTTGAAAGCCTGTCGGTCAGCGAACTTGCCGCCACAGTTTCTGTCGTCGAAGAAATCGATTGCACACCGGGTGAAATCATCATTCAAGAAGGAACCGTTGGAGACACCATGTACCTTGTGATCAAGGGAGAGGTGTCGGTGATTAAGGATCTGGGCGAAATTAACGAGATCGAGATCGATCGAATCAAAGCCGGTGATTATTTTGGAGAGATGGCCCTCTTTGAAGATGCGGTTCGATCGGTTAGCATCCGGATTGAGGAACCATCCAGATTTATGGTTTTAAATAAACAGGAGTTCAAAGAACTTGTCCGGGAATATCCGCAGATAGCCCTGGAAATTTGCAAGGTATTGAGCGGCCGCATCCGCAACCTCCACACAAAAATAGAAAAACGCGAATATTCTAACGTAGAGCTTTGACAATGAAAATAGCTTTTTTAATGGATCGGTTGGAACCCATTGATCCGATGAAGGAAACCACCAGTCATCTGATGTACGAATGTAATCAGCGCGGCCATACGGTCTATTTTCTTGAGCCCCATGATATCTATATCCGCGGATACGAAGTCGTTGCAAGGATGCGCAATATTACCGTACCGACCGACCTTACCATGAAAAAATATTGGCGATCCGCAATAAAATGCCTGAAAAAGGATGATCTCATATTTGAAACCGTGACCGAACTGGATGCGCTGTTTTTAAGAAAAAACCCGCCGCTCAATTATCAGGCTATGGAGTTCCTTTCACCGGTCAATGACCGGGTCTTTATGATCAATTCCACCAATGGACAGATTCTTGGCAACAGTAAACTCTATGCACTCAATTTTCCAGGTATCATACCCATGACACATGTATCCAGAGACCCGAAACGGTTGAAAAAGATCATCGATGATTTCGGCGGCGCCATGGTGATTAAACCGTTGCAGCGTTACGGCGGGGAGGGTGTCATCAAGGTCAGTATCCGGGACCAGGAAAATCTGAATTCACTGATCAACTATTATGTGAAAGGATACGAAGATTACCCGGCACGGGAGCCGATCATGGTTCAGGAATTTTTAGAAGGCGTAAAAAAAGACGGGGATATTCGGATATTGCTTTTGAACGGAGAGATCCTGGGCGCCATGCGACGCAAACCGATGAAAGGAGACTTCAGGACCAACGTTCATGCAGGCGCCCGTGTGTTCAAGCACAACGTGACAAAGAAGGAAAAAGAAATCTGCCGGGTTATCCAAGACCGTCTTATAAAAGATGGCCTTTATTTTGTGGGTATCGACGTGATTGGGGATAAACTGGTGGAAATCAACTGTGTCAGCCCCGGGGGAATCGCCCGTATCAACAAGTTGGACCGTGTAAAACTGGAAGCCAAAGTCATCGATTTTGTGGAACGGAAAGTCAAAGAGATGAAAGGAAAGAACGATTAGTTTGGAATTGACCGCTCCCATCAGAAAATTATTATCCGGATCCGCCTGGACAGCCGTCATCGTTTCCGGTTTGCTGTTAACCGTTCTGTCCTGTGGGGAAAAAAAGGACGCTCGATTTCTTAAAGTCGGACTCCATGAAGAACCGAAAACCCTCAACATCTGGCTGGCCAGCGATGCCAATTCCAAAAAAATCCTGTCCCTAATTTATCAGCCGCTGTATCTGCGGGATCCCGAAACCCTCAGTCTGATACCCTGGCTGGCGTCCGGCGAACCAGAGTATGATCCGGCAACGATTTCCTATACGGTCCGCCTTAAACCCGCCAGATGGTCTGATGGATCGGAAGTGACATCCATTGATGTGGCCTTCACCGCTTCTTTGATAAAAGAGTTTAGAATACCCCGGTACTATTCTTCATGGAAATTTATTAAAAAAATAGAGACTCCGGACAACCGAACCGTCCGGTTCTATCTTGAGGCACCGAAAGCCATATTTTTGACCCGAACACTGACGTCGTCGATTGTATCAAAAAAAGAATGGGCACATATTTCCCAAAGCGCCAGAACCCAGCAAAAACCACTGAAAGCCCTGATCAATCACAAAATCGAAAAACCGATGGGATGCGGACCGTTTGTCTTAGAAAAATGGGGGCGGGGCACGTATGTTCATCTTCAAAAAAACAGGTATTTTTTCGGCCTTCATCAGGAGATCGGCGGTCGAATTCTCGGCCCGTATGTGAACGACCTTCTTTTCAAAGTTTACGGAACCGCGGATGTCGCCGTACTGGCCCTGAAAAAAGGAAACATCGATATGTTTTGGTGGGGAATTCAGCCCGGATATATCGATGACTTAAAGCAGCAGAAAAACATTAAAATATTTTACTGTAAAAAAAGTGCGTTATATTTCTTGGGCTTCAACTTGAGAACCCTGCCGTTCAGCGATGTCAACCTGAGACAGGCGGTGGCCGTCCTGGTTGACAAGGAGTTTATCATTTCTCGCATCCTCCAGGCATACGGTACCCGTATGGACTCTATCGTCCCGTCGGGGAATCAATACTGGTTCTGTTCGGATGTCTCCCGCTACGGAGAAGGCATGGACCGGAACGGGCGCATTAAAAAGGCCTATCATATCCTTCACACGGCCGGATATGCTTGGGAAGTACCGCCCGTCGATGAGAGCGGCAGGGTCGTCCCCGGCAAAGGGATACGGATGCCCGACGGTCAGCTGATGAAAAAAATCACCATCTTAACGCCGCCGGCCGATTATGATCCACACCGGGCCATGAGCGGCATGATGATACAGGAATGGCTCAAGGCTTTGGGCATACCGGTACTTTCCCGACCCATGGCCTTTGGGGCTCTGCTCGATCAGGTTAAAGGACGTCATGAGTTTGATGCCTTCATACTGGGCTATGGAAGACTGTCCATGGATCCCGATTATTTGAGGAATTTTTTCCATTCCGCCAACGACAAGTCGCGGGGATGGAATATGAGCGGATACAACAACCCCGAGTTCGACCGTATCGCCGAAAAATCTGCAAGTGAGATGAATCAGGAACTTCGCCAAAAACTAATTTTTAAGATGCAGAAAATCATCATGGCGGATATACCGTATCTCCCTATTTACAATCCGGCACTCCTTGAAGCGGTACGCACAGATACCTTCAGCGGCTGGGTGGAAACCTTGGATGGAATTGGAAATACCTGGTCCTTCTGCCTGGTCAAACAAAATGATACAACGTCCCGATAAGTCTTGAAAATTTTGATTCTATAATATAAAACACCTGAAATGCGCAGGGTGCTGAACTTAATCCGGAATTGTTTTAATGGAAGTCCGAAAATTTATCCTAAAAAGGTTCATCGAGATATTCATAATTTTCTTTGTGATCCTAACGGTACTCTTTTTGCTGTTCCGTCTGGCACCCGGTGATCCGGTGACCCGGATGGTGGACCCCACCTTGACCCCGGAAGATTCACAGTATTTGATCGCCCAATTGGGGCTCGATCAGCCCATAGGGCTGCAGTATCTCTATTATATCAAAAACTTCTTTACCGGTAATTTCGGGAATTCTTTTCATTACGGCGTGACGGTGTCCTCGATTATTTGGAGCCGGCTTCCAAACACCATCATCCTGTTTACCACTTCAATCTTGCTTTCCGCGTTCGTGGGCATTTTTTTGGGCAAAATCGCATCCTGGCAAAAAGGGACAAAAACCGATACCTGGATGACCCTGGGAGCACTGGTCTGTCACACCCTTTTTCTCCCGTGGCTGGCCTTGCTTATGATCTGGATTTTTGGATTTAAAATCGGGTGGTTCCCCCTAAACGGCATGATTTCACCGGAGATATGGATGGACCCGTCGTCCGGTTTCTGGTTGAAGTCACTGGATGTACTTCACCACATGATCCTGCCTCTGGCCACGCTGTTTTTAATTCATTTTGGAAGTTATTTACTCCTGATGCGCAGCAGCATGCTGGATACACTCAAAGAGGACTATATCTTAACGGCAAGGGCCAAGGGACTCGAAGAAAAGACCATTCGCAATAAACATGCAGCGCCCAATGCCGCACTGCCGGTGGTGACCAGTGTCGGAATCAGCCTGGCATTTTCCCTCAGCGGCGGCGCCCTTACGGAAACGGTATTCAGCTGGCCGGGGATCGGACGGGAGCTGGTTTTTGCCGTGAGCAACAGTGATTATCCTCTGGCTCAGGGTTCCTTTTTATTGATCGCCATCGTGGTTCTGATGGCCAACCTGGTGGTGGATGTTCTGTACGCCTATCTGGATCCCAGGATCAAGTATTGATGGCGTCGTAAAAAGTCCCATCTACTGCGTTGTAGTATTTTTTCAGACACTCGGCATACTACATGTATAGCCTCGTTCCTGAAAAAATACTGCGCCTTGTATATGAACCTTTTTACTTAGCCATATATAGTTGAATTCATGATTTTTTACGAGATCATCAAGTATTGACAGGAAAACCGATGACAGTGAATCAATCGACACAAACATCAAAAATCAGCGTAAGACCTGCCAAGAGGTTTCCGACCATCGAGCGTTTGAAGGAAGGCTGGTCGGTTTATAAAGAAAACCTCATTGGGAAAATCGGTCTGACCCTGCTGGTCATTTTTGCGCTAATGGCTGTATGCAGTTTTTTTCCGCCATTGATCGATCCCATGTACCATCCCATGACCGGCGTAGATCCACTAATCACCCATTCCACGGGGCCGAGCTGGCGTCACTGGTTGGGAACGGACTTTATCGGTCGCGATATTCTGTGCCAGCTTTTGGCCGGCACCCGCATTGCATTTATGGTCGGGATCTCCGCAGCATTCATGAGCATATTCCTCGGCACCGTCATTGGCATGATTGCCGGCTATGCTGGTAAAATCGCGGACACACTCCTGATGCGCCTGGCGGACATGATTATGGTGATGCCGACCCTGCTGGTGGTGCTGATTTTGTCGTCATTGTTCGGACAGTTAAACATTTGGACCATCGTTCTGCTGATCGCCCTGTTTCGCTGGCCGGGAGTTTCGCGGGTTATCCGGGCCCAAACACTCTCTTTGAAGGAACGGCCGTTCATCGAAGCTGCCAAAGTGACCGGAGCCTCCCATTTTCGAATCATTTTCCGTCACATTATGCCCAATGTCCTGCCGCTGTCACTGTTGTACATGACGTTCCGTGTCACTTCGGCCATAATCATAGAGGCTGCGCTTGCCTTTCTGGGGTTCGGAGATCCGAGCACCGTCAGCTGGGGCATGATGCTGCAATGGGTATGGAAAACCGGGCACATGTTTCAGGCGCCTTACTGGCTGCTGCCTCCCGGTATCTGCATTTCATTGCTAACCCTTTCATTTTACATGATGGGCCGCGCCATGGAGGAGGTGCTGGATCCCAGGCTTCGAAAGGAGGTAGCACAAGAATAGAATGGCACTGTTGACGGTTGAAAACTTAAGTGTCGGGTACCATACCCGAAAAGGTTTCCTAAAATCGGTACAGGGCGTCTCCTTTGCGCTGGCTGAGGGCGAATCCCTCGGCCTTGTCGGAGAATCGGGCTGCGGCAAAACAACCATTGGCATGTCCTTAATGGGATTGCTCCCCGAAAATGCCGCTGTCACCGACGGGAGGATTCTGTTTGAAGATAAAGATTTGCTTAAGCTGTCGAAAAAGGAGATACGACAGGTTCGCTGGAAAAAGATTGCGATGATTTTTCAAGCGGCCATGAATGCCTTGAATCCGGTTCACAGGGTCAGTGAGCAGATTGCCGAGGCTATTTTGGCGCACGATACCGAAATATCTGAAGAAACGGCCATGAAACAGGTTGAAAGCCTCTTTCAGGTGGTGGGGATCCCGCCGGGCCGAATGAGAGACTATCCGCATCAATACAGCGGCGGCATGAAACAGCGTGCCATTATTGCCATGGCCCTGTCCTGCAATCCGTCTCTGATCATTGCAGACGAGCCCACCACCGCTCTGGACGTCATTGTGCAGGATCAAATTCTAAACGCCATCAAGGATTTTCAAAAAAGACTGAATGTCAGTCTGATATTCATATCCCACGACATCGCCGTCGTGGCAGATGTCTGTGACAGCATCGGCATTATGTTTGCCGGCCAGCTGGTGGAATATGGTAATGTGAAAGACGTTTTTGATGTGCCGATGCATCCGTATACCCGATCACTGCTGGCCTCGTACCTGACGTTGGACAAAGATATCGTTCAATTAGACTCTAAGCCGGGTGAAACTCCGGACCTCGTAAATCCGACACCCGGATGCCGTTTTTCCGAGCGGTGCGCCCTTGCAGACGCCGCTTGCAGTCTCAACACCCCAGAATGGATAGAAATTTCGCCGACGCACAAGGCCCTTTGCAATCAGTTCAAATGAGAAAGATTTTGTAATGAAAGACCCGAACACCGTTATCGTACAGTTGGAAAGCATCTCAAAAACGTTCCGAACGAGGACCTCTTTTTTAAAAGGAGCCCCAAAAGAGGTTGTAGCACTCAACCGGGTATCTTTTGAGATATTCAAGGGGGAGATCTTTGGCCTGGTGGGCGAAAGCGGCAGCGGCAAAACCACAACCGGCCGTCTCATCGTAAAACTGGAAACGCCGGACAGTGGAAAATTGTTGGTGGACGGAAACGACATTACCCAAATCAAAGGTAGAAACTTGAAAAATTTTCGCAAGAAGGTGCAGATGATTTTTCAGGATCCCTACCAGTCTCTAAATCCATATCTTTCCGTGTACGACAGCGTTTCTGAACCCCTGATCGTCCACAACGTGGGCGATTCGGCAACCCGTAAGGATAGGGTCCGGCAGAGTCTGAAGGATGTGGGTCTTTCCCCCCCGGACGATTTCTTTTACCGCTACCCGCATCAGATGAGCGGCGGACAGCGTCAGCGGGTTGCCATTGCCCGGGCCATGGTCCTGAAGCCGGAGTTCGTGGTGGCCGATGAACCCACATCCATGCTCGATGCGTCAATCGCGATTCATATTTTTAATATTTTGTCCGAACTACGAAAAAAGTTGAACGTCACCTTCCTTTTTATCACCCACAGCCTGGCGGCCGCCCGCTATCTATGTGACCGTATTGGAGTGATATATAAAGGCGAGATGGTAGAGACAGGCGCTGCAGAAGATATTATCCAAAATCCCCAACACCCGTATACCCAGGCACTTATCCAGGCTCACCCGCGATTCCGGCACGGCCCGATTCTTAAAAAATATATCCGATGAATCAGCGGTTTTGAACCGGCTTTAAAGTATTTCGAGGATAGCGCTAAAGTTTCACTTCGTGCAAAACTCGATCCCCGTCGTTGGCGGGATGTGCCACCTGACCCAGAGATTGGGCAACCGAAGATCTCTTTATGAAGCATCGTTCATCCATCGATCCAGGATGCCCCTGTCTTTTTGATTGATGGCGGTGATCTGAAGCTGATGGACGGTTTTTCCTGCTCTTTCTTCGACGGACAATACCTTTGCATAAATATCTCCAAAACAGTGGGCATCCACACAAAAATCGAAGACCAGCTTGATATCGGTAAAGGGTATCAGCGGCGGCACAATCGATGCGGTAATTGAATTCTCACCCAACATGAGGGTCTCCCCTGACAGGGTGCTGTTGGATATTTTTTTATCTTCCACTTTCCAGCAGCTAAAGGCCAGGTTCATGGGAACACCCGCTTCAACAATATCCTGCACTTTTAGTTCAAGATTATAGGGGGGTCCGATTTGCTTTACGGAATAGGCCACCAGAGGTCTTTTAACGCCTTTCATCACGAATGCCCGGGGGGCTTCACAGGCAACCAATTCCTTGATCAGGTTGTAAGTCGATTCTCCAATGAGAACCTGTCCGCCGACGGTATTCGATTCTATACGCGCCGCATTATTCACGGCCGAGCCCACAACCGCATATTTCATCCTCACTTCGGAACCGATATTGCCGACCACCACACTGCCGGTGTTGATACCGATGCCCATTTCAAAGAGCGGGTGGCCCTCACGAATAAATGTGTTGTTGAGATCGTCCAGTGCATGCTGCATGGCAATGGCACAGGCAACCGCGCGCTCGGGATCTGTTTCGTTTTTTTCAGGAACCCCGAAAACAACAAGGATCGAATCGCCGATGATCTCATCGATGATGCCGTCGTAATCTATTATTATCTTGGACATTTGCTCAAGATACCGGTTCAGAAGCTGAACCATGATTTCCGGATCCAGGGTTTCAGACAGGCTGGTGAAACCGCGAATGTCCGACATTAGGATGGTAACGGTTTTTCTTCGACCGCCGATTTTATGCCCTTCGGGGGATTCCAGAATGTTATCGACAACCTTCTTTGAAAGGTATCGGCCGAACATGTCTCGAATAAAATTGACCAAGCGCAACCGTTCTTCTGAAACTTTGAAAAGGGTGGCCAGCATTTCTTTTCGTGTGCCAACGATCTCTTTGATCTCCAGGGGAGTATCTTCCGAAATATTCACATCGAACTCGGTGAAACCACTCTCCTTTAAACGCAGGTTCGAAGCTGAAATGGCCTCAAGGGGCAGGATGATTTTTCGATTGAGAAACTTCCGAAAGGTCACCATGACAAAAAGAATAATGATGGCAATGAGCAAGGAGATCCTTACGGCATACCAGAACAGGTCCACCGGCTGGGCATGGTGATCCGTCAGATATCTATACACCAGAGACCATGCCAACAGAATGCTTTCAATGATCAGAATGCGCCAGAAAATCCCTTTTAAAAGAATTTTTCGGACACCTTCCCCGCCGTGGCCTGTCGATTTAACCGTATTTTTTGGGTCTGCTGTTTTCTTCAACGAACACCTTGTTTTGAAACGTTTTTTGAATAAAGGCTTATGTTGATCCTGGTTATCTTTTCCCCAGATACACCAGGCAGACCCCTGCAAGCATCAGCACAAACCCAAATCGTTGCAGGGCCTTGTCCGGCATTTCAAGAACTTTTTCTATAATAAACTTCATTTTTTCAGGAAATGCAAAATACGGAAGTCCTTCCACCACCATCACCATGCCCACAACACACAGGAAAAATTTCATCAACATCCTCTTTTTTATTGCGTATTATAGCCTTTCTCAGAATAACATTCCGTTTTCATCGGAACATATTTTTGGGGACTGCTATAAATATTTTGTACGTATTTAGGGGGTGTGTTTTCTCGTGCAACGATATCGGCGGAGTGGCTTCGTCATTTCAATGGCTTAGCAGTGGGGGAGACCGCGGCTCCCGCATGCTTTTTGCGGGAGAACGCGGAGGGGGCAGGAATGCCACCGCTGCTAAGTCATTGAAATGACCAGACACGTAGACGCCGGAGTGAAACGGGGAAGCACATCCCCTGAATACGTACAATATTTTTTATAAAACTTCATCAAGGGCTTTGTCAAAATAAAAGACCATAATAAGATTTGACAAACTCGTAAAAAGTCTTTTTTGAGCGTTATATGATCATCTGGGGATCCAGTGTTTCAAGCGGTAATGCGTTAAAAATTTCAAGCTGCGCCTCCCCTTCGGTTCATGCAATTATGGCTTGACTAATTTTTTGCAATCGTTCAGAATTCAAAATCCAGCAAAGAGGTTGCGTCAGACCACGGTACAACCCGTCAAAGATGGAAATTGTTAACCAGGATTGATGATCTCGTAAAAAGTCATGAATTAAACTATGATGAACTCGTAAAAAGTCTGATTTTGCTCGATGTCGCTCACAAAAGACTTTTTACGAAACCATCAACTATAGATGGCTAAGAAAAATGGAATATGAACCTGTAATAGGGATTGAAGTTCATTCTCAGCTCAAAACAAAAACCAAAATCTTCTGTTCCTGCTCGACATCGTTCGGTGCGGCACCCAACACCCACACCTGCCCCGTATGTCTGGGCATGCCCGGTGTGCTTCCCGTCCTCAATAAAAAGGTGGTCGATTTCACCCTGCGCATGGCTGTTGCAACCCACTGTGAAATCAACCGGGAAAGCAGATTTGCCCGTAAAAACTATTTCTATCCAGACCTTCCCAAAGGATACCAGATTTCCCAGTACGAACTGCCCATCGCCCAAAATGGATCGATTGAAATAGAACTAAACGGTCAGAAAAAAAGGATCGGTATAACACGCATCCACATGGAAGAAGATGCCGGCAAATTAACCCACGACCCTGACCGCCCATTGACTATGGTCGATTTCAACCGAACCGGCGTACCCCTGATGGAAATTGTCAGCGAACCGGACATCCGATCTCCTGAAGAGGCCGGTGCTTATCTCCGGCAGCTGAGATCCATCGTCCGCTACCTCGGTATCAGCGACGGCAATATGGAAGAAGGGAGCTTCCGGTGTGACGCAAACGTGTCCATCAGACCCAGAGGATCCGGCCCCTTCGGGACCCGGGCAGAATTAAAAAATTTAAACTCCTTTAAGCACGTTGAAAAGGCGATTTCCTTTGAGATCAATCGACAAAAGGAAATTCTGGAAGACGGCGGCCAGGTGGTTCAGGAGACCCGACTGTGGAACCCGGACAAAAACAGATCCTCGTCCATGCGGGGCAAGGAGGAAGCCCATGACTACCGTTATTTCCCGGATCCCGACCTTTTGCCCCTGGTCATCGATGATGATTGGATCGATTCGATCAAAACGGCCATTCCCGAACTTCCGGATGAAAAGAAAAATCGGTTTATGGATGAATACACGCTTCCGTCATACGATGCCGAACTTCTGATATCGAGCCGGGAACTTGCGAATTACTTTGAGGCCTGCATGAAAGCCTTCCCGAACCCCAAGCAAACCAGCAACTGGATCATGGGATCTTTGCTGGGTCTATTAAATGCCCGGGGCATGTCCATTGCCGAGTCGCCGATTTCCCCCGAAAATCTCTCCCAACTGCTTAAACTGATTGACCAAAAGGTTATCAGCGGTAAAATCGCCAAAACCGTATTTGAGGAAATGGCACAAACCGGCCGCCCGGCCAAAGAAATCGTGGCGGAAAAGGGGCTGGTTCAGGTTACCGATGAATCGGCCATAAAATCGGCGGTATTAACGGTGCTCCAACAGTGTTCAACGGAAGTGGACGATTATAAAAACGGCAAGACCAAGCTTTTCGGATTTTTCGTCGGCCAGGTGATGAAAGAAACCAAGGGAAAGGCCAATCCGAAAATCGTCAACGAAATATTGAAAGATTTGCTTGAAAACGAATAATATAATTAAAAAAACATTATCACGAAAACACGAAAGTTCGAAAGCACGAAAAAAATAAAAATAATTTTAAATCTAATATGGAGCATAAAGCAAAACATAATTTTGAAGAATTAAGCAAAAAAATTATCGGTGCTGCAATTGAAGTTCATAGAGAATTAGGCCCCGGTTTTTTAGAAAATATTTATGAACAAGCATTAAAAGTTGAATTGGCCGAACACGATATCCATTATGATAGTCAAAAAGACATAAAAATAAAATATTTAGGGGTTGAAGTCGGGCTGCATCGTCTTGACCTTCTTATTGAGAACCAAATTATTTTAGAATTAAAAGCGGTAAAAGAACTTACGGATATACATTTTGCTCAGCTTAGATCATATATTAAAGCGACCGGCTTAAAAGTGGGGCTTTTGTTCAACTTTGCAAAACCCACTTTGGATATAAAGAGGGTGGTTAATTAATCGTTTTGATTTCGTGTTTTCGTACTTTCGTGCTTTCGTGATAAAATACATAAAAAATTAACAATTTAGCAAAGAAATGGAAACCGGAGATGAATTTTTTTTTGAAAAAAACACATAATATCTCAAAAGCTTTTCTTATGGGTTTGATACTGATTGTCGCAAGTGTCGCCACCCCGCTATCGGCATTTGCCGAAACGGTTCAGGTGGCGGTTGTCCCCTTTAAGGTCCATGCGGAAAAAGATCTTTCCTTTTTAAGAGACGGCATCGTTGATATGCTCTCATCTCGACTCTTCTGGGCGGACAAGGTCACGGTAATCAACAGCCAAGAGACCCTAAAGGCCCTTAAAACAGTTGCCGGTCCTTTAGACGAAACCAAAGCACAAAAAATGGGGGCCGCACTGGACGCCGACTACGTTCTTTTCGGCAGTCTCACGGTTATCGGAGACAGCGTAAGCATCGACACAAAAATGGTGGATGTGTCCGGTGAAAAACAGACCCTCTCTTTTTTCAACCAGAGCCAGGGGATGGACCAGGTGATTCCTGCCATCAATCTTTTTGCGTCAGAGATCAATGAGAAGGAGTTCGGCCGTGTCATGCCGTCCCGGAAGGCGCCGGCAGCGTCCCAGGCTCAAAAGACTCAGACACTTCAGGATCAATCCCAAACCGATACTCGAGCCCATCCGGATAAACTGATTGTCGGCGGATATACCGGCGGTGATACCCAGGAAACCCAAAAATCCGCCCCGGGCTCCTCATTTATCGCCACACAAATGTCCCAAAGCCAGTCGGCTCAATTCTGGAAAAGCCGAAATATAAAACAGCGGATCACCGGTATTGCCTTGGGAGATATTGACAAAGACGGTAAAACTGAGACCGTCATGATTACCGATCATTCGGTTGAAGCCTACCGGTTTGACAATAATCGCTTCCTGAAAATAAACACCATGGCCGAACGGCCCCATGACTATCTCATCGGCGTAGACGTGGCGGACATCAACGGCAATGGATATCCTGAAATTTTTGTTACCGCACTGAATCCTTCCAGAGAGTTCGTTAGATCCTTTGTGCTTGAATTCGACGGCAAAACCTATGTTGAAATCGTTAACAAGAGCAACTGGTACTTTAGAACTGTTGACATGCCGGAACGGGGCAAAATTCTCCTCGGCCAAAAACAGGGGATAAACAGTCCTTTTGACGACAGAATTTTTGAACTGGTCTGGCAGAATTCCGAATACGATGCGGCCGAACCGGTCATGCCCCCCCGTCGCGCCAACGTACTGGGCCTTGCCTCCGGCGACGCCCGGAACGACGGCACTGACGTGGCCGTGGTGTTCGACAAACTCGACTATCTGAGGATATACGATTCAAAAGGGGGCGAAATATGGAAAGACGGAGAACACTCCGGAGGAACACCCCGCTATTTTCAGATGCCCAACCTGGGCAGCAAAGACACGGAGAATCATGCATATTATCCCATGCGCATCCTGATCCGGGATATTAACAACGACGGAAAAAATGACGTGATTACCGCCAAAAACTACCGGCTCAGCCAAATCCTTTCGGTCAGAATATTTAAACAGGGAGAAATGGAAATCCGTTCCTGGGACGGAATCGGGCTTGCCGTTCTCTGGCGAACACGAAAACTTTCAGGCCACATCAGTGATTTTGCCATCGGCGATTTTGACAACGACGGCAAGGACGAACTGGTGGCAGCCCTTGTTATCAAGACCGGATCTGTGGCGACGACAACCCCGAAAAGCGCGCTGACGGCCTATGACCTGCAATAAATCGTTGGTCACGTGTCATGGGTCAAGGGTCCTAGAATTCAAGTGATCCTCCACAGAACAGGCGGATAAAAATGCTTAAGAATTAGAGAGATGTCTGAAAGTTTGGCAAAAGCCGTACAGACGCTGTTTGGATCTTTACAGAATAACAAGAAATTTTCCAAAAGAAGAAAGCTTCGGTCTGACATCTCAGATCAGAAAAACCGCCGTGTCAATTCCTTCAAATATCACAGAAGGATATGGCAGAAAGGAACCTGCAGACACCTAATATTGCCGAGGGTTCTGTTTGCGAATCGGAGCCCCAGGTCCTGCTTTCATGTGTGACCCCTTGACCCCTTGAATCCTCCTCTCAAAATAAAAAAACCCGGAGCAGAGATGCCCCGGGTTTTTTTTGTTGAACGTCAACTTGTTAACACAGGATTACTTGAAGTCGATCCTCCAGAACACACCAAAAATGGTGACATCGCCATTGTCTTCCTCAGGTACAAGATCTCCTCTTTGGGTATTTTTATTATCCTGATAAATGAATTCCGGGACAATATAGAAACCAGGCGCCACGGTGTATTTCCACATCAACCCAAATGCCTGTTTTTTATCTTCCCAAGTACCAGCAAGATCCTGTTCGGCGCTTACGTAGCCATAGCTGGCTTCAAGGGTATTGGAGTCATTAATCTTGAACCCCAATGCCAGGACACCACCCCATGCAGTGGTATCTTGTATATCATTGCCATCAAATTTAGCCAGTTCGTCAACTTCGGTCCAGGCACCGTAATTTTCACCGTTCTGCCGGTAGGACAATGACGCGCCCAGATAGGCCGGGCCGAAATTGAACTTTCCGCGAATACCTGCAACCCAGGAGCTGATGGTCTTGTCGGCGTCGACGTCATTGACAGCTTTATAGGTCTGGTAGCCGCCGATAAAGTTGAGCACGCCCCAATCCGCCTTCCAATCATAACGAAGTTCGATTTTGGGGATGAAGCTATCCGTATCCGTGTCATACCCAGCAACGCCGCCCTTACTTACGTCCGTGGGCAGTAATGCGATCCTTAAATTATTGATGGTGAACCGCATCTGGGAGGTACGCGCCACAGTGTATCCGATACCGCCGAACTTCTGTAAACCGCCGGAATAGTAGTTGAGACCGGAGGTCGGAGCGTCATACAGCGGATAGTTCTGGCCGATCATGAACTTCCAGGAACCAAAATCGTATTGGCCCCAGAGCTGTCTCAGTCTCATATTACCCACCGATGATGCACCCATACCGACGGCGAAACTTCCAGGATAGTCACCTGGAGTAGCGACTCTGGCATCCATTTCAAACTTACCGGTGATTTTATCGGATTTAAAATTGGCCCCAAAACGGGTAAGGTAGCCCATTTGCCATTCAAGATCGCCGTCATCGAAACCGGTGCTGCTGGCTTCCTTGCTGGTATCCGTATAGTAGGTTCTGAAACGGGCGCTGCCGTACAGATCTACATCTGCCATGGCGGTTGCGACAGCCGCACCCACCATTGCAAAAGCTGCAATAAATATGATAAATTTCTTCATCTTCAATTTTCCTCCTTAATGGAATTGAATTTACGTTAAACAACTTAACCTAATAATTGCCTAATAATTTCCGGTTCTTCTTTTTGCCGATTCACCTCCTTTCTCAGCGCAGATTCCAACAGGAAAACTGGCCTCCAATACGCCGAATTAATTCCCAAATATTCCGTCTATACCTTTACAGACAGAACATTTGGAATCCAAATACCAGTCCATTGCCAAAATGTCAAGGATCTTTTTTGACAAAACAATCACGAAAATTCTAGAAATTATAACGATTTAGCTTTATAAAACGCAATTTCTCCATACGGTTTTATATGGGAAAATACAGATATTTTTGACATCATGGGCTGAAAATTAGATAATGTCAAGTAGAATTATATATAATTTATATATAATTCTATTGAATTAGGATATATTGTATGTTATTAAAACAAATTACTATATATTGTGCAAGTGCCAAGCAAAATTATGTGTAGAATCGAGCTGTTTTCTGACAGTATAACGTTTAAGTAACGTAACGACTCAAGTTTAACGTTCCATGGTTGACGGTTAACTGATGAATTGAACGGTTTTTTAATATTGAGGCGTGGCAAAAAGCCTCTATAATGATCAAAGTTGCGTATAATATATTTGACTTTTAGGTCATTATCTTTTAAAGCAGGCATAATTTAAGTTCTTCTCAATCCGAATATACCCTATATTCTATGAAGCATATCAAAAAACAGGTTAATTACACCTTTTATATGCAGATTCAACCCCATGACCTGCCGGAACTTAAATCGACGTTCCCCGAGTTCAGTATTGTTTCTAAACGATATATTTTTTTAACCAGACAATTTTACAGGAGGTGGTGAAATGAAAAAGCTTTTCGTTTTTCTGTGTGTTGCAGGCCTGATTGCTGCCAGTGCGTCTCCCCTTTTTGCCGGCGGTATTGACAACAAAACCAATTGGAGCGCGGAGTACATCAGAACCCTGAACCGGAATGCGGCAACCGACTCGGCGGACATCGTGTCTTACAACCCGGCCGGTGTAATGAAGATGGAAGACGGACTTTTCGGAAATCTGTCCGTGCAATATATCAACAAAGACTATACCAATAAAGTTGATGGTACAGATTTAGACTCTACAGAGCCTTCCTTTTTGCCGGGCCTGTTTGCGCTCTATAAACAGGATAAATGGGCCGGTTTTTTTGCCTTTACCATACCCGGCGGGGGGGGGTATGTGGATTTTAAAGACGGAGATTATACGACAACTGCTGCCATGGCTTTGATTTCACAGCAGACGGGAGGTGTTTACGATACCCCGGTCAGCCAGAATATCGAAGGAGAAAGCTATTATTATGGGTTTACCCTCGGCGGGGCGTATGAAATTAATGATATATTCTCTGTTTCCCTAGCCGCAAGATATATTGATGCCCACAAAGAGTCAAAAGGCTCGGTAACTCTCAATAGTTCCATATCGGCTCTTATCCCCCCTCTGACTGGCAATGTAGACTACGAGGAAGAAGCTGATGGATGGGGCGGTATTATCGGTGTTAATATAGCGCCCTCAAGTGAACTTAACATCGGTCTGCGATATGAAACTAAAACAAGTCTCGATTTCGACCAACAGGTAAACACCGACAATCTGGGTTTACTTCCGAACCTCGGGGTTAACGACGGCGCATCCGTGAGCAGGGATCTTCCGGCCACATTGGGCCTTGGCCTATCTTACAAGTTTACGCCCAAAATCAGGGTTGAAACCAACTTCACCTTATACTTAAACAGCGATGCCGGCTGGACGGATACGTCCCCTTTACCTCGCGATCCCAGCGATGTTGATAATGGTTACGATCTGGGGATCGCCGTTGAGTATACCTTCAACAACAAGCTGAAGGGGAGCCTGGGATACCTGCACACCGACACGGGTATCGAAGCCAAGAACATGCTTCCGGAGTCGCCGGAGCTGAATGCCAACACCATAGGCGCCGGTGTTGCCTATGAAGCGACTCCCAACATGATTTTAAACTTCAGCCTCGGGAATGCTTTCTACGAAGAGGATTCCTTTGTCAGCGCAATAACAGGCGCTGAAGTAGAATACCAAAAAAACAATTTTTTCCTGGCTTTCGGCATTCAATATAAGTTTATGTAGAAATAAAATCGCTTCACGATTTTATATAACGCAGTTGCGGTAATTAAAAAAGAAAATTCCAATAACATAAAAGGGCCGGGGTAAACCCGGCCCTTTTAACTTGTTACTCGTCACTATTTCCTATTTTCTATTCACTATTTTCTATTTCCTATTTCCTATTAGCTTTTCACTATTCACTTTTTTCATACAATTCTTTTGAACATTTTTTCTAGATCCTTGAGGGTCATTCTAATCCAGACGGGCCGGCCGTGGGGGCAGTTGGAGGGCTGATCACATTGATCGAGCTGTCCCAGTAACGCATTGATTTCCTTATATGAAAGCTGCTGGTTGGCCCGGATGGATCCGTGGCAGGCCATGAGCATCAGACACGCGTCAATGGATTTTTCAAGACCCGGTGAAAAACCGATCTGAGCCATTTTTTCCACCATCTCCATGACCAGGGGTTTAATTGCTCGGTCTTTGAGAAGTGCAGGAACCGCTTTAACCACAAAAGTATCCCCGCCAAAGGGTTCTATTTCCAGTCCCAGTTCATTCAGATCCGGAATCAGTTTCTCAAGAATTTTCCCTTCCCGGTATCCAAGATCGAAGATTTCCGGGATGAGAAGTTTCTGGGCCGTTGTTCTTGAATCTTTAGACCGGTTCTTGAGTCGCTCAAAAAAGATCCGTTCGTGGGCGGCGTGCTGGTCGATGAGAACAAGCCCGTCGGCTGACTCGCAGAGAATATAGGTGTCATGAAACTGACCGATCACCCTTAAATCGCTGAACCTTTTTTTTGACCAGAGCGCCGTCTGGATGCCGGTGGGCGTGAAGCCAAGATCCCGTTTGAGCGGGGATGCCGGATGCTGGTTTTTGGCTGCCGGATGTCGGGCTTTGATGTGTTGTTCGGGTATTCTGAAATGGGTTGCAGGTTCGGCAACACCCGGCTGTTCGACGGACGGACGGCTTTCCCGAGTTTTCTTCAGGGTCCATCCAGGCTGATCCGAAAAATGCAATCTATCCCTCACAATCCGGGCAACGGTATCATGAACCTTTTTCTGGTGCGCAAACCTCACCTGGTGTTTGGTGGGGTGAACGTTAACATCCACCTGGTCATAGGGCACACGGATAAAAAGGACGGCCACCGGATACTGTCCCTTTACCAATCTGCCATGATACCCTTCCAACAGGGCATGCTGGATGACCCGGTCACGGACATATCTGCCGTTTACATAGACGTA
>Ga0209271_10000186_pt1 | contig 21456 bp, 11 predicted proteins | sample tdAd002_FD_187123 | JGI IMG/M metagenome (GOLD analysis project Ga0209271, IMG submission 187123) | Marine sediment microbial communities from the Atlantic coast under amendment with organic carbon and nitrate - tdAd00.2 (SPAdes)... | ecosystem: Environmental > Aquatic > Marine > Coastal >... | reverse complement strand
CGGGGTACTGGTCAAAGGACATCCAGCGCGTAGCTTCTGAATAGCCAGCCGTTGAGGGCTGCTCTCTGCCGTTCAGCGTCGTCGCGATGAAGTCGCCATTCATGCCGCGAATATTGAGCTGCGACGACTGGCCGGAATCGCGAATCGTGGTCACGCCCGGTGCACGACCCAGCGCGTCAGCGATGGACTGATCAGGCAGTGAGCCCAGCGGGCCAGCGTCGATCACGTCTGAGATTGTGTCGGCGTTGCGTTTAGTGGCAGTTGAATCGAGGATCGACATGCGAATGCCTGTCGTGATGATCTCCTCGATAACCTCGTCCTCGGAGTCAGCGTCCTGCGCCATAACGGCGCCAGGCAGTGCGGCTGCTACAGCCAGCGATACGGCTGAACGGTAAAAATTATAGTGTTTCTTAGTGACCATCTGAGTTTTCCCCCGAACAAGGTCTGGTATTTGGATATAACGCTTTCCGCATCTTAGGAACCGCACCGGATTGGAGCAATGCAATGCATACGTATTCATGCTTTGAATACGTATGCATTGCATTGCCTGTCACCCCTGTCGCGATTAATTTCCCTAATTGCCCAATTCGGATGGTTCGCAACAACAACATCTAATGACGAACAGTGATTCAGGAAATGTTCTGCCACCCGGCAGACAGGCAGGGGTATGCCTGCATATCACGTCACTGCCTGGTCCGTACGGGATCGGCGAGATAGGCCAAAGTGCGTTTGAGTTCGTCACCGCAATGAACGAAATGCAACTGGGTGTTTGGCAGTTTTTACCAACAGGACCCACGGCTTATGGCGATTCGCCGTATCAGCCGCTGTCCACATTTGCCGGCAACGAACTTCTGATCGACGTCGGTGACCTGATCGCAAAAGGCCTGCTGGAGAAGGACGAGGCGCAGGAACTCGCAGCATTGCCTGGCGACCATGTCGATTACGGGGCGCTCATTCCTATTAAGAACCGCCTGCTCAGGCTTGCGGCCGGGCGTTTCGAAGCGCAGGCGAGCCCGGAACTCAAAGCCGCCTGTGACAAGTTCGTCGCCGGGAACAACGAACTCTGGTTACACGATTACGCTCTGTACCGAATCCTGAAGACGGAGCACGGCGAGCGGCCGTGGCCAGATTGGGCACCGAAGTACGTGCATCGGGACCCGGATGCCATGAGCGAGCTCGAGGCCAGCGCGGAAGCCCGGATTGCCGATATCAAGGTCATTCAGTTCCTGTTCTTTGAGCAATGGGGACGCATGCGGGAGTACGCGAACGATCACGGCGTGCGCCTGTTCGGTGATATGCCGATCTGTATAGCACTGGACAGCGCCGATGCCTGGGCACATCCCGAGATCCTGCGCATTGACTGCGATGGCCGGCCTGACGCTGTTGCCGGAGTTCCGCCGGACTACTTTTCCGAAGATGGCCAGCTGTGGGGCAACCCGCTCTACGACTGGGACGTGCACGCCCGCAGCAATTACCGCTGGTGGGCCGAGCGACTGAGCGCATCGGCCGCCCTGGCAGATATGGTCCGCATCGATCACTTTCGGGGCTTTGAGGCGTACTGGTCGGTGCCTGCTGAGTCCGAGACAGCAAAGACAGGGACCTGGGAGCCCGGTCCGGGCGACGCGATCTTCGATGCGATGAAGGACGCGCTCGGCAATTTGCCAATTGTGGCCGAAGACCTGGGCGTCATTACGCCCGCGGTAGACGCGCTCCGGGAGCGACATAGCATCCCGGGCATGGTTGTCCTGCAATTTGACGTTGCGGACGAGGATTTTGATCTTCTGAACATTGCGCCAAACAGCGTCTGCTATACGGGCACACACGACAACGACACCACGGTCGGCTGGTTCAGTGGCAGCCCTGACGATATTCGCAGCGAGATCGACATTAAGGAAACGCAACAAGCCGCTCTTCAGATCACGGGTGGCATGGCGGAGACAATCCATACCGACATGATCAAAGCGGCTTTCTCCACGGACGCCAAACTCGCTATTGCGCCGCTGCAGGACTACCTCGGACTTGGCTCCGAGGCGCGATTGAATACGCCGGGCACATCGAGCAATAACTGGCGCTGGCGTTTCCAGGACGGGCAATTGACGAACGATGTGCGAGGGCGCGTGGCGAGCCTGGTCGAGCACTCCGGGCGCGCACTACAGGACTGAAGCGGACAGTCGAAGCAAAGTTCTGGCAGACTAACGCTGTTGACGCTTTTCTCCCGGAAACCCCGAAATGTCCTTATATAACCACTCGACCGACGCACGCTTTGTCAGCCGTCTGACACGCGAAACGCTCGCGCTCATTCTTGCCGGCGGACGAGGATCCCGACTCCACGAACTCACGGGCTGGCGAGCGAAACCGGCACTGTATTTCGGTGGCAAGTACCGCATCATCGACTTCACTCTCTCCAACTGCCTGAACTCCGGCATTCGGCGCATGGGCGTGTTGACCCAGTACAAGGCGCACTCGCTGATCCGGCACCTGGTGCACGGTTGGTCCTGGTTCCAGGGTGGTGCCGGCAACAAGGAATTCGTCGAAATCCTGCCGGCTTCACAGCGAGTTGGCGGTGAGTGGTATCGAGGCACGGCCGACGCTATCTACCAGAACCTGGATATCATCAGAACGCACGACCCGAAGTATGTGCTGATCCTGTCGGGCGACCATATCTACAAAATGGACTACGGGCCGTTTCTTGCCGCTCATGCGGAACGCGAGGCGGATATGACGATCTGCTGCATCGAGATGCCCGTCGAGGAAGCTGCCGGCCAGTTTGGTGTCATGACTGTCGATGAAACCGGCCGCATCATCGCATTCGACGAGAAACCCAAAAAACCCAATTCCATTCCCGGCAAGCCCGGCTACTGCCTGGCATCGATGGGCAACTACGTGTTCAATACCGACTTCCTGTACGAGCAGGTCATTAAGGACGCCGACACCCCGGGGACGCAACACGATTTTGGCCGCAATGTGATTCCGTCCATCATCAAGGATTACCTTGTTTATGCCTATTCTTTTGCAGATCCGGAAACGGGCGAGCAGGCCTACTGGCGCGATGTAGGAACCTTGCAGGCCTATTGGGAGGCCAACATGGAACTCGTATCCGTGTCGCCGCAACTCAACCTGTACGACCAGACCTGGCCGGTGCTCACGCACCAGATTCAATCGCCGCCGGCGAAGTTCATTTTTGATGAGCCGGACCGTCGTGGCGAGGCTACTCAATCGATGGTGTCGGGCGGCTGCGTCATTTCAGGTGCCAGAGTTCTCAACTCCCTGCTGTTTTCGCGTGTCTACGTGCATTCCTACAGCACGATCAGCGAATCCGTGATCCTGCCCGACGTCGACATCGGTGAAGGATGTCGCATCACCAAAGCCATCATTGACGCAGGTTCAAAGATCGCGCCGGGGACGATCATCGGTGAAGACGCAGATGCAGACCGGGAACGCGGCTTCCGTGTAACCAAGACGGGGCTTACGCTCGTGACGCCCGACATGCTGGGCCAGCACCTGCATTTCACGCGTTAGTTCAGGACAACGGCTATCGGTATCAAGCACGTCATCTTCCTGGCAGCCGAAAACGGCGCGTTGAAAGGCGGCAAGGTCGGCGGCGTTGGTGACATCGTGCGTGACCTGCCAGCGGCGCTTAAAGATAAGGGCTGGACAGCAACAATTCTCACGCCCTCCTATGGCATGTTTCACAGATTGCCCGGCGCGAAGAGAGTTGGCGCAGTCCGTGTCTTGTTTCGTGGCAAAGATGAAGACGTAGACGTCTACGACGTTCCCGGCAGCGAGCCGCAGGTTCAGAATCTTGTTTTCGAGCACGCGTTGTTCTCACCGCACGGGCCTGGTCAGGTCTACTGCAACGATGAGCCTGAGCGACCCTTCGCGACTGATTCGAATAAGTTCGCCTTCTTTTCTGCTGCCGCTGCAGCGTGGATAGACCAACTCGACGCGATGCCCGATGTCGTTCACTTGCATGACTGGCATGCCGCGACTTACGCCGTGCTGCGCGAGTTCGGGTCCGACTACCGACAGCTACGCGATATTCGTACGGTGTTTACCATCCACAACCTGTCCTACCAGGGCGTACGCCCATTGAGTGGCGACGAGTCTGCGCTCGAGTCGTGGTTTCCGGGTCTCCAGTACTCGCATTCGGCACTGGGGGATCCTGTTTACCCCGGGTGTTACAACCCGATGGCCGCTGCCATTCGACTCGCAGACAAGATCAGCACGGTGTCACCGACCTACGCGAACGAGATCTGCGAGCCGAGCGATCCGGCGACGGGCTTCATTGGTGGTGAGGGACTCGAGAGCGAGTTAATCAAGGCGAAGCAGGAAGGCCGCCTGGTTGGCGTTCTGAATGGTTGCTTCTACAACGGGCCCAAAGGGCGCCGGCCCGGTTGGCAGAGAATTCTCGGTCTCGCAACAGACCAATTGAATTCATGGCCAGACACCGATGCTCACGCCATTGCCCGAGCTACGCTAAGAGCGCTGCCAAAACGTCGTCCGCAAGTCGTTTTGACGAGCATAGGCCGACTCGTCACGCAGAAGGCGAGCCTGTTTTTCGAGAGATTGGCGGATGGGCGCACCGCACTCGACACCCTGCTCGATGAACTTGGCTCCACCGGCATTCTCATTGTGCTCGGCAGCGGTGAAAGTACGTTCGAGGATCAGATGCAGGGCGTAGCGGAGCGCCATCGAAACCTGTTGTTCTTGTCCGGTTACTCCGAAACGCTGGCTGATCCGCTGTATCGCGCCGGCGACCTGTTCCTGATGCCGTCGAGCTTCGAGCCCTGCGGAATAAGCCAAATGCTTGCGATGCGCGCAGCGCAATCCTGTGTCGTACATGGCGTAGGCGGGCTGAGGGATACGGTTCAAGATGGCCGCACAGGATTTGTCTTTGATGGCGACTCACCCGGGGAGCAAGCTACTGCTTTTGTCGACACGGTCATCCGCGCGGTGACGCTAAAGAAGACGAATAACGACGCTTGGCAGAAAATCTGTATTCGAGCGGCGTCAGCACGATTCAGCTGGTCCGAATCTGCGCAACAGACCATTGAGCACCTCTATGACAACGCTTGATGACATCGGTATGAGCGCACTCGCACAAGGCCGATACCGTGATCCTTTCGCGGCCCTTGGCCTGCACAAGGAAGGCGACAACAGAATCGTCCGGACCTTTCAGCCACAGGCCAGAAGCGTCGTATTAATTGATGCCGACGGCAACGTGCTGCAGGAAATGCAGCGCGCCCATGCCGACGGCCTGTTCGAAGCGATCATGCCACCTCGCAAGCGCCGCTATGCATTGCGCGTAACGACGGATGACGGCACAACGTCCGATCACGAAGACCCCTACCGATTTACCTCATCACTTGGTGATCTCGACCTGTACTTAATCGGAGAAGGTTCCGACCAGAGAATCTACCAAAAGCTTGGCGCCAGGGTACTAACGCTGGATGGCATCAAAGGCACGCGGTTTGCGGTCTGGGCGCCGAATGCATCACGCGTCAGTGTCATTGGCGACTTCAATGATTGGGATGGCCGCCGTCATTGCATGCGATTGCATCCGGCCAACGGCATATGGGAGATATTTCTGCCCGACGTTGTGGGTGGGGCCCGTTATAAATTCGAACTGCTCGACATGAACGGAAAGCTGCTGCCGCTCAAGACCGACCCATATGGCAATTTCCACGAGCCGCCGCCGGGCAATGCATCCATTGTCTATGACAGCTCATTCAAGTGGCGCGACGGAGACTGGACAACGCAGCGCAGCATGACGCCGGCGCTCGACCGGCCCGTCAGTATCTACGAAGTGCATCTCGGCTCCTGGCGTCGCAAGGACGGCGACGGCCATTTCACTTATCGTGAGCTCGCCGACGAGCTTGTCGACTACGTGCGCGACATGGGTTTTACGCACATCGAATTGCTGCCAGTTTCAGAGCATCCGTTCGACGGCTCCTGGGGCTATCAGCCTATCGGCATGTTTGCGCCGACACAGCGCTTTGGTGATCCGGACGATTTCCGCTACTTCGTCGATCGCTGCCATGCAGCTGGCATTGCGGTCATTGTCGACTGGGTTCCGGCGCATTTCCCCAAAGACGAACACGGCTTGCGGCATTTCGACGGAACCGCGCTCTACGAACACGAGGATCCGCGCAAGGGTGAGCATGCCGACTGGGGCACGTTGATTTTCAATTTCGGACGTCGCGAAGTTATCAATTACCTGATTGGCAGCGCGCTCTACTGGATCGACGAGTTTCATATCGATGCACTGCGCGTCGATGCCGTCGCCTCGATGCTGTACCTCGACTATTCGCGAGAAGAAGGTGAATGGATTCCGAACGAACACGGCGGCAACGAGAATCTCGAGGCTGTCGCCTTCCTGCGCCGCCTGAACACCGAACTGCATGCGCACGGCGCGACGTCATTCGCCGAGGAATCAACGGCATGGCCCGGCGTATCGCGGCCCGTCGACATGGGTGGCCTCGGCTTCACCTACAAGTGGAACATGGGCTGGATGAACGACACCTTGTCTTACATGAGCGAAGACTCGGTGCATCGCAAACATCACCACGACAAGATGACGTTTGGTCTCGTGTATGCATTCGATGAGAACTTCATCCTGCCGCTGTCACATGATGAGGTCGTGCATGGCAAGGGATCGTTACTGGGTCGCATGCCGGGTGACGAATGGCAGCGCTTCGCCAACCTGCGCGCGTACCTCGCGAACATGTTTGTGCACCCTGGCAAAAAACTATTGTTTATGGGCAGTGAGCTCGGCCAGTACAACGAATGGAACCACGACGAGTCTCTCGACTGGCACTTGCTCGACTACGACCTTCATCGCGGCGTGCAGAATCTCGTTCGCGACCTCAATGCACTGTATCGGAACACACCCGCGCTCCATGAGGTCGACTTCGATGCGGGCGGATTCGAGTGGATCGACTGGAACGACCATGATGGCAGCATATTGTCCTGGATTCGCCGTGACAGGTCGGGCGGATACGTTATTTGCATCACGAACTTCACGCCCGTAATTCGTTACGATTACCAGCTGGGTGTGCCGGATAATTGCCGGTACGAGGAAATCATGAACTCTGACGTTAAGAAATACGCCGGCAGTGGCATCAGCAACGACGAATTGGCCGCGAGCGATGATCTATCGCACGGCAGGCCGCATTCAATAAGAGTGACTATTCCACCACTGGCGACCTTGATATTGCAGAGGAAACCTTAGTGTCTGCACACTCTGACGAAACCCTGGACATCGGCAAGGTAGAACTTCTGCAAGCGCCGGAACTCCCCATGACCTCGGACGCGATACTCAGCGACCTGACGCACTATTTCGGACGCATGTTAGGACGGCGCACGATTCGTACAGCGTCGCCTTTCCTGTACCAGGCCGTGGTTTACGCGACGCGCGACCGACTCATGGAACGATGGGGCAAGACCCGCATGGCGATCGAACGCGATGACAACCGTCGCGTCAGCTACCTCTCGCTCGAGTTCCTGATGGGGCGCCTGCTACGCAACGCACTGCTCAACCTGGGTATCGAGGAAGAGACGGCCCAGGCACTCAATCGTATCGGGCTGGACCTGGAAGATGTATACGATCGCGAGCATGATGCCGGTCTCGGCAACGGCGGACTAGGACGGCTCGCTGCCTGCTTCCTCGACAGCTGCGCAACCCTGTCGTTACCCGTCGTTGGTTACGGTATTCGCTACCGATACGGCATGTTCCGCCAGCGGCTGGAGAACGGTCACCAGGTGGAAGAGCCGGATCCGTGGCTGCGAGAGGGGTTTCCGTGGGAAGTTGAACGCTACGAATTTGCGCAGACCATCAAATTTGGTGGTCGCACGACCAGTCGGACGGACTCAAGCGGAAAAACGGTATTGGAGTGGGTCGACACGCAGGACGTCCTCGCTATTCCCTATGACATTCCGATCCCGGGTTACAGGAACGACATCGTCAACACCTTACGGCTCTGGTCTGCAGCGGCCACCGACGAGTTCGACCTCGAGGAATTCAACGCGGGAAGTTACGCTGATGCCGTAGCATCGAAAAACCTCGCCGAGAACATCACGATGGTGCTGTACCCCAATACCGCGACACAAGATGGTCACGAGTTACGCCTGCGCCAGCAATATTTCCTCGCCTCAGCCAGCCTGCAGGACTCACTGCGATTCTTCACCTATCACCACGGCAACGACGTCCGGAAATTTGCAGAGAAGAATTGCCTGCAACTCAACGACACCCACCCGGCGATTGCTGTTGCCGAGCTGATGCGTTTGTTGATTGATGAGTTTGACCTCGACTGGGACGAGGCCTGGGATATCACTCGCAATACGATGGCCTACACGAATCACACCTTGTTGCCCGAAGCGCTCGAGATGTGGCCGGTATCAATGTTCCGCCGTCTTCTGCCGCGCCTGCTCGACATCATTTATGAAATCAACGCCGGCTTCATAGAAGAAATCAGCCAGCGCTGGCCCGGGGACAATGAGCGCATTCAGCGCATGTCGCTGATCCAGGAAGGCACTGAACCGATGATTCGCATGTCGTATCTTGCGATTGTCGGCAGCTTCTCAGTCAATGGCGTAGCCGAGTTACATTCGCGACTGCTGGCCGCCGGCCTGTTCCGCGATTTTGCCGACTTGTGGCCGGACAAATTCAACAACAAGACCAACGGTGTCACTCAACGCCGCTGGCTCGCTGCGTGTAATCCTCAATTATCGGCGCTAATCACGGAACGCATTGGCGCGGAATGGAAGACCGAGCTGTCGCAATTACAAGAATTAGCCGGCTTGTCTGACAGTGAGGAGTTCGGACTGGCATGGCGCGACATCAAGCTCGCCAACAAGGAACGCCTTGCGAAGAACATCGAGGAAAAAACCGGGCTCATTCTCCCCACGAACATGCTGTTCGATGTACAGGTCAAGCGTATCCATGAGTACAAACGCCAGTTGCTCAATGTCCTGCATGCGGTTCACCTGTACGACAAGATACGACGCGGCGATGGAGACGATCTCGTGCCACGCGCCATCATTATTGGTGGCAAGGCGGCGCCCGGTTACGAGATGGCCAAGACAGTCATCAAGTGCATCAACAATGTCGCACGCGTCATCAACTCCGATCCGGAAATGACCGACCGCCTGCGGCTGATTTTCTACCCCGACTACAATGTGTCGGCCATGGAACTCATTTGCCCGGCAGCAGACTTGTCCGAGCAGATCTCGACGGCCGGCAAGGAAGCCTCGGGAACCGGAAACATGAAGTTCATGATGAACGGTGCATTGACGATCGGCACACTCGATGGCGCCAACGTTGAGATCCGCGAAGCGGTTGGCGAGGAGAACTTCTTCCTTTTTGGGCTGACCGTCGATGAGATCGAAGAACTGCACGGCAAGTACGACCCACAAGCCATCATCGATGCAGACGAGGATTTCTCGCGCGTCATTGGTTTGCTCGAGAGCCGGCACTTCAATCGATTCGAGCCCAATGTGCTGGACCCGATCATTCAGTCTATTCGTGAACCAGCGGATCTGTGGATGACAGCCGCTGATTTCCGTAGTTTCGTCGATGCTCAGGGCCGTGCCAATGAAGCTTACAAAGATGTGCAGCACTGGACGAAAATGAGCATCCTGAACACTGCATCATCCGGGCGGTTCTCAACGGACCGGACGATGCATGATTACAATGACGACATCTGGAAACTCGACCCGATTCGCCTGAACCTGAAATGATTGAATCCGGCCGCCCCACCCCACTCGGTGCAACGGCCGATCCATCGGGTACCAACTTCGCCGTTTACTCTTCGGTGGCACAGCGAGTAGAGCTTTGTTTGTTCGACTCGTCGGGCCGCCAGACAAAATCTCTTGACCTGCCCGAATGCACAGACGGTGTGTGGCATGGCTATTTACCCGACTGTCGTATCGGGCAACCTTATGGGTATCGCGTCCATGGTCCATATGCACCCGACAGGGGCCTGCGCTGTAACTCTCACAAGCTATTGATCGACCCGTACGCGCGCGCATTGTCCGGCCAATTCGACTGGCATGAATCGGCCTTCGACAGTAACGATCTCGACAGCGCCGGGCACGTTCCAAAGAGCGTCGTCAGTGAAACGGTCGGTGACCTGCCAACAACTCGTCCGCGAATCCCGTGGTCCGACATGGTGATCTACGAGACCAATGTTCGCGGTTACACAATGCGCCACCCCGATGTCCCGGAGGCTGACCGCGGTAAGTTCGCCGGCATGTGCAACGCCCAGGTACTCGAGTACCTGAAAGCGCTCGGGATTACGTCACTGGAACTGATGCCGGTACACGAATTCATCGACGAGCATCATCTGCATAAGCAGGGTCTGCGCAACTTCTGGGGATACAACACCATTTCGTTTTTTGCACCCAGTTCGCGTTATGCAAATGTCGACGCGCGCGCCGAGTTCGTAGACATGGTGCGAGGCATCCACGACGCGGGTATCGAGGTCATTCTTGACGTTGTTTACAACCACACGGGTGAAAGCGATACGAACGGACCGACGCTGAGCTTTCGTGGCCTCGACAATCTTTCGTACTACAGTGCCGAGGCCGGTTCTCCCGGCGAGTACATTAACGATACGGGCTGCGGCAACACCGTGAACGCGGATCATCCGCGTGTTCAGCAACTGATTCTCGATAGCCTGCGCTACTGGCACCGCGACATGGGCGTCGACGGTTTTCGCTTCGACCTCGCGCCAGTGCTTGGCCGGCATGATCACGGCTTTTCGCCGTCACATCCGCTGCTGCAGGCAATCAGCAGTGACGAAACCTTACATGACGCGATATTGGTCGCCGAGCCCTGGGACCCTGGCCCCGCGGGCTACCAGCTCGGACAGTTTCCGGCACGCTGGTCCGAATGGAACGACAAGTATCGCGACGACGTGCGCCGCTTCTGGCGAGGCGATGACGGAGCCGCCGGTGATTTCGCAAAAAGGCTGCACGGCTCAGCAGATGTGTTTGAAGCGAGCGGCAGGCCGCCCAGTGCGAGCGTCAACCTGGTGTCGAACCATGATGGATTCACGCTCGCCGATGTCGTCAGTTACGAGCAGCGCCACAACGAAGCCAATGGTGAGAACAACCGCGACGGACATGTACACAACTTCAGTCGCAACTATGGCGCAGAAGGGCCGAGCGATGATCCGTCGATTCTCAGCCTGCGTCGGCGCCAGCGGCTGAACATGCTGGCCAGCCTGTTGCTATCGCAGGGAACGCCGTTACTCCTGGCGGGAGATGAATTCGGACACTCCCAGAAGGGCAACAACAATGCCTACGCTCAGGACAATGAGACCAGCTGGCTGGACTGGTCACGCGTCGATGATGACCCTGAGTTTCTGGATCAGGTCAGAGAACTTGTTCGACTGCGACGTGATGAACCGCTACTGCGCTCGCAACAATTCGTTCACGATGAAAATTCGATCAGTTGGCGGAAACCCGATGGCCAGCGCATTTCGGACGCTGACTGGGATATGACACGCGCCTTTGGCCTGCTCATAGGTGACGCGGCGATTCTCGCATTGATCAATGGCTCTAACGACGACGTTCAGTTCTCACTGCCTGAGAACAATGACGCAAGTGGCTGGCAGTTGTTGTTTTCGAGTGCGTCAGAAGTCTCAACACACGCTCAGGCAGCGACGCTTTCTGCACTTTCGATTGCAGTGCTGAGGCGCGAAATATGAACCCGGACGACAAGATCGAAATCATCAGCTGCCATGCCGAAGGTGAAGTCGGCGACGTCATCGTCAGCGGTGTCGCTCCACCGCCTGGCGACACGATCTGGCAGCAATCCCGGTGGATAGCCAAAGACGATCGTCTGCCGCGATCGTCCCGAGCATTGAAGGTCGCGCGTGGACTACCGGAAGGAAAGAACTCTGGTGTGACTCCGGAGACCCATGGCCGGAAGGTTACCGGGTCGCGGACACCTGGCCAGACGATTAATTCACATAGATTGAAGGGATGCCTCAACCTGTTTGATGGCCATATCCTCAGGATCCGTCCGAGCCTTAAATCCCAACGAGGCAACCAGTTCCAGCATCTTGGAGTTTTCGCTGAGCACCTGACCCTGCATCGTCTCCAGATTGTGGTCACGCGCAACCTCCATAAGGTTGCTCATCAGGTGATGCGCAATTCCGCGACTTTGCCATTGATCTGAAACAACCAGGGCAAATTCACAACTCGTTTTATCCACGTTGGTGGTGTAGCGCGCGACACCAATTTGTTCTTCACCGCTATCGTCAAGCTTGACGGCGATCAGAGCCATCTCGTTGTGGTAGTCGATCTGCGTAAAGCGCACCAACATTTCCTGACTCAATTCATGAATTGAGTTCATGAAGCGAAAGTACTTCGCTTCTTTGGACAACTCGCGTACGAATTTCGCTTCCATGTCCGCGTCTTCGGGCCGAATAGGCCTGATGACGATATCGGTGCCGTCATTCAACTGCGTTTTCTTAACGAGATGAGAGGGGTAAGGATGTATCGCGAGATGATGATAGGGGTCAGTCGATGGTGTGGGGTAATCGACGACAATTCGTGCATCAACAGCAACAATTCCGGAGTCGTCGATGATCAGTGGATTGATATCCATTTCCTGCAACCATGGCAGTTCGCACGCCATGCCGGAAACGCCAAGCAGCACATCAATGAGCTGATCGATGTCGACCGCTGGCATGTCTCTAAATTCGCCCAGCAGCCTGGAAACTTTGGTTCGATTGATAAGGTCGATGGCAAGTCGCCGGTTCAAAGGCGGCAACGATACAGCCGAATCGCCCATTACCTCGACCGTCGTACCCCCACTGCCAAAGCTAATAACAGGACCAAAGACAGGGTCCCGGATCACGCCTATCATTAGCTCCCTGCCGTTCGAGCTGCGATACATCTTCTCAACGGTTACGCCCGAAATTTTTGCCCCGGGGAGGCGCGACTGTACGTCGTCAACCAGTTGGCGATACGTGCCACGCACTTCCTGGGCGGAATTGATATTCAGCCTGACACCACCCGCATCAGATTTATGGGAAATGTCGGCGGATAGCACTTTCATGGCGATAGGGAAACCTATCGATTCGGCGACAATCAATGCTTCGTTCGCCGAGTGCGCCACGGCATGCCTGACTGTCGGCACCCGGAACGCGTTTAGAATCGCCATCGATTCCGGCTCGGTCAGGATTTTTCGTTGCTCGGTCAGAACTGCTTCGATAATTAGCCGTGCACCTTCCCTGTCTGGTGGTTCCTGGCCGAGGGTCAGCCCGGCAGGGGTCTGCAAAAGAAGACGCTGATTCTTGTTGTATCTGGCGAGATAGGAAAACGCATCAACCGCGTTTTCCAGCATTCCGAAATCCGGCACGTGAGCGTTGTTAAAGCGCCGCCGGGCTTCTTCCACTTGCCCGCCACCCATCCAGCTGGTCATGATGGGCTTTTCACTTTTGGCTGCGGACTTAATGACCGCCTCCGCCACCTCGGTTGGCTGCGTCATGGCTTGTGGTGTCAGAATAACGATCGCACCATCCACGCCAGGGTCAGCGAGACAAATATCCAGCGCCTGCTCATAGCGCTCCGGCGGCGCATCGCCAATGATGTCGACCGGATTGCTGTGGGACCAGACAGAAGGCAGCACTTTGTCCAGCGCCTTCATGGTCGCCGCACTCAGCGAACTCAGCTCAATTTCCTGATCGGTTGCCCTGTCCGCAGCCATTACACCTGGCCCACCACCATTTGTGATGATAACGAGGCGCTCGGATTTGCTGCGATAGTATGTCGATGACAGGGCCTTCGCAGCTGCAAAGAGCTGTCCGATCGTTTCGACGCGCAGAACGCCAGATCGAGACAGTGCGGCCGCAAAAGTCTCGTCGCTTCCCACCAATGCACCGGTGTGTGACATGGACGCTTCTGCACCAGCCGCATGTCGCCCGACCTTCAGCGCAATGACTGGTTTGATACGCGCCGCAGCTCGCAGGCTGCTCATGAAACGGCGCGAATCTTTGATGCCTTCAATGTAGAGCAAAATAGCCTTGGTGGCCGGATCCGAAACCAGGTAATCCAGGTAGTCTCCAAAATCCAAATCTGCCGCGATACCCGTTGAAACAACAGCGGAAAAGCCAATGTCATTCTGCTCTGCCCAATCGAGAATAGCGGTGCAAATGGCACCGGACTGAGATACGAATGCAAGGTTGCCCGGCTGCGCGTTGTTGTTGCCGAATGTGATGTTGAGGCCCTTGTCCGGACGAATGATGCCAAGACAGTTGGGACCCATCAGACGGATACCGTAGCGCTTGACCAGTTGCATCACCTTGTCTTCAATCTTCCGACCTTCTGCACCTGTTTCCCGAAACCCTGCCGACAGGATCAACATCATCTTGATGCCGCGCTCACCACACTCTTCCACTATTCCCGGAATGCTTCGTGCGGGCGTGGCGACGACGACCAGGTCAACCAATTCGTCGATTTCTGCCAGGGACGAGAAGGCCTTCTGCCCTTGCACCTCGTCTCGCTTCGGATTGATCGCGAAAATACGGCCCTTGTAACCTGACGTCAGCAGATTCTTGAAGACTACGCCGCCCACGGAGTCTGGCTTGTCGCTAGCCCCAAAGAGTGCAACGCTTTCTGGCGTAAAAAGAGATGTCAGGTAGTGCGTATTCAAAGGGTGCCCTCTCTTCATTTCGCATGCGCCATGGCTTCGGCACCGCGCATGATCATTCGCAACTGGACAATCGTGGCCTCGATATTTTTTTCGCGTTGCTGAGCCGACGCGTTGAGTAACGTGATCCCGGTTGTAAACAGGATGGCTACCATGGAATTGGCAGCGATTCGCGGATGGTCCAGAGGTACCCCTCTCTCGCGCGCGTCCCAAAGCAGGAAATCCGTAAGGTCACTCGACATGATTTCGAACAGCTGCTCGGCAGCACCGCGAAATGCGGATTCCCTGGACATGCTCTCCTGCAGAATCATGCGAGACATTCCCTGATTACTGAAAATATACTCAAAGAGTGTCTCGACTGAGGCCCTGATCAGCGAACGGCCTTCTGATGCCTGCTCGCGGACATGATGCATCAGGCTCAGGAGAGACTTGCCGCACTCGTCGATGAGAGCCAGCCCCAAGCCTTCCATGTCGTGGAAATGGCGATAGAAAGACGTGGGAGCGATACCGGCCAGCTTGGCAACTTCCCTCAGGCTGAGCGTATCGAAGCTCCGGCCAGATGCAAGCTCACCAGCGGCGGCATTCATCAGCTTCTGCCGTGTCTCTGCTTTCTGCTGCTTTCTCGAAACCTTCAAAAAACCGCTCCTGTCGATGATTGCCGGGTCCGTTCGTCGCGGAAGCCTTGCATCCTAGCAAAGTTATGGTACGGTTGTGCGTACAATTGTACGCTGAAAATGGCGTAAGCCTGTTATTGCTTGAGAGACGCCCGATATGACGCCCTACAAAGCTCCCCTGCGGGACATGCAGTTTGTTCTGCAGGACCTGCTGAACATCGAAAAGCACTACCAATCGTTGCCCGCCTGCGATGAGGTTAACCAGGAGTTGATCGACGCAATTCTTGGCGAGGCCAGCAAGTTCGCCGAGGAGGTACTCGCCCCACTAAACGACGTCGGCGACGAAGTTGGCTGCCAGATGCTGGAAGACGGCGAGGTCAGCACCCCGCCCGGATTCAAGGAGGCTTACCAGCAATACGTCGACGGCGGCTGGCCGTCGCTGGACCAACCCTCCCGATATGGTGGCCAGGACCTGCCCATGTCGATTGGATTAATCGTTCGCGAGATGAGCGGAACAGCGAACTGGTCCTGGTCCATGTATCCCGGGCTCTCTCATGGCGCAATGGAGACCATTGACAAGCATGGCTCCGAGGAGCAAAAAGCGATGTTCATGGAGCCCCTGGTCAGCGGTCGCTGGACCGGCACCATGTGCCTGACCGAGGCGCATTGCGGCACGGACCTTGGACTCTTGAAGTCCAAAGCCGAGCAAGCTGCGGACGGCACCTATCGCATTACCGGATCGAAACTATTTGTTTCGTCGGGCGACCACGACCTCGCTGAAAACATCGTGCACATCGTACTGGCGCGCATGCCCGACTCACCGCCTGGTACGAAGGGTATTTCGCTGTTCATCGTGCCCAAGTTTATTTCCAAACAAGACGGCTCGATCGGCGAGCGTAACAACGTGAGCTGCGGAGCCCTCGAGCACAAGATGGGCATTCACGGCAACTCGACGTGCCTGTTGAACTTCGATGGTGCAACCGGGTACCTGGTCGGAGAGGCGAACAAGGGCCTGAACTATATGTTCACCTTCATGAACTTCGCCCGAATCGGCACCGGTTTACAGGGGCTCGCGCATTCAGAACTCGCTTTCCAAAACTCCCTCGCCTACTCGCGGGACCGCCTGCAGATGCGTTCCCTGACCGGCCCCAAGAATCCCGATGGTCCCGCGGATCCGATCATCGTGCACCCCGACGTGCGCCGCATGTTGTTGACGCAGAAAGCGTTCGCCGAAGGTGGCCGCGCATTGATCTATTACGCCAGTACCCAGGGCGACATCCTGACCAAGTCCGATGACCCGGAAGCTCGCGAATTCGCCGACCACATCCTCAGCTTCCTGACGCCCATCATCAAGGCCTTCCTGACGGAGACCGGGTTTGAAAGCGCCAACCTTGGCCTGCAGTGTTTTGGCGGGCACGGCTATGTCAGTGAGTGGGGCATGGAACAGAATGTGCGAGACGCCAGGATTAGCACGCTCTATGAAGGCACCACGGGTATTCAGGCGCTCGACCTTTTGGGCAGGAAAGTACTGGGCACCAGGGGCAAAGCGTTGGTTCCGGTAACGAGCTTCATCCTGGACTTCTGCAAACGGGCCCGCGGTCGCAAGGAAATCCGGCCCTACCTGAAGACGTTGATGCGGCTCACCAAACAATGGAAATCACTGACCCGGAAGATCGGCTTTGCCACCATGCGCAACCGCGATGCGGTGGGCGCCGCCTCGGTGGACTACATCATGTTCTCCGGCTACGTGTTGCTGGGCGTTGCCTGGGCCGCCAGCGCGCGGGCCGCGTACAGGCAGCTCGAGCAAGGCACTACGGAAGAGGCGTTCTACCGCGCGAAGATCCAGACCGCGGAATTCTATTTCGCCAAGATACTGCCGCGCACCACGTCTCTGCTGGAAACGATGTCGGCGGGTCCTGACACACTCATGGAGATGGACGAGAACCAATTCATATTCTAGCCCGCCAGCACTTCTGAACAAGAGAGGAAAGACATGATTTACTCGGGAAAGGCGATAACCGTTCAGGCAACTGACGATGGAATCGCGGAACTCTGCTTCGACCTGCAGGATGATTCTGTCAACAAGTTCAATGTGCTGACGCTCAACGAGCTGCAAGAGGCAACTGCGGCAATTGCAGCCGATACATCGCTCAAAGGTGTGATAGTCACCAGTGGTAAGCCCGTTTTCATCGTCGGCGCGGATATCACGGAGTTCGGCACACATTTTGGCGGAAGCGAAGACGAGATAGCAGACAAGATTCTCAGCATTAACTTCGACATCTTCAATGCCTTTGAGGATTTGTCGATGCCCACAGTGGCCGCCATTAACGGTATCGCCCTGGGTGGAGGATTTGAGATGGGGCTTGTCTGCGACTACCGGGTCATGTCGGAAGCAGCGCGGGTCGGGCTGCCGGAAACCAAGCTGGGCATCATTCCAGGATACGGCGGAACCACGCGCTTGCCACGCCTGATTGGCGCCGACAACGCGATCGAATGGATAGCGTCTGGCAAGGAACAGAAAGCGGAACAAGCACTGCGTTTCGGCGCTGTCGATGCGGTCGTCGCACCCGAGTTACTGCGCGAGGCTGCCGTGTCTCTTCTGCAACAATGCATCGACGGCAAGCTCGACTACCAGGCGAAGCGGCGGGAAAAACAGGAACCGCTTAAGCTGAATGATGTCGAGGCCACGATGGTGTTCGAGACCGCCAAGGCGTTTGTTGCCGGTCAGGCCGGCCCGCACTATCCGGCGCCGGTAACGGCTATCAAGGTCATGCAAAAAGCGGCGGGGATGAGTCGGGACGATGCGCTACGAGAAGAAGCCAGGGGTATCGCTAAGATGGCCGGCACGCTGGCAGCGAAGAACCTGATCGGTCTGTTTTTAAGTGACCAGGTGCTGACCAGGAGCGGCAAGAGCCTGGCGAAGAAGGCCGGTAAAGTGGAACGGGCTGCAGTGCTCGGTGCAGGGATCATGGGTGGCGGAATCGCTTACCAGTCCGCGCTGAAAGGCACACCGATCGTCATGAAGGACATCGCGCAGGCCGGCATCGACCTCGGTTTGGCGGAAGCCAGCAAATTGCTGTCCAAACAGGTTGAACGTGGACGAATATCCGCTGCCGAGATGGCAGGCGTCCTCAACAAGATCCAGCCAGCCCTGAGCTACGACGGTTTCGACAATGTCGATATTGTGATCGAGGCCGTCGTGGAGAATCCGAAGGTCAAACACGCAGTCCTGGTGGAGACCGAAGCACAAATTCGTGATGACGCGATTCTTGCGTCCAATACGTCGACCATTTCGATCACACATCTCGCCGAACCCTTGAAGCGCCCTGAAAACTTCTGCGGCATGCACTTTTTCAACCCGGTGCACAGGATGCCGCTTGTCGAAGTCATTCGCGGGGAAAAGACGGGCGAGGAAGCCGTGGCCAGGACCGTGGCCTACGCATTGGCCATGGGCAAGAAACCAATCGTCGTCAACGATTGCCCGGGATTCCTTGTGAATCGCATCCTGTCGCCTTACCTCGGCGCTTTCATCGGCCTGGTAAAGCGCGGCATCGATTTCACAACGATCGACCGGGCGATGGAACGCTTTGGCTGGCCGATGGGGCCCGCTTACCTGTGTGACGTCGTGGGTATCGACACGGGCGTGCACGCTGGCGCAGTCATGGCGGAAGGCTACCCCGATCGCATGAAGTATGACTTCAAGACCTGCCAGGAGGTGATGTTCGAGAATAACCGCTTTGGCCAGAAGAACGGCCGCGGATACTACGCGTACGAGACCGATAAAAAGGGGCGCCCAAAGAAGATGGTCGATGAAGAAGTTGCTGCACTTCTCGCGCCAGTTATAGACGGCAATGAGACAATCAGCGATGAGGCAATCGTGGACTCGATGATGATCCCCATGTGCCTGGAAGCTGCGCGTTGTCTCGAAGATGGTATCGCAGCGTCTGCCACTGACGTTGACCTGTCCCTGATTTACGGAGTCGGTTTTCCGCCATTCCGGGGCGGTGCGCTGCACTACGTTGACGACGTTGGCATCGAAAAGTTTGTGGCCAGGGCCGACGAGCTTGCGGCGACAGCGGGGCCGCTTGGAGCCATGTACCTACCTACCGAAAAACTGCGTGAGATGGCCGCCAGTGGAGACACCTTTTTCGGAACAGCAGCGAGCGGGAGAAAATAAATGAGCCTGAATCCGAGAGATGCGGTAATCGTAGATTTTGCACGTACGCCGATGGGGCGTTCCAAGAACGGCTGTTTCCGCCACACTCGTGCTGACGATATGTCAGCGGCGTTGATAAACGGCCTGTTTGCGCGCAACCCTGAACTTGATCCTGCAGAAGTGGAAGATGTGCTCTGGGGCTGCGTCAACCAGACACTCGAGCAAGGCGTGAACGTTGCCCGGATGGTGGCGTTGCTGTCAGTCATACCACACGAGGTGGCCGCGCAGACGGTCAATCGCCTCTGCGGCTCGTCCATGTCGGCATTGCACAGTGCTGCGCAGGCGATCATGACGGGGAACGGCGACATGTTTGTGGTCGGCGGCGTTGAACACCTGGGCCACATCGGCATGACGCATGGAATCGATATCAATCCCGCTTTATCCAAGCATGCGGCCAAAGCCGCGGGCTCCATGGGCTTGACTGCAGAGTTGCTGGGCAAGATGCACGGCATCACACGCGAGGCTCAGGATGAGTTCTCTGCCCGTTCACACCGACTCGCCCATGAGGCAACCGTAGAAGGAAGATTCGCCGAGGAAATTATCCCGATTGAAGGCCATGACGCCAACGGTTTCAAAGTGTTGGTGGAACAGGACGAGACCATTCGTCCGGATACGACGGTTGAGGGGCTTGCTCAACTTAAACCGGTTTTTGATCCAAAGAACGGAACTGTCACAGCGGGCAGTTCTTCGCAAGTAACAGACGGTGCGTCATGCATGATTGTTATGGCGGCCGAACGTGCGCAGGAATTGGGTGTGAAGCCGATGGCCCGGATTCGCGCGATGGCCGTCGCAGGGGTCGACCCGTCCATCATGGGCTATGGACCCGTTCCTTCGACGCACAAGGCGCTGAAGCGTGCCGGGCTAAGCATGTCCGACATCGATCACGTGGAACTGAACGAGGCCTTTGCAGCACAAGCATTGCCAGTGTTGAAGGACCTGGGTCTGCTGGAAGTCATGGACGAGAAGGTCAATCTGAACGGCGGTGCCATTGCACTTGGGCATCCGTTCGGCTGCTCCGGCGCCCGTATTACCGGTACCTTGCTGAACGTTATGCGACAGAACAAAGGTACGTTAGGCATTGCCACGATGTGTGTGGGATTGGGACAGGGTATTACTACAGTGGTTGAGCGTCTGTAGCAGGACGATATTGGCTCTCCTCGTATCCCTCGACGTCGCCTCGGTCTTCGTCGAATCTCACCGTAATTACTCGTACGCGTCACGTCACCTTTCAGCGCGAATTGCGCATAGGTTGACGCTCAATTTCTGCTATCGATCGCCGTTTCTCTCGACCAGGTACGCGGTGAGCGCCTGGTAGTTGAACTCGTCCGCTAGCTTCAACGCCGCGATGTACGCTTTTCGCTCGGTGCTGTCCCTGACCAGCGTATCAGTAGCCCAGATTAGCGGAGGCTCTTTGGCGAGATGCGAGACGACCGCATCGCAACAAAGTCGCGACCACCTGCCGTTTCCATTGTCGAATGGATGCACGGCGACCAAGGCATGATGGTATCGGGCAATGAACGAAACCAGCTTTTCATCTCCGCGTATCGCCCATTCCCGGTTGTATTCCATTGCCACACGCCCAAGTTCCACCGGTACCGTTTCCGGCGGCACACCGACATTTGTGCGAGCGCCTGTTTCCGATCTCAGCGTACCCGCCCATGCCCAGACCTGATCGTACATTCGCAAATGCAGTTCCTGGTAAAACTCCACCGTGAATATGTCCGGTAGTCGCCCACTCTCCAGCCATTCGACGGCATTGACGATATTCAGGCTTTCTGCCTCATCCAGTTGCCCTCTTGTCGAGATGTCGTCGCGAAGGAGTCCGGAAATGTCATCGAGCGGTGTCGATCCCTCCGGTTGATCGGTGATTCTGTCAGTCATTCCAGAGACCGGACGGTCGAGTAACCTCGAGTTCTTTTGCGAGATCTTCAATAGCTCTGGACAAGGAATCTGCCTCCAGTGCG
>Ga0209271_10000182_pt1 | contig 21694 bp, 18 predicted proteins | sample tdAd002_FD_187123 | JGI IMG/M metagenome (GOLD analysis project Ga0209271, IMG submission 187123) | Marine sediment microbial communities from the Atlantic coast under amendment with organic carbon and nitrate - tdAd00.2 (SPAdes)... | ecosystem: Environmental > Aquatic > Marine > Coastal >... | reverse complement strand
GCCTTCGCCGTCAAAAATGCCTTGCTCTCGCTTCGCTCGCGACGCCAGAAACAGTTCTGGTTTCGCACCGGTACCAAGAATAGGAAAGCCCCGCAAATGCGGGGCTTTTTTCTGGCTGCTGTGCGGGGCAGGGTAGCTGGGGTTTTGTTTGCTAGCCGATCAGTTCGGCTGATCGATTATCTCGGAAATATCACGCGTGGTGATGGGGCCTTCAAAGCGATGCAAGAAAAGACCTTGCTTGTCGATGACAAAGGTTGTTGGCAGAACGGTGACCCTACCGAATCCAGTGAGAGGGTCCTGACCATAACCCAGTACCGGGTAGGTGACGCCAAGCCGTTTTATAAACTGGCGGATCTTTGCCTTGTCGGTATCTTCGAAGGTCACGCCCCAGACTTGTGCGGTAGCCTTGTTTTGCTGGTAAAAACGTTCCAGTTCCGGCATTTCCGCGATACAGGGCGGACACCAGGTTGCCCAGAAATTGATGATCAGCCATTTACCCCGGTAATCTGAAACCCTGTGCAGGTTTCCATCCAGGTCACGTAGCTCGTAGTCAACACTCTCGCTCGCGACAACTGTCACCGGGGGGCATAGCGTAAACAGCGCGAGCAATGTGATGCGAATTAACATGGGTCGGCTTACTTAAATTACAGGTCGATTATATACAGATCTGGTTTCGATGCAGGAAATTGCATCTACGACATCCGTTCATCGAATGCCCGGACGCCTGATTTCGATGAGAGGTGATGACGGTGCGGATTATCAGGAGGGCAGGAAGTCGATAGGGTAGGTGACCGTGATTTCGGCGACTTTCGCGTTGGCGAACTTGAACTTTTTGATCTTCAGCTCGATTTTACGTTCAAGCTTTTTATCACCCAACTCGCTGGACAGGATTTTAACGGCAATCACCTGGCCACTTGGCGCAATCTTCAATTCAACTACAATCTTGCCCGAAAGATCTGGATTCTTGCGTCGGGCGCGATTATACAGGTTGAAAATACCACCCTTGTTTTGCTGAAACACGCGTTCGATTTCATCGTAGGTGCGCCTGGCTTCCGTACCTTTCTTTTGCTTTTGCTGGGTAGTCGACGCCTTGGCAAGCTTTTGCTCGTCGGTTTCGATCTTGCTTTCCACCTTAGTGGTTTGACGTTGTGCCAGCTCGCTGGTTTGAATGGTTCGATTGAGGGTGTCTGTTTGAATGCCACCACTGGATTGTTGCGCACCCGAAGACAGTAAATTGCTCGCGGTTTCAATCTTGGCGGCTTGCTTGCCAGTCGTTTGCTGCGGCAACTTGAGCGTGTCGTCGAGGTCGAAGCTCTCGCGCAGGTCGGCGAGTTCGTCGCTCAACGCGATCAGGCCACTTTTTTTAGCGACGTCACGAGCGTCGTCCTTTTTGACTTCCTTTTTCTTCTCTTTCTTTTTCTCCTGCTTCTTTTTTTCCTTCGGCTTTTCCTTCTTTTTCTCCGGCTTCTTCTGCTCTTCTTTCTTGGGGATTACTTTCTTCGGTGGCGGTGGTTTAACCTTTTGTTTTTCGAGAATGAGTTTCGCCAGGCGAGGGGAGACATCGACCAGGTTTTGCTGTACTAACTCCGGTAGTTTGATCGTATCTAAAATCAGGCCGGTGCCGAGGAACAACACCATCATGATGATCATCAGCCAGCGAAAGCTGCGGTCTTCCTGATGATCGACCCAGGGTAAATTGGGTTCAGGGATAGCGACTGCCTTTGCCATCAGGACCCCGACGCCTTCTGGGTCACTGCGAACGAAATATTGGTGTACTCCGCAGCAGCGCAGGTCAGCATGATCTTTTTCAGTAGCAAGTAGGGGATTTCCTGATCGCCCATAATCGTAACCCCCTTACTGGCGGCGATGCTCTTGTCCGTCCCTGCGACTTCTCTAAGCGCATTGAACAGGGGTTTGATGGAGTTTTGCTTGCCTTTAAGCGCATCCTTGAGCGTGATTATGGCGTCACCCTGCAGGCGGATCACCTGACGATCAACGGCGATGACCAGGTTACGCGAGGGTAGTTTTTCAGCGGCGGCTTCCGGTAATACAATATTCTTCGGCGAGGGCAGTACTTCGGCGCTGGTCGCGTTGACCAACAGGAAAAAAACCAGGATGGTAAAAATATCCATCAACGACACCATGTTCAACGCGGCAGTTCGGCTCTGCCCACGTTTGTGGTGTTGCTGCATGCGTTTGGCGCGTCTGGAATGTTTCATTCGATCAACACCCTATGATTACTTTGCGGCATCGCCGATAGATATATCGGGAAACAGTTCGGCAAACACCCAGACACCGTCCACCTGGGCCCGGTAGGAGCGTGAGCTGTCCATCGCATTGATTAAATCGTCGTAACGGGTTTTGCTTTCCGCCAGGATAGTAATGTTGGTATGGCCGGGGATGCGTGCCTTGACTTGCTTCAGGTTTGTTTTTAATTCGGCGAAGTTATGCTCTTTGCCTTTCGATGGTATGCGCTTGATCAGTCCCAGACGATTATCGGAAATCACCAGCATATTCTTGCGGATGGTGACGCGTAACTCGTAAGGCGGCTGCTTGGGTTGCTTGCTATCCTGAGCGCCCGGCGGAGGCAGGTTCAGGTCCAGGATGGTGATGTGGCTGAATACGGCCGTCATCAACAGAAATGGCACCAGTACCACCATCAGGTTCATGAAGGCAGTAATATTCAGCTCCGCAGCGGGATGCTTGCGTCGGGTTACCCGTTTTGACATTTGTACGCCTACTGTGAGGCGTTTTTGACGCGCGACAGGTGATTGACGAACTTGACCACGGTCATTTCGAGGCTATCGACGATTTCGGTCGTCTTGGTCTGCAACACTGTGTAAAAGAACAGCAACGGGATGGCGACAATGAGCCCGAACGCAGTGGTATTCATCGCCACCGAAATACTGGTAGAAAGAATTTCCGCTTTCATCGAAGGATCTACCTGGGCTACCGCGGTAAAAGCCTTGATCAGGCCGATGATCGTACCCAGCAGCCCGAGCAGGGTGGCAATGTTGGCAAACATTGCCAGGTAATGGGTGCGTTTTTCCAGCCGTGGTATCGCTTCCATGATGCTTTCGTCCATGGGTGCCTCGAAATCATCGCGGCGCCGGGCAGACTGGTAATTCTCCATGCCCTGCAACAGGATCCGGCTTACCGTTGCACTCGAGCTCTTGGCCAGCTTGCTGGCGCCGACGACGTCTCCTTTCGCGACCAGCGGCATCAGCTTGGCAATCATGTGGCGATTTTTCGTCTTCGCAATAGTCAAGTGAACCCAGCGTTCCAGCGTGATCGCCAGTCCGATAGCCAGTACCACCAGGATGGGGTACATGAATGTCCCGCCGTCCTGGAAAAATCTAATTACTGTGGTTAACATTTCATTCATCCTAGAGCCTCCGCGGTCTCTAATCTGTTACTGGTTTGATCCAGTTTTAGCCGTTGCAAAAATGGCGTCGTGATAGTGGATAGATCTTTTAAAAGAAGCTCGATCGATAGGGGTCAATTTTTGCTCCATGATGCTGGCAATCGGGGGTGAGGAAATTTCGAATCGCTCGACCGATTTCCATGGAACTATGTATAAAACCTTGGGTAACTCCTTATTGCCGGTTATTTGCGTGCCCTGCATTTGCAACTTTTCCTGTGCATTAACATTGGCAGTACATGAAATAGCAAAGATTATGAAAAAGTGTAGCGAAAGTTTTCTCATTTTCTATTCCTGGGCCGTCTAGGTGGTTGATTTAAGGCGTCGTTGGATATCGGCAATCCATCCGGCAACCTGGGAATCTTCTTTATCAAGCAGGGCCTGGTAGCGCTGATAGTGCTGCAGTGCGAGTTTCAGGTCCTGCAGATATAAATCGAAAAGAATCCCTAGATTCAGGTGGGCAAGTGCATAGTCCGAGTCGATTCTAATCGCTCGCTGATACTGATTACGCGCTTCTTCAAATTGGCCCTTGAAACGTTGCAGGATACCTAGATGATTATAGGCTACTGCGTCCTTATTGCTGCGAATAATTGCTTCCTGGAAGGCCGCTTCAGCGAGATCCAGTTTTTCCAGTTTGAAATAGGCCAGCCCCAGATTGGTGAAAATATAGGGTTTGTCCGGGGCGTCGGTACTAACCTGTATCAGCAACTCGAGCGCCTGCTCGGTATCACCATTTTTCAACGAGGCCACTGCCTCGATATAAAACTGCTGATAAAAATCGACCGGTTCCGGCACCGGTTCCGCCGTAGATGTCTCGGTGCCCGCTTCGGGCTCAGTTGCAGCATTCTCGGTCACCGGTGCAGTATCGACCGCGGGTGCCGGGCTTTGCGCCGTTTCGGGCGTGCTCTGGCAGGCTGCAAGCAGCAACATGGCCAGTATTAAAATTGTTCTGCTATTGAATGTCGACATAGGTTTCGGTGCTCTCTGCGCGGACATAGCGAAACGGCATCAACTCGCCCAGAGCCTGTAAACTATTCCTGGTTGGCTCGTCGTAGGTGCCGCCAGGGATACGCTTGAAATTGGCGAGATGTACTTCGATCGCCTTTTCCTCAAAGGGGAAAGCCTGCTCCTCGAGCAGGAGTTCGTACTCCTCGAGTTGTTCTTCATCCAGTCCCTTGGGTCGTTGTGAATTCATCAGTGAACTAGCGAAATCATTGTAGATTTCGGCGATCTGGAAAGTCGCTTCGGTAGTGACTTCCTGGACCTGGTATTTCATCGCCTTGCTATAGGCGTCGATCGACTGCTGCATCAGTTTCTTCTTTTTTCGCAAACTGGTTTTCAAAGGTATGGTCAGCTTTGTCTTTTGATAAGATCGATGCAGCGGTTGAGTCAGTTCCAGGCTGGCATTGGCGGCCAGGTATTTGCTGCGATCGCTGCGTTCCGACTTGCCCCTGGCATCCGCAACGACGATTTCATTGAGCCAGAAGTTGAGGTTCCTGGTGTCGTTCTTCGCGCGATATGACTCGGCGATCTTATGGCGCAACTCGATCGAGCGTTCCAGCGGGTAGGGGTAGAGCTTGACGTATTGCTTGTAGACCGAGATCGCTTTATCGGGCTGGCCGTCTTGCTCATATAGCTCGGCGGCACGCCACATCAGATCTCGCTTGCGTTCGGCGGAACCCGCCTGGTTCGACAGGGCGAGTATCTCGCCTGCGGCCTTGGACTGATCGCCGTTTTCACTATAGGCGAGCGCAAGTTGTTCGGTGACGCCATCGTTAAGCTTCTTTTCTTTGGGATAGCGCTTGCGGAATGCTTCCAGCTGGGTGATCGCTGCCGGCCAGTCTTTCAGCTGGATATAGGCGGTGGCCGCGTCGTAGTCGGCGGCGACCCGTTTTGGCGATTCCGGAACAACCTGGCCAAGACGGGTGAAAGTCTGCGCCGCCAGCAGTTGGTTGCCGTCGTCGCGCGCCTGTTCGCCCTGTTTGTAAATACTCGAGGCAATTTGTTCCCGTACCGCCTGCCTTTCCTTGCCCTGGTTCGGTAGATAGGTGAGCAGGGTGATGTAAGAGGCCTCGGCGGCGGCATAATCCCCGGTTGAAAATTGCGCGTCCGATAGAATGCTCCAGGCGGTATGTTTGGTCGGTCTGTCGACGTTGTCGTTTTCAATCAGTCGTTTCGCCGAAGCAATCGCGTCGGGATATTCCTTCCATTTGTAAAACTGTTGCGCGCTTTGCAGTTCAACATCGGATAGTCGGGGGTCTTCTGTAAAGGTGGTGGTGAAGCGAACCGCCGACTTGATGCGCTTTTTGCGCAAGGCACGTATGCTACTCGCGTTGGTGGTCTTGAACAGGGCATCGAAAGAAACCAGCGCGGCGTATCCTGCCTCGGCGCTGTCCTTGTGCGGAGCATAGTTGTACGCGGTTTTCTGGTACTCGTCGATTGCCTGCGGGTAACGACCTGCATCATACAGACTTTCAGCGAGCAGGAAGTTCATCCGCGGAGCACCCGGGTCTTGCGGAAAAGAACTCAGGAAGCGTCGATACCATTGTGCCGTAATCTCGTAGTCCTGAGGTTTCTTGCTGGCTCGTGCGATCGCATGGAAATGGCTGGCGAGCTCAGTCATGTGCAGTACCAGGGTTCTGGTGAGAGTCTGCTGGGTTTCCGGCTCCTGCAGTGACCAGTATTCGCTGTTCACGTCATAGCGCTCGACAAAGGCAACTTTCTCCTTTAATACCAGGTCGGTATAACCAGCCTGCTGGTAGGTTTCGATGGCGCGTTGGTGGAAGAACGGGGTATGCGAGGAGTACGGATATTCCTTGGTATAAGCGAGGAATAGATCCGAACCGTCGACAATCCGATCCACACCCAGGTAAAGTTCAGCCAGTCCCAGGTACAGCAGGGGCTCGTAGTCACGTTTACCGGTTTTCTTGAAATACCGCGAGATATAATCTTTCTCTTCGTGGTAGGAAAAACTGATCGCAACCACGCGTACCACGTCTTCGAGTAGTTCCTGCTCGGTGCGCGGCAGCGACGGGTTGAAGCCTATTTCTTCGACCTTGTTCTGTTCGAAAGCTATATCGAGCAATTGAATGTAGCTGGCCAGTGCTTCACTGTAACGACCCTGTTTGAACTCGGTCCAGCCATACTTGTAAAGCGCTTTTTCGAAATACAGCGAATCCGGATAATTGCTTACCACAACACCGTAGGCTTGTTGGGAGGCTACAAAATCCTGCGCGACAAACAGATATTCACCACGGCGAAACTCGACTTCATCCATGTACTGCGAATTTGGGTATTCGGCTGCGATTCGATCCAGTGCGGCCATCGACTTTTCGGTATCGCCTTCGATCGCGTAGGCGCGTGACAGCTGGTAGAAGATCTTGTCGTTATCTTCACGTGCGGGGTATTTTTCGAGATAGCCCTCGTAAATTCCGATAGCATGCAGGGCTTCTAGCCGACCCTGCTGCTGCGTTGCCTCATCGTCTGCTAATTGATTATCGAGACTCAATTCGAGCTCGAGATCAGCCAGGCGTCGCAATTCATCGCCGGTACCACCGCCATCCTCGGTAACGGCCACCAGGGCACGAAAACTATCGATGACCTGCTGAGGGTCAACTTCGAAAGTAGCCTGAGGTTCAGCTTCGGCAGTTTTCAATAACGGCGGCTGTTCCTCCAGATCGGCGATAGTTGGACCGATATCAACGCCATCGGAACTACAGGCGGTTAACACTGCGATCAGCAGTATAGGTAGTATCCGCTGTAAGAGGCTCTGCATCATTGTTGCGCTGCCAGCTTGTCGTAAAGTTTGGCCAGTTCGTAATGAGCATTGAGGCGTAATTGCACAATGTGCAGTTGCTGCTTGCGGATCTCGTCAACCGCCAGTTGATTGATGTGCAGCTCCTGCTTTTCTATTAAGCGGTCAACCTTGCTTCGCAGATCGCGAATGCGATCCGCCTGCCCGTCGATGATGCCGTCGAATATTTCGAAATCATTGGCGGTACGTTCGGTGATTCCACCCAGCGCAGAGACGCGATATCTGGCTTCCAGTATCGCCCGGTCGAGATGAACCAATTGCTTTCTTGTCTTCCAGAACCTGACCGGATAGTCGGTTTCCATTTCGAAGTGCAACAGTCCGGATAACAGGCGAAACATATCCTGCTGGTAAGTGGTGTTGCGTTCAGGAGCCACTTTTACGATGCTGGTGGCGACACGTTGCAGGCGTTCCAGGTGACCCTCTTCCTCCGGGGTTGCCAGTGCCATGTAGTCGTTGCTGGAATCGATCGCGTTAACCTGCTCGGCGAACCTTTCCCGTCGCTCGTCGAGAAGCTCGAGTTGCTCAAAACTGGTTGACTGTTCCAGTAGTGACAGCTTCTGTTTGAAACGCTGACGACGTTCCGCCAACATCAGTTCAAGTGCCGGGAAGCTATTGCTCCAATAGCCGAGCGAAATGCGAATATCGATCAGTTCCTGGTAGCGTTTTATCTCCCCTTGAAACCCGCTAGAAGCCAGCAGGATATGCAACTGTGGAGTTACCTCTGAACTCGGCGGCAGGCGCTCCAGGCTGATGCGATCGTAGAGCAGCTGATTTTCCTGCAGCGCCGCAATCAAGCCGTCATTTTCGATAGAACCTACCGCGTTGTTCAGCAACTCGAGTTGTTGATCAAACTGTTTGACCGCAATTTCGTAATGTCGTACCGCGAGCGTGTCCTGCTCCGATTTGGCATAGTTGGCTGGAATCGCCAGGATGGCTTCCTGGGTGGCGGCATCCACGGCGTTGCGGCGAATGAGCAGGCGCCAGGGATTCAATGCCTTGTCGAACTGCTCGAGTCGGTACCACGCCCAACCCGATGCCAGTAAGGCCTGGTTGCTCAGCGGGCCTTCGAGGCGAATTCGTGAGAGGCTTTCCAGAGCCGCTTCGGGTAAACCCAGGCGCAGCTGTTTCAGACCCAGGGAAAGATTTGCACGATCGCGTAAACCCCTCAGTTCGGTAGACGGAGCTTTCATTTGCCCGAGTTTGGCAAGCAGGGACTTGCCCTGCTCATAGTGGTCATCCTCGATCAACGATACGCCCAGGTTATAACGTGAGTAAACCTTCCAGACAGATCTGGAATTGATCTGGTTGCCAACATCCGCCGCCTGCTGGTACTGGCGATTACCGAGGTAGAGGTTGGACAGCATGTATTTCCGTTCAGCCTCGATCCCCTTGGGCAGCTCGTCGCTAATGCGGGACAATAAATCCCGTGCCTGATCGAAATAGCCCTGTTCGTATCTGAGTCGGGCGAGATTGAACCAGATTCGACTTTGTATCGAGTCCGAAACCTCGGCAGTCAACAGCTGTGCGAAAATTTCACGCGATTCCTCGTATAACCCGTAGTCGTAATACAGGTCGGCAAGTAGTAGATTTGCTTCGTCTTGCTGGATAGCGTTGCGGGGCCTTTTCTCGGCTATCATCAACTGGGTTATCGCGCCGAGATTATCGTTCTGGAAATATTGATAAAGCGAGCGCCCGTAGTCGAGATTCCTGACCCGATGCTCGTTGAGTTCGCTCGCGCCCAGCTGGACGCAGACACAACTCAGCAGCAACGCAGAGAAAAAGTGACGGAGATCTTGCGCTGAGCGTTTTACGCTAAATCGATGGCGCCTATTCCCAGACACGCACATCGAACTGGGGTTGTTCCTTACCTGTATCATCGGCAATCATGAATTCCACAAACTGTGGTTCGGTAGTTTTCTCGATAACCGCTGATTCGCCGCGGCGATAGTCGCGACCCTTGGGTCCGACCCCGGTAAATATTGCCACAATCTCGTGTTCTCCCGAGGGCAGGTTACCTATGTACAAACGCTGCACCCCGCCACGCTTGAGCGCGGTCAGTTCCCGCTCGGTATACAAATGATTGGCGATATTTTTGTCGTTGATTTTAATCTGTACCGAATCGAGGCTGAACAGGGCGCCGGCATCCATCGACAGGAAAATACTGAACTGGGTGTTGGGTGGAAACAGCAGGTCTTCTTCGAGTATAAACAGGTCCCGGTTCAGCGCTAACACTTCCTTTTTCAAGGCTTCGATTTCGGCATCGAGTGAACCTTCTTCGAGTGCGGCCGCGTCGAGCGTTTCTTCATCGATCGCTTCTTCCAAAGCGGCGCCCACCGCTGCTTCATCGATTGGTTCGTCCACGGGCTCCTGGGCTGACAACGAAGTAGTCATGCAAAACAGGAGCAGGGTAATAAGGCTGATATATTTCATAGGCTGGCTATTGTTATAGACCACTATCCGCCGTTTGCAGGTTCCTGGAACCCTGAGGAATAGTGAAGTTTTCCGTCGTTATCGATGATGATTGCATCGATCCCTTCCAGGCTCTCGATCAAGGCGAGGCCCTTGACTGCACCCAGAATAAAAATGGTAGTAGATAAAGCGTCAGTTGTCATAGCGTCGGGGCCGATCACTGTGGCGCTCCAGCTGGCAGCGGCCGAACGCCCGGTGGAAGGGTTAATAATATGATGTACACGCTTGCCATTATCGATAAAAAATCTCTCGTAATCACCGGAGGTCGAAATCGCGCTATCGGTCAACGGTAGACGTAAAACGATACCCTCGGGGTCCCTGGGGTGCTGGATACCTATAACCCATGGACGCCCCACGCGATCGCCCATGATGCGGCTGTCACCGCCTGCGCTTACCATGGCTTTGCCGATGCCACACTGACCGATGATGTCGACAGCACGATCAACTGCATAGCCCTTTGCAATGCCACCAAGATCGATCCGCACCGCATTGTTGTTAAAGCGGATCTTATTGTCGGCAAGCTCTATATGATGATAGTCGATTGCGGGAAGTTTTTGCGCTACAGATTGATCGCTGGGTTGCTGACGCTTGCGGTAATCGTAGGCATAGCCGATGCTGGCGTAGGTGATATCGAATGCGCCTTGGGAGATCTCCGAAAAATATAGCGATTTTTCAACCAGTAACGCCAGTTCGTTGCTGATTTCAACGGCGGCGGTAGCGGCCTTATTGTTGATCAAGGAAAGTTCGCTGGTATCCAGGTAGGAGCTCATCAGCGCGTTGATGCGGTCCATTTCAGTGAACACTCGCTGACTGCAATCAGCTGCTACCGAAGCCTCGGTATGCCACAGCTCTACCGATATTCGCGTACCCATGATGTCGCGTTGCTGTTGATACCACTCGGCGTGCACATTCGACTGGACGCCGAGGCACAGGAGCACAGTAAGCAGTGGATACGCTGCACAAAAGGGCAAGCGGCCAGGTTTGACCATCCGGTTTGTCGTCTTGGAGTTCGAGTAATTAGGCTAGGGCAGAATTTGACCAAAGGCAATATAGTCTTCGATATTATTGCCTAGTCCGTGGTTGGGGAATGCCGCTATAAAATTTGACATATCACCAGGAGTCACACTTCCATTTAGCGCCATGTAATTCAGTAACATCATATTTACTAGCAAATTCACGTTGTTGGCTGCCGGGGTCGCCGAGGTAACCACCGAGGCGCCTGACGACATGCTACCGATCTGACGGTGTAGTTCAATTGGTCGAGGAGTACCACCGGTCCATTGCGGGACATTTTTATTTGGGTCATAGGCTAAAAAGTAGGAACAGGCGGTCGATGAGTTATCACCGGTCCATTGTCCCTTTCCACCGCCTCCGAGTACAACATTTGGAGTATTCAAGTTTGTACTAGTGGAGTCATCCGGGTTACCGTTACTGAACACCGAGCCATCGCTGAAAACATAAATCATCAGGGGTTTCAGCATGGCTTCAGCATACTCCAGGCAAGCCCCGATACAGCGGCCTGCACGCAGATCCCGATTTTCACCGGTGTTTCTATCACCGGTGTGATAATCATAGCCGCCCATGGTGATACAGCCGCCGGCAGCATAGCCCTCGAGCACCATCTTCATCACCGAGGCGGTCTTGCGAAATTCACGGTCACCGTCCAGTTCAGCTTGTGTGAAAATCCCAGGATTGATCAACGTATCCAGTTCTGGGTCAACGGGTGTGTTAGCAAACCGATTGGTGATATCGGCTGCCTTGAGATAATTGCAGCGGATTAAATCTTTAATGATATCGTCATTAGACAGGCCGGAAGCTATGGTGCCCAATTTCAGTTTCTTGTGCGTAACCCGAGAGATTGACTCCATTACCGCAGTGACATCGTCGGCACCGAGAATAGTGGTCAGGTCACCGACGTCAACCATGCCGGTGACGTCGCTGAAACGATCAACTTTGGTCGGGCGGAATTCAGGATTGATATGCATCGCCGGCGCCATCGAATTACCACCCGAAACACTACTGCGCGAACCGATTATGTCAACCACCTCGCCTCTGGCACCAGCTAGAACGAGTCCGTATAACGGATTGTGAGGATTGTTCCCTGTATCGTTGTCAGAACGAGCCGGAATCACGCAACCATCGATCCTGCCGGTTGCTATTGCAGTATCTGCCTTTTCACGAATACCTAGCAACATTGCGCTATCGGCGTGAAATAGCAGGTTCAATTCGTTGTTGGTGAAATCGGGGGTAGGAGTTCCGGTACTTGGATTCAGAGTTGTTACATTGGTGCTGTCCTGACCGGGCAGCATATCGCCTGGAACGCCAAGTTTGCTGTAACCCGCGGTCGATAACAAATCCATCTGACCACCGCCTTGTCCAACCAGGACGTTGGAACCCGACAGATTGGCGCCTCCAGCAAGATCAAAACAGATAAACGGCACGCTTGTGCCAGCACCTGAAGGAACCAGCGAGCAACCAATACTGTTTTGCAAGGCGACCAGGTCCGGAGCAATTGCCGCCATTGCAGAATTAGGGCTGGCAATTACGTTGAGAATACTGCCAGTGAGAACTGTTGCCGACCCACTCATGAGACCCTGGCGGATAAATTGGCGACGACTCATAGGACGGCCATGATCTTCGTAGAGAAGTGGTGCGTCTGGAGCGATATACTGATTTTTTTTGAATCTGGCCATTTCCACGTTCCTATTGTATGAGTGTAACCGCGCCGCCAACTGCAGCTGCGCATACCGCTTTGACTATTTGCCTGGTACGGGTATTGGTGAGGCAAGATGTACCGCTACAATTTAGAATCATGTGGTCGATCAGGCTGTCGTGAGTAACCCCGGGTAAGGTTACCGTATCCAGATCCACGGCAGCTGTTGATCCGAACATTGCGCGTAATTCCGCTTCGGTGGGTTGCGAGGTCAAATTCTCGATACCATTGTAATTTGCCACGGCGGTTAACAGCGGATCGATAATTTGAGCGCGTTTAACGGCACTATCAAATGCTGTTGTTTCATTAGGATTGAAATCAAACGGTGCAAAGTAACCCGGGTTGGTGTCGACCAGCACACTACAGGAAGTCAGTACGAGCTGGGCGATCGCCATCTGATGCGATGGCAGGAAGGCGTCGATCGCTTCTACGGTTGGTAATTGCTGAATATAGCTGTCGTAAACGCCATCGACCAATGCATCGGTAACAGGCACCCCGGTTATCGCGGATATCGATACATTTATCTCTTCAAAGGTACGGAAACCGATGTCGGATACCACCGGTGATGCCGGATCAACCGGAGCAGCCGGGGCAGCCGGGTTGGGATCGTTAAATGCATTAGTGTCACTGCCGATACGCTCGAAGGTCAGGAAAAACTCGTCGGTGGCTGCGCTTTTCTCGAGTGCGATGACAGTACCCAGCGGCGATAACTGTTGACCGAGTTGTGGATCGTAATCGGTGGCGTTAATTGTGGTGTTGATGTTTGCAAACGCCTGTCCGGCGAGTGCTTCTTTGCCGTTGATACCGATGCGCAAGCCCTGGATCGGGATTGATGTCGGGATCCAGGCAGGATCGAGGTTGATAAACCGTGGCGTATCGAACAGGTAGCTATAGCTGTCGAATTGTGACACCTCGAACAGGATAAAGCTTTTGGGATCGAGCGGATCTTCACCCAGATGGTCACCCACCCAGAACAGCAGGAAGAATTTCTCGCCAACGCCGACATCGAAATTTTGTTGGATCTGCGCTGCGGTCAGTGTACGGTTGTGGATCGCCACCATGCGTATCTGGCCATCCCAGTTATTTATGCCGGCGACATCCGCACCCAGTACCATGGCGAAATTGTCGTCCCAGACGACGTTACCAATCGAAGTGGGCGGCGCCTTCGGATCCGGCGCGTTGACCAGTGTACCATTGATGTAAACGCTACGGCCGACCAGCGGGTCATAATTTGCTACCACATGCTGCAGGCTCGATTGCAGAAGTTCCTCGCCACTATCGAAAGATGTGTAGAAGGGTTCGCCATTCAACGATAACGGGTCCGGATCATCGATGCGGTTGTAAAATTCGTAATTGTACATTTCCTGGCCGAGGGTAAAGTTACGTACTGAGCCTGCGGAGTAACCGACTATGTTGGCGTTTTGCTGGGTCACATTGGCGGGGATAACCCAGGCTTCGATCGCGTATTCGCCAGTTGCTTCGATAAACGTTTTCAACTTGACGCTGTCGAAATTGTTAGCGATTGCGTAACCATTGGTTAAGTCCAGTCCATAACCTCCGAGCCACTGGTAGGAGCCTTGCATTTGCAGCGTAATCGACGGGTCGATACCGCTGGTGTCAAAAGCTTCGTTGCCGCTACCGGTTCTGAATTCCCACAGTGCCACCAGGTTACTTTCGTGGCGATTGCCGCCGGCGGCAACGATGCCATCACCGAGGTTTAACGCCGCGCTGGTCACCAGTGCCGGGTCGACCGGGGTTGGGTCAATACCGTCAGCGAACTGTGTAATTGCATTTTGCATTGTGGTCGCGTCACTCGCGCAATCGGTCCAGCAGTTATGTGCCTCCTGGCGCAGGCGGATGACGAAGCGGGAGTTCGGGGGTGTATCGATATCCATTTTTGGCTTGGCCGCCTCGTAAGCCGAGGCTGGGTCATTGTTCGCGAAAAATGGCGCGATCGGCAGCGGCGTGGCGGTTTCTATATGGCAACCCTGGCAATTGGCAAGCAGTATCGGATGCACGGTATTGGCAAAACTCGAACCATTATTGCCGCCATCGGTTGGCGCGGCAGGGAACGACTTTGCCGCACCAGGTGGTTTAATCGTTGGCGGCGTCAACTGGATCAGGCGTGCCGAAGTGACATTCGAGTCATTGGCCCAGTTGATGATCATTTGTTCGATATTATCCGCGCAAGCTTGCCCCGCACCCTGCCCTAACCAGCAGTTGTGCCCCGTCGCAGCCTTGTCGACAATTTGTGAACTGGCAGGATCGAGCAGGCTGACAATCTGGATTGCCTGTGAATAGGCCGCGTTGACATCGGTTTTATCGGCGAATGTCTGCGGCTGCCCACCTGCGCTATGGCACTGTCCGCAACGGTTGTCTTCTTTCAGGAAATTCCAGAAGTTCAGCTGGAACGAGCGTATGTCAGCAGTTCTGGCAGGTGGTCCGGTGTAACCCAGGTTGCCAGTGCTCAGATCTGGATTGGAGACCGTGTTCGAGCCTTCACAGGCAATCAGTAACCCGCCTAAGCTGGCCACCAGGAGTAATTGAAGCAGGGAGCGAGAAATCGACATAAGGTTATTTCCCTTTACAATGCGCGGCGACATCGGTGAATACATCACGCATGTTATAAGTGGTCTTGAAAGCAGTCACGATGCTGTCCCGGGCTGCGCGATCCGCACCAAAAAATTCGGTCGGACCTCTAAGACAAACAGCCTTGAATACCTTGTCCACCTGGCACTGGGCGAATGCATTGCTATTGGCCAGTTCCTGCCCCAGTGATTTTGCGCCATTGCCGGTTTCATTGCCCCTGGTGTCGGGATTTACGGCTGTACCCCAACCCAGTAGCCAGTTCTGGCCGTTGCGCCAGTAATTGACCCAGCTGTCGTCGGATATCTGGTAGCCGGGTTCGAAGTTATCCGGGTTGATCAGGTGTTTTTGGGATACAACGGGTGGTGTTGTTGTTTCCGGACCCGTATAAGTAAGGCTACCGTCAGTTTTATCGTTGGTGTAATCCCATTCATAGTAAGCAAAGGCACCCGCCATGCCATCCATACCGGCGTGACAGCCGATGCATGAATTGAGGAAAATGCGGCTATCGCCGCCAGGACTGCGTGAAACATCCTGGCGAACCCGGTCAGGAGTACGTGACACGTCCTTGAGCGGTTCCAGGTCGGTGCACAGGTGGTTCATCATCGTAAAACGGAACATTGCGCGGTTGGTGCCGTCGGAGAAAAAAGCCATCGCGCCTGCGCGGGTTGTTATCGCCCCGGCAGTTGCGGTACCCGGCAGGCCAGTAAGATTAGTTTGCGTATCGGCAACCAGAACCGCGGGATTCGACAGGTCGCCAGCTACGGGGCCTAAAGCTTCCAGTGCCTCGTAATGATTATTGTCACTATTAGAATAAGCAGGGCTGTTGGCGCCGTGGTAAATCACGTTGTCGTAAAGTAATCGTCTGAAGTCGGCGTCGTCGCGGACCAGCCCGATCACGGTGGCGGTATAGTCATTCAACGGAGTGAATACGGTTTGCTCTTCATTGGTCCACGGCGCGGAAAAATTCTTTAAGGTCACGTTATAGAAGTAACGGGCGTTGGGATTTTGCGTAGTGTCGATCGCATATTGTGCCGCGCTCTTGCCAGTAGGATCGCTGCCTAACCTGATTTCCATTTCATCGATCGCGGTGTTGGTAGCAGGCACCCCGGTGAGCCGGTCGTGGATACGTTTGGCCTGACGTCGCTGCTCATCAGTGGCCCACAATGACTGGCTAAGCAGCACCGTGATGGTTACCAGAACGAGCGATAATTTGTATTTTATTCCCATGGATTTTCCCATCATTCTCCAGTGAATCGCTGTCGCGGAGTCTCCAGTTTGATAAAGAATTTGAAGATCAACTCTAGCACAGGGTATTTAGACCAAATGGATAATGCGTTCGGTAATAGTTCACAAAAAGCATAGTTTCTAATGAGCAATTTCCGATTGCTGGTAAGCTCTATTCCTGTACTTGTTAAGTTATCCGCCAGTTAAATCCTGAACCACAATTCTACGAGAGTGAACAGTACAAACGTACACCGTTCATACCAGAAATAGCGCACTTGGTCGGAAATCGGGAGATTGCTGGGTATTGTCGAAGATAGACTATATAAGAGACACGCGCCTGTACGTAGACGCGCGTCGCACCGGATTCCTTAAAGTGTCAAGGTTATTAATGAAGCAGACAGCAAGACTACAATCTCAAGACTTCACGGCCCGCGCGCCGTGGTTGCAACCCTGCTTGCACTGGCTGGGGGTTTTATCGCTATGTGCAGCCGTAGTTGCGCTGAGCGCCTGTGACTCCGGTGGTTCTTCGGGTGAAGGGATCGACCCGGGCATTATCGAAGTTCCACTGGCCTATATCAAACGCCCGATCGCGGTCGATGATATGGGTGATGAGGTGCAGGCCGACCTGCGCGAACCGCGCCTGTTCATGGCTGGTGGTGATGTATACCTGCGCAGTAACTCTACCGTTAATGGAAAAGTGACCAACCTGACCAGTTCGGTAACCGGAGGCATGGGTGACGTAAAGGGTCTTAACGCATCATACGATGGCAGCAAGCTTATTTTTTCACTGCGCCTGTTCGACCCCGCTCCGAACAACAATAATATTCCGCCGCCAAGCTGGAATATCTATGAGTACGATATTGGTACCGGTGTGCTCAGAAGCGTTATCCCGAGTGTCCTGATAGCGGAGCAGGGTGATGATTTGTACCCGGCCTACTTGCCCGATGGCCGTATCGTGTTTACCTCGAGCCGCCAGGACCAGGCCAAGGCAAACCTGGTTAACGAGGGTAAGCAGGTATTTTCCGCACTGGATGAAGATCGGGACTCGATTGCGCTGGTGTTGCATGTGATGAATCCCGATGGGACTGGCATTCGCCAGATTTCGTTCAATAGAAGTCATGATCTGTCCCCGCAGGTGTTAGTAAACACCAATGGCGGTCAGATAGTTTTCAGCCGCTGGGACAACGCGGGCGGTAATGAAGGGATGCACCTTTACAGGAGTAATCCCGACGGCAGTAACCTGGAAATGATTTACGGCGCACACAGTCATGACACCGGGACCGGTGGCACTGCGGTTCCGCTGCATTTTAGCAGTGTACGTGAAACACTTGATGGCGATCTGATGGTTATCGCCAGGCCCTTTACCGACACGTTCGCCGGCGGTGATATCGTTGTTATCGACCTTGACCGTTTCGTGGATAACGATAAACCGATCTGGTCCCTGAGCGGTCTCGCTGGCCCGGCGCAAACATCGGCCACGGTAAATACGATTCCCACCGATGGCACGATCTCAACCGGTGGGCGCTACAGTTCAGCATTCCCGTTGCAGGATGACAGTAGCAGAATTCTGGTGAGTAAATCGACCTGCCAGGTTTCGGTGAATAACCAGAACCGGCCTTGTGTCGATCCCTATCTTTCAGATCCGGCGGCAGTGGAGGCGTCTCCTGCTTACGGAATCTGGTTGTACAATATGGACGACGATACCGAAAAACCGATCATACTGGCTCAACAGGGCCAGGTATTCACCGAGGCTATCGCAATTCAAACCTCACTGCGGCCACCGGTGGTCTTTGATAAGGGTCCCGAGCTCGACAGTGTCTGGGAGACGGAGAACGTTGGCGTGATCAATATAAAAAGTATCTACGATATTGGAGACACCAGTTTTGATGGCTGTTTCTTTGGTGAATGTGAAACCTCGGGAGCCATCAACTCGGTAGCAGATTTCGCCGACCCGTTGAATGCTAACGCAGATCAACGCCCAATCAGATTCGTGCGCTTTATCAAGCCTGTAGGCCTTCCCGATCCCAATGACATAACCTTCATGGCGCCTGACCTGGATAACCAGGCCTTCGGGCGACAACGTAACCTGGGCATGCGTGAAATTGTCGGTTACGCCCCGGTAGAACCCGATGGATCGGTTAAAGTCAAGGTACCTGCAAATATACCATTGGGCGTAGAAGTGCTGGATGCCGAGGGTCGACGTATCGGGCCGCGCCATTTGAACTGGTTTCAAGTGCTGCCCGGCGATACGCTGACCTGCGCAGGCTGTCATGTGCATGACCCCAATAGTCCGACTCCAGAAGTGCACGGGCGCTCCGATGGCACAGCACCTTCGATCAATAGCGGTATTCAGACATTGACTTTTGTCAACACGCAGATTCCAGGTACTGCGCCGCCGATCCCGTACTTTAGTCTCAACCTTGGTGAAACCATGGCGGAGGTTCGTTTTGATCGGGTGGGTTCGGCCTTTCCAGCGGCACCCGAACCGGTGCTGAACGCCGATCTGAACTTCGTCGATTACTGGACCGATCCATTGGTAACTGCCCCGGTCCCTCTCGTGCCTTACAGCTACAGTTACGACGACCTCGATCCTTCCATACTGTCGCCCGCGCCGCCGGCAAAACCGCTGCGTAATGCGAACTGCAACAACAGGTCACCGCAACCATGGAGTCATAACTGTCGAATCACCATTAATTACCCGCGACACATTCAGGCCATCTGGGAACTCGATCGGGGTGCTGCAGATGTTTTTACGCCACTTGCGTTTGCTGATCCCGTCGATCCCGCTGACCCAACCAATACACCGCTGCTAGTTATGGCCGCGCCCGATGGGATTCTTGACGACACCTGCACCAGTTGCCATACCTCCGAGGTGGCCAACGTCCCCCGCTTGCCCTATGGGCAGCTTGATCTCACCATTGATCCGAATCAGAATCCAAACAATTTTTTCCGTTCCTATCGAGAGTTGTTGTTTAACGACCTGGGGCAGGAAATTGACGCCATGGGTAACCTCGTCGATATTAATCCAGCAGTTGGAGTTGGTGCGAGTATGACAGCCAATGGTGCTCGCAGTAGCTTCTTTATCGAAAAAATGACCGGCACAGAGCTGGATGCGGCACGCGTGATTCCCGCCGGTAGCGTGGACCATACAACCATGTTGTTGACAGACGCCGAATTGAAGTTGATCAGTGAATGGCTGGACCTGGGCGCACAGAACTTTAATGACCCATTTGACCCGGCGGCCCCGCAAAATTGAATTATTCGTCTAGTATTAATTATCTAACTTAGTATTAGTCGGGAAACTTAAAGCTTGAACCATTTCAAGGGAATTCTATTGTCCATATTCCTGTTGCTTATGGTCGCGCACAAACCGTTGCAAGCCCAGGGGAAAGAGGATAGCGAGCTGGCGGTGGATAAGGTAGCAATAGACGAGGTGGGATACAGGGTAACGATAGCCGAGCCCTTTATCGAACTGCATACCGGTCCGGCCGAAGGTTATCCTATTTTCCATGTCATCGATCGCGGTACCGAGGTTCGGATTGTTCGGCGAAAAACCGACTGGTTCAAAATTTTGAGCGAGGACGGAAAGACTGGCTGGGCCCGCCGGGATCAAATACACCAGACGCTGCTACCCAGCGGTGAGCAATTCAAGGCCGTCGAATCGGATCAGGACGATTTTACAGGGCGTCGCTGGGTGCTTGGCGTGACCGGCGGCGAATTTGATTCAACCCCGGTTGTTACCGTGTTTACGGGATATTCCTTCACCGATAATTTGGCTGCAGAGTTGCATTTCGGGCAGTCGACGGGAACCAGCTCCAATGCCAAATTTATTAAGGCAAACCTGTTGATGCAGCCCTTGCCGGACTGGAGGTACTCGCCCTACATGACTCTCGGCGTGGGAGTGATAGAAGTCGATCCAAGTTCGACCCTGATTTCCCAGAACGATGACACCAACAGCTTTGCCCAGTACGGGCTTGGTATACAGGCCTATGTCAGTCGTAGTTTCCTGGCTCGGTTTGAAGCTAACCAATATGTCATTTTTTCATCCACGGCCACCCGTGACGACAATGAGGTAGTAAACGAATGGAAATTCGGTTTCGCAGTATTCTTTTAGCAGCTACATTTCTTACGCTAACGATGCCGGCAACCGAGCTTGCTGCGCAAAGCGATGAAGATGAAAGCACCAGTTTAATCGAGCCTCAAATAGAACGCGTTGAATTTGATGAGTCACAGATTGACTCCTATGATTTTGAAATCTCGGTCTACGGCGGTGTTCTGGCGATGGAACATTTTGATACCAACCCCGTAATCGGGCTGAAGCTTGGATACCATGTTTCGGAAGATTTCTTCGTCCAGGGTTCCTACGGTAAAAGTGACGTGGGGGAGACAAGCTTCGAGAGACTCAGCGGGGGCGCGCCGTTGCTATCAGATGATGAGCGAGACGTGGAGTATTACCTCTTCAGTATCGGTTTTAACCTGCTTCCCGGGGAAGCATTTCTCACCGATTCGACTACATTAAATACAGTCTTATACATTTCCGGCGGGATGGGTGTAACCGAGTTCGCAGGTGATGATCGATCAACAATCGCCTTTGCAGTTGGCTACCGTACCATATTTATTGATGCGCTCAGTTTGGACGTCGAGGTGCGGGATCTGATCTTCGATCTGGATACATTTGGAGAAGACGAAACCACTCACAATATTGAGCTCACGGTGGCATTGAATTTATTTTTCTAAGGAGGATTAGGACATGAACATTAAAATATCACGAAGCTTGCCGCGTCTGTTGACGGCCTGTCTGATTTCACTGGTGTGTGTGAGCCTCACGGGGGCCGCCTCGGTAAAGGGGCCGGCACCAAATTTCACGCTGAAATCTCTGAGTGGAAAGAATCTCAAGCTCAGTGAAATGACTGGTAATGTCGTTTTAATCAATTTCTGGGCATCGTGGTGTGGTCCCTGCCGCGAGGAAATGCCCTTGTTGAATGCGTTGCATAAAAAGTATGAGCCGCTCGGGTTTACCGTGTTGGGTGTCAATGTGGAAGAGGATATGGAAGGTGCCATGAACTTTCTGGGACATGTTCCGGTTGATTTCCCGATCCTGCTCGACAATACAAACAAGGTTAGCAAGCAGTACAAGGTGGTTGCGATGCCGACTACGGTCGTTGTAGATCGCGATGGCAATATGCGCTACCTGCACGAGGGCTACAAACCTGGCGATGAAAAGAAGTATCGGCAGATGATAAAAAAACTGGTGCGTGAGTAAGCCCATGAAACGGATTAACTGCTGCTCGATTCTGCTTGCTCTGTCGCTACTCGCCGGTTGTGCCGGGGAGCCCTGGGTCAAACCCTACGAACGCGCCAACCTGGCAGACCCTATTATGAGTTTCAATCGCGATCCCGTATCGGCGAGCTACCTGCACCACGTCTACGACTCGCGCGAAGGTGCGCGCGGGGCGGGGATAGC
>Ga0209271_10000181_pt1 | contig 21702 bp, 18 predicted proteins | sample tdAd002_FD_187123 | JGI IMG/M metagenome (GOLD analysis project Ga0209271, IMG submission 187123) | Marine sediment microbial communities from the Atlantic coast under amendment with organic carbon and nitrate - tdAd00.2 (SPAdes)... | ecosystem: Environmental > Aquatic > Marine > Coastal >... | reverse complement strand
CATCGTCAACGCGGATCATAGATTAAATGGATTGTTAGTAGAAAATGCAAAAAGGCGAAACTGGTCAATTTTTAGTTGGCGTTATGGTAGCGAATTCGGCGTGTAAACGCGAAAAAAGTCCTCGACCAGCTGCCTGTGGAGATTTTTGAAGGGTTTCTTGTTGGATTGATGAAACGGACCGGTATGGCTGTTTGACATCGTTAATATTTGGATATGCCAAATCGTATAGAAATTGCATATTGACGCTAACCTGTCTCCCGGGTCTGGAAAAATAAAGTTAATAAGTAATATTTATTACCATCATCGTATAATAAGTAAAATTAATTACATATCAAAATTATTATTCCTCCAATTAAATAATTTGCTTTGTATATGGACGGGCAACTCTCCACACTACGGATTAGCGTTGAAAACGGAACCAACAGATACCACCATGGCAGCGAAAGCAGTACCGAAACGCGAGGTAAAATCGACCACCTGTTACATGTGCGCCTGTCGCTGTGGTATCAATGTTACCGTCGAAGATGGCGAGGTACGCTTTATTCAGGGTAATCCCGAGCATCCGATCAACAAGGGTGTATTGTGCGCCAAGGGCGCTTCCGGGATCATGAAGCAGTATTCCCCGGCACGCTTGAGCAAACCGCTGCGTCGTAAAAAAGGCGCCGAACGTGGTAGTTCCGAGTTCGAGGAGATTTCATGGGAAGAAGCATTCACGACCATCAGCGAACGTTTGCAACATATCCGCGAAACAGATCCGAAAAAATTTGCACTCTATACCGGGCGTGATCAGATGCAGGCGCTGACCGGGTTATTCGCCAAGCAATTTGGCACTCCCAACTACGCAGCGCACGGCGGCTTCTGTTCGGTCAATATGGCGGCAGGCCTGATCTACACTATTGGCGGCTCATTCTGGGAGTTCGGCGGACCCGACCTGGAACGTTCGCGGCTGTTTGTCATGCTCGGTACCGCCGAAGACCATCATTCCAACCCGATGAAGATCGCGATGGCACAATTCAAACGTAACGGTGGCAAGTTTATTGCCATTAACCCGGTACGCAGCGGCTATGCCGCGATCGCCGATGAATGGATCCCGATTAAACCCGGTACCGACGGAGCGCTGCTGCTGGCAATCATCCATGAAATAATCGCCCTCGGGCTTTATGATCGGGATTTCCTGTTGCAATACACGAATTCTCCCGACCTGGTAAATGCCAACCCTGACAGTGACGAATTCGGGCTATTCCTGCGTTCGGACAAGGTGGTCGAGGAAACCTGCATAGAAGCTGACAACAAGATGTGGTGGGATCGCCATCTGAATGCCGCGGTACATTCGCATAGTGATCACGCCGATCCGCGTTTGATGGGCGAATTTGAACTCGATGATGGCGGCAGGGCCAAACCAGCCTTTCAGCTACTCAAGGAGCGAGTCGAGCAATACACGCCGGAATGGGCGGCGGGTATCACCGGCATCGACGCCGATACGATCCGCAGGCTGGCGCATGAAATGGGAATTACAGCGCGTGACGAGCAAATAGAATTACCGGTGCCCTGGACCGATGCCTGGGGTCGGGAGCATGAGTCGATTACCGGGAACCCGGTCTCGTTTCATGCCATGCGGGGACTGGCGGCACATTCCAACGGGTTTCAGGCGATTCGAGCGCTTGGCATTTTGATGACGATTCTCGGCACCATCGACCGACCCGGGGGATTTCGCCACAAGGCGCCGTTCCCTCGTCCGATTCCACCTTGCGCCAAGCCACCCAAATCACCCGACGCGGTTCAGCCAGGCGCTCCGCTGGAAGGTATGCCGCTCGGTTTTCCGGCGGCGCCCGAGGACCTGTTTGTCGATGACCGGGGTGAAGCGGTGCGGCTCGACAAGGGCTTTTCCTGGGAATATCCGTTGTCGGTACATGGGTTGATGCATAACGTGATTACCAATGCCTGGCGCGGTGATCCGTACCCGATCGACACGCTGATGCTATTTATGGCGAACATGGCCTGGAATTCGTCGATGAATACCGAGCGCGTACGTGAAATGCTGGTCGATAAAAATGCCGATGGCGAATACAAGATTCCATTCCTGGTGGTTTGCGACGCTTTTCATTCAGAAACAATTGCCTTTGCCGACATCGTACTGCCGGATACGACCTACCTTGAACGCTACGACGCGATGTCGATGCTGGATCGACCGATTTCGGAATTCGAAGGCCCGATCGACTCGGTGCGAGTTCCGGTGGTGCCACCTAGAGGCGAGTGTCGACCGTTTCAGGATGTACTGGTCGAACTCGGCACGCGCCTTAAACTACCGCGCTTTCTGAACCTCGATGGCAGTCGTAAATTCAAGGATTACAAGGACCTGGTGATCAACTACGAAACCGAGCCGGGTTCGGGTATCGGTTTTCTCATGGGCTGGCGCGGCAAGGGCGGTGAAAAATTCATGCGTGGTGAACCCAATCCCGGCCAGTGGGAAATGTACGCCAAGAACAACTGCGTTTATCAGTACGAGCTACCCAGGTCGTTTCAATATATGCGCAACTGGAACCGCGGTTACCTGCACTGGGCGCAGGACCACGGCCTGATCCGTTACACCGATCCGGTGAACCTGCATCTTTATTCGGAAGTATTGCAGCGATTTCGCCTGGCCGCGGAAGGCAAGCGTCCCGGTCGCCAGCCCCCGGATTACCTGCGTGAGCGGGTACGTACTCATTTCGACCCGTTACCATTTTATAGCGAACCGCTGGAAACCCAGACCATTGACAAGGACAAATACCCGCTTAATGCGATCACGCAGCGGCCGATGGCGATGTATCATTCCTGGGATTCGCAAAACGCCTGGTTGCGTCAGATTCATGCGCATAACTACCTGTTTGTCAGTCCGCGAGTAGGGGCGCAAAACGGTTTTGGCGATGGTGACTGGATCTGGGTCGAATCGGCACATGGCCGGGTGCGTTGCATGTGTCGTTTCAGCGAAGCCGTGGAACCGGGCACGGTGTGGACCTGGAACGCGATAGGCAAGGCCGCAGGAGCCTGGGCGCTGGATGGTAATGCGAACGAATCACAAAAAGGATTTTTACTAAATCATTTAATCAGTGAAGAAATTTCTTCGGGCGAGGGTGATTACCGCTTCTCCAATTCGGATCCGATCACCGGTCAGGCCGCCTGGTACGACCTGCGCGTGCGGGTTTACAAGGCTGACGACAGCGAACCTGAACAAACTTCTCCGCAGTTTGCAACCCAGCCGCGCGTACCGGGTATGGAACCGGCAAGAGGCAAATGGCAGGCCTTTGTCAGGGGGTTAGGTCAATGACTCAGCTAGCCCTGGTAATCGATCTCAATACCTGTGTTGGTTGTCATGCCTGTGTCACCAGCTGTAAGGAATGGAACACTTCAGGTGAAGCGGGCCCGATGGTAGACCGCAACCCCTATGCGGCAGAGCCCACCGGGACCTTTTTCAATCGTGTACAGTCTTTTGAAGTCGGTGTTTTTCCGCATACCCAGACCGTGCATTTCCCTAAATCCTGTTTGCATTGCGAAGACCCGCCCTGCGTGCCGGTTTGCCCGACGGGGGCAAGCTACAAGCGTCCCGAAGATGGCATCGTGCTGGTGGACTACGACAAGTGCATCGGCTGCGAGTATTGCTCCTGGGCCTGCCCCTACGGCGCTCGAGAGATCGATGAACAGCAAAAGGTGATGAAAAAATGCACCCTCTGTGTCGATCGACTCTACGATGAGTCTTTACCGGAAGCGGAGCGTAAGCCGGTTTGCGTGCTTTCCTGCCCGACCAGCGCGCGTATCTATGGTGATATCCACGATCCGGATTCAGAAGCCTCGAAGGCGATAAACGATTCCGGGGGCTACCAGCTGATGCCGGAATGGGGTACCGAACCGGCGAATCACTATCTGCCGCGACGCAAGGTCAGCCTCGCGATTCACGAAGAAGACCTGCAGCGGGTGGATAACCCGTTACGCAAGGAAGATCGGGGGCCGCGCGCACCCACCACGCGTACCACGCTCGATGATTCAACCTCATGGTAAGCCAGTGAAGCCCGCTATTTCAGTCATCCTGCTAACCACCCTGATCGGTGCAGGGCAGGGTTTGTTCCTGGCTTATTACAGTGCTGAATGGTTTGTCATGCTGTCGATCCTCGCTCCCGCGCAAACTGACTACAGCGGCTATGCTGCCGGGTTGAGTGTTATCCTGATGGCGGCGGGCCTGCTGGCTTCATTTTTCCATCTCGGCCATCCAGAGCGAGCCTGGCGCGCCGCGGCAATGTGGCGCAGTTCCTGGTTATCGCGTGAAGTCATTGCCTTACCGGTTACGTTGGCGCTGATTCTGGGTTACGCACTGTTGAAGCTAAGCGCTTTCGATCCACTCGTTTTCGTGCTTGGTGAAAGCATTCCGATTTCAGTATCGACCTTGATCGGCTTCGGCGCGGTACTCGCGGTGTGCGCGCTTTACGTCTGCACCGCAATGATTTACGCCTGCTTGAAGTTTTTGCGTCAATGGCATAGCCCGCTGACGGTGTTGAACTTTATCCTCATGGGCTGTGCCTCGGGATTTACCCTGGCGAGCGCAATATCGGCCTATACCGGTGATGACCGCTTCGCTTATTTTGCCGGCATGGCAATTTTTCTCACGCTGGCTGCTTTAGTCTCGCGCTTTGCAAGCCTGTCACGTAACAAAAACCTGCGCAACCCGTCCAGTCTGCAATCGGCAATTGGAGTGCATCATCCGACTATTCGCCAGATTGCGCAGGGCGCAATGGGAGGCAGTTTCAATACACGCGCCTTCATGCATAGTTACGGCGCATCCGTGGTACGTCTGGCGCGGCGATCCTTTCTCGTGTTGGGTTTTATCGCACCCATCCTGTTGTTGCAGATTAGTAGCGAAACTGCCTGGATTCTCTGTGCCAGCGCCTTTATGCTGCAATACCTGGGGCTGCTGGTCGAACGTTGGTATTTCTTTATCGAGGCTGAGCATCCGCAAAACATCTACTACCAAATGATTTCATAAGTATGGTGTTGTCGCGGCCAGGGTCGGGTTTTCGATGAATTGATGTTTAACGGGGTCGGCTACAGGGTTTGAATTGAATGATGGAGAAATGTTCGAGGGCAGGCCTGTTGATAACCTTTAATTCATATTTTCTCGATGTCATTTTGTGAAAATAAATAATTCGTAAAACGTTTTAAAAATAACAAGTTATAAATCTTACTTAATAAATAACTTTAAGTATAGTTGAGATTCAGACAGTAACATGTTGTCGGTATTTATAGAATGATTGAGCACAAGGCAAACAAGTTTCAGCAGCTGCATCGCGATAGCAATTGCTTCATTATGGCAAATGCCTGGAATGCGGGTAGTGCCGTGATACTCGAACAGGCCGGCTTCGAAGCCATTGGTACTACCAGTGCGGGGATAGCTTACAGTCACGGGCTTGCCGATGCCGAGGCTGCACTGTCGTTCGAATCAGCGTTGCAGGAAACGCAGGAGATCGCCATTGCAGTCGATATTCCGGTAAGCATGGATTCCGAGAATGCCTATGCCGATGAACCGCAAGGAGTATTCGAGAACCTGCAGCGTATTGCCGCAAGTGGCGTCGTCGGCGCAAGCATCGAAGATTATAGTGGTGATCCGAAACATCCGTTTTATGATATCGGACTGGCAGTCGAACGGGTGCGCGCCGCTAAAGAGGCGGTGACCGGGCTTGATTATCCTTTTGTGTTGACGGCGCGAGCGGAATGTTATCTTTATGGCCATAGCGATCCCTTCAACGAGTCGGTTAGGCGCGTCAATCGCTATCGCGAGGCTGGTGCCGATTGTCTGTACGTTCCAGGCATCAGGGATATAGAAACTATCCGCCGGCTGGTCGAATCCGTTGATGCGCCAGTCAACGTTGTTATGGGTCTGTCGGGAGCGCCGATTTCGCTGAATGAATTGCGTAAAGCTGGTGTCGCGCGCGTCAGTATTGGCGGGTCACTGGCCAGGGCCACCCTGGGGCTGGTGCGACGCGCAGCAAGTGAAATGCTTGAACAGGGTAGTTTTGGCTTTGCCAGTGAACAGATACCTGACGCCGAGCTGTGCAAACTTTTTTCGACACAATAACCAGGGATTACGTTTCATGCAGAAAATAGACTCGATCGAAATGCTCGAGACGATTTACAGCACCCCCGTCGGGGAACGCTCGATATGGAAGGAAATCGATCATATAAATGAGCTTTATCGGCAGTTCATAGAGGCTTCGCCGTTTCTGATCCTGGCCACTTATGGTGACAAGGGGGTGGATTGTTCTCCGCGCGGTGATCCGCCTGGATTTGTTCGCGTGGTGACGCCCGATTGCATCCAGATTCCGGATCGAAGAGGTAATAACCGGCTCGACTCGATGCGTAATATTATCCACAACCCGGAAGTCGGCATCATCTTCCTGGTACCCAATGTCGGGGAGACGCTGCGTATCAGTGGTCAGGCTGAGATCCTGGTCGATAGCGGGCTTTGCAATTCATTTATGATCAAAGGTAAACCCGCGAGTAGTGTACTATCGATAACTGTGCAAAAGGTTTACTACCAATGTCAGAAAGCGCTCGCCCGTTCGAGACTATGGGACGTGGAGTCCTATATCGAGCGCGGCGAGTTACCCAGCGCAGGTCAAATGGCAAAGTTCTTCAGCGCCCAGCATGGAGCAGAATTCGATGGTGAAACCTATGATCAAAACTATGCTGAGCACATGCGCAAAACGATCTACTAGTGGCCGTGCATGAGGCGCAGCCAGAATAACAGGAGATTGACAGTGCAGGCACGCCGATTTATACAATGCGATGTTTTTACGCCAACGCCGACGCTCGGTAATGCGCTGGCTGTGGTTGTCGACGGGGAGGACGTGACCGAGGAATCGATGCGGCGCTTTGCCGCCTGGACCAATCTCGCCGAAACAACATTTATCCTGCCGCCACGGGATCCGGGCGCCGATTACCAGCTGCGAATATTCACTCCGACGCGAGAAATGCTGTTTGCCGGTCATCCGACACTGGGGAGTTGCGCCGCCTGGTTGCATTGTGGTGGCAGAGCCAGGGAACCCGGGATTGTGCGACAGGAATGTGGCGTCGGCATCGTCGAGATCGACACTAGCGATCCGCAGTTGCTCGCATTCGTTTCACCACCCACCACAATTCGACCGATGCAGCAGGACAATTTCGATGCTATCGCGAGCACCCTGGAGATACCTCGCGATCAAATTCTACATAGCGCCGAGCTGGATAATGGACCGCTGTGGCAGGTAATGCAGCTGGATTCCGCCGCGGCTGTACTTGCGCTCGATTCGTCGAGGGTGCGCTGGCCGACCTTCAAATCGATCGGCATGATCGGTGCACACCCGCCTGGCAGTGAATGTGATTACGAAGTACGCATGCTCGCGCCGTCGAGCGGCATGAGCGAGGATCCCATTACCGGATCCCTCAATTCTGCGCTCGCACACTGGTTACAGACGCAAGGTCGACTCAAGCATCGAGTTACGGTCGCCCAGGGTACCAGCATCGAACGACATGGGCGGGTTGTAGTAACGCCTGTCGACCCTCACTCGGTCAAGATTGGCGGACAGACGCATATTTTGATCGAAGGCACTGTTCGCCTGTAAGGCTGAGGATTTACGATGTTAGAATTGTGGGGGCGGAAAAATGCTTACAACGTGCAAAAAGCGCTCTGGGTACTGGCAGAACTAGAGCTTGAATATGTACATCACGATGTGGGCAGCACTCCAGGTGATCTCGAGACTGCGGAGTTTCTCGCCCTCAATCCACATGCTCGCATTCCGTTGCTGAAAGACGATGACGCTATAGTCTGGGAGTCGAACTCGATTGTGCGTTATCTCGCCGCTCGTTATGGAGCAGGTCGATTATGGTTTGAAGACGCGCTTGAACGCTCCTACGCCGAACGTTGGATGGACTGGGAGCTGACCAAATTACAGCCTGATTTCATGGACCTGTTCTGGGGCTATTACCGGACCCCACCGGAATCAAGAAAGCAGTCCGCTATCGACGCTGCACAACAACGATGTGCCCAGCATTTCGAACTGCTCGATCGGCATCTGGCACAACAACCGTACCTGGCGGGAGAGTCGTTCACGATGGCTGATATCCCCTGCGCGGTGTGTCTTTATCGGTACTTCCAGATGGGTCTCGCAGTCGACCAACCCGGGCATGTGATGCAATGGTATCAGCGCTTGTCGAGACGAAGTGCTTTTGCCAATACGATAATGACGTCTTTCGATGAACTGAAAGGCAGGATTAACTACTGATATACAGGCTAGTATGGATATCGAATATCTAAATCCGGATTCCCCTGAAGTACAGACCCTGCTTGCAGTGTCTGATGCCTATTATGTCAATCTCTATCCAGCCGAAAGTAATCATCTCGAGAGCAGTGACGACCTGAAAAAGCCCAATGTCTTGTTTGTCGGCTGCCGTATCGATGGCGAACTGGTCGCCAGTGGTGCCGCCAAGATAATGCAGGACGATGGTAGTTTTGCCGAAATCAAGCGTGTATTCGTGGTCGATGACCACCGCGGCAAAGGCCTGTCCAGCAAGGTCATGCGTTTTCTTGAAACCGAGTTACAAGGTCGTGGTATCAGCCTGTTTCGACTCGAAACAGGGGTTAAACAGCCCGAGGCACTGGGATTGTACCGTAAGCTCGGGTATCTGGAGCGGGGTCCGTTTGGTTCCTACAGAGCCGATCCGTATAGTGTGTTCATGGAAAAACAGGTTTAAATATCAAGCACCACTGTTACTCATTGCATTCCCGACGACAGGACTACAATTGAACCTTCATGCAAGCTGAAATGTACAGGATTGGCTCGATCGGCCAAGGCTTTGTCGCGATCATGGCGCACCCATCGCTGGAAGCGGATGCGCCTGCGTCCATTGTCAATATTGCACGACTTGGAATTCAGCAGGTGGTTTCGTTGCTCGAACCTGGTGAGGCGCGCGATCTCGGCCTGCACTCCGAGCGCGAACAGGTCACGGCGCATGCAATGGGCTTCACATCCTTTCCAATACCCGACCTGGGGATACCTCCCTCGGTAGAAGAATTTGCACAACTGGTAAAAATGCTGTTTGACCAGGTAAATGCGGGGGTTAATACGCTGATACATTGTCACGCGGGTATAGGGCGATCGGGTTTACTGGTTTCGGGCATATTATTGCACTGTGATATGGACCCGCAACAGGCCTTTGCCTACGCCTCCAGGATGCGCGGTATCCGGGTTCCTGAAACACCCACACAGGAGCAATGGTTGATTTCGAATTATGCCACCATTTTGAAAATCAGCGAAAACCAGCAATCGAATGCGGAGTAAAAAGGTTTATGAATCTGGCGCTTGAGCGTTACGCCGACAATCCGATCATTGATGAACTGGTGTGCTGGCCGCCGCGTCCTACCAGGATGATCAGTATCCGCGCTGGTAACGTGCTGTTTCGCAAGCCTTTTATCGAGGTCGAGATGGAGGGAGGGGAAATTTTTCAACGCCAGTTTCCACGCGACTCATTCTCCAGCTACTGGGCCGAGGCCTGTGTCATAATTGAAACCATGACCGCTATCAAACTGATCTCGGAGTTTGACTTCGATCCGGTGGGTGCTCGCGCCGAACTGGTGGCAGATGTTTTAGCCAACCGCGATGAATGCATCGAGGAGTGTAGCCCAATGTTCGACGAGGGTATGTACCCCCAGTTTCTGATGCAGTACGGTGAAGATTGTGCAAATTTACCCGAAGATGCAGTGCAAAAAATTGCGTATGCCAAACAGCAATGCATGCGTTGAGTAAAGTCCGTTTAAGGTTCAAAATGCGCGGATGTTAAAGAAGTATCTGCAAAAACCTGAGGCCTTTCTCTACCTGTTCGCCGCAGCGGTACCGCTCAGTTTTGCCAGCTGGCAGGCACTGATTAATAATTTCGTGGTCGAACAGGCGGGGTTTACCGGGATTGAAATCGGCATCCTGCAGAGCCTGCGTGAAGTACCCGGGTTTCTGGCTTTCGCGGTGGTATTCCTGCTGTTGATAATGCGCGAACAAACCATTGCTTTCGTGTCGCTACTGGCATTGGGTATCGGCACCGCGATTACCGGCATGTTACCTTCGGTGCTCGGTCTTTACTGCACCACGGTGTTGATGTCGCTCGGGTTTCACTACGCGGAAACCATCTCGCAATCCTTATCCTTGCAGCTTGTCAGCCATCAACGCCTGCCGCTGGTACTCGGTCGACAGATTGCGGTCGGTTCGTTTACCGGGCTGGCGGTGTTCGCCATCATCTACCTGCTGGTGGAATTGCTGGCGCTTGATTACCTGTGGATCTACCTGCTGTTTGGCTGCCTTACAGTCGCGTTTGCCGTGGTGATGTACTTCGCTTTCCCGCATTTTAAAGGCGAAGCTGAACAACACAAAAACATGGTGTTACGTAAACGCTACTGGCTTTATTATCTGCTGACCTTTTTATCCGGCGCACGCCGGCAAATTTTCGTCGTTTTCGCCGGTTTTCTGATGGTGGAAAAATTCGGTTTCTCGGTATCGCAGATGACCTTGCTGTTTCTGGTCAACGGGGTGTTGACCATATACTTGGCGCCACGCATCGGTCGCCTGGTGAGCTACTGGGGTGAGAAGCGTACACTGACACTCGAATATGGCGGGTTGGTGGTCATATTTACCGCCTATGCATTTGCCGAGAGCGCCTGGTTTGCCGCGGTTCTCTACATCATCGACCATGTGTTTTTCGCGATGGCTATCGCGCTCAAGAGTTATCTTAAGAAAATCGCCGATCCCGCCGATATGGCCGCCACCGCCGGGGTCTCGTTTTCGATCAATCACATCGCCGCGGTAGTGCTGCCGTTTGCGCTGGGTCTGCTCTGGATAGTTTCGCCGCCGCTGGTATTTATCATAGGCGCCATAATTGCGCTGGCTTCACTGCTGCTGTCACAACTGGTGCCAGGCACCCCCGAGCGCGGCATGGAAACCCTTTTCTCCAACGGTTAAAGTTGGCGCTATCAAGCCTGTTCGAACTGGCAGCTCGGGGTCGATGCGGAAAATTCCTGCTCTGCTGCAGACATCTCGGCCTCGACACCCTCAAACAAGGGGGTTGTCAGGTAGCGTTCACCGGTATCCGGTAACATACATAGTATGTTTGCTCCCTCGGCTGCAGTCTCGGCGACCTGCAGTGCTGCCGCCAGCGTGGCTCCGGCGCTGATGCCGACAAAAATACCTTCCTGTCTGGCGAGATTACGGGAACACTCCATCGCGGCAGCATTGGCAACTGTCAATACCTTGTCAGCGTTTTCAGCATCCATCGCGTCAGCGGTGAGTTTTGGAATAAAATCGGGAGTCCAGCCCTGCATTGGGTGAGGACTGAAACTCGGATGACTTTCGGCGGGTGAGCCGTCGGCATTGCGCTTTTGTTCGACGCCGCCGGTTAACAGGCCCGCTAATTCAGGCTCGGCAACAATGACCTGGGTGGCCGGGCTTTTTTCCTTAAGCACCCTGGCGACGCCTTTCAGGGTGCCACCGGTTCCATAACCGGTTACCCAGTAATCGAGTTGCGCACCATCGAAAGCTTCGAGAATTTCCGGTGCAGTGGTTCTCGAATGCATATCGGCATTAGATTCGTTTTCAAACTGGCGGGTTTCAAACCAGCCATGATGCTCGGCCAGTTCGCGAGCTTTTTGCACCATACCGCTGCCTTTCAGGGGGGCTGGTGTCAACACCACCTGGGCGCCGAGAAAACGCATCAACTTGCGTCGCTCGACACTAAAACTTTCCGCCATGGTAACTACCAGCGGGTGTCCCTTTTGCGCACATACCATTGCCAGGCCTATGCCGGTATTACCACTGGTTGCTTCGATCACAGTTTGTCCGGGTTTAAGCGCGCCCGACTTTTCAGCATCTTCGATGATGCCCAGTGCGAGTCGGTCCTTGACCGAACCCATCGGGTTAAAGGATTCGATTTTTACGTACAGGTTGACATGTGATGGCGCCAGTTTGTTAATTCTGACCACCGGGGTGTTACCAATCGTACCAAGAATATTGTCATGAACTTTCACAGCGACTCCTCACTTTATGATTATGGTTTACGCTATTATGCGATTTTTGTAGTGGAATACTATGAAAATTGACTAGTACAAGCCGAGTTCTACTCCGTGAAGGGGCTTCAATAGTGATACCGGCGACAGGGAAACCTGAACCAGCCAGCTGCGGCGCAGGCTAGTACCCTGGATTATCAGTCGTTAATCATGCAGCGATTACTGAGCGCGCCAAGGCCATCAATTTTGACCGTTACGACATCATTTCGTTTAAGCCAGATTGGCGGTTGACGAAACGCGCCCACGCCATGCGGGGTACCCGTGGCAATAACATCGCCGGGCAAAAGGGTGAACGCCTGACTCAGGTATTCGATCAGGTAGGGAATGCGGTAAACCATTTCGCCGGTGTTTGAATCCTGCATCAGCTGGCCATTGAGTTCACATTTTATCGACAGGTCATGCGGGTCGTTGATTTCATCACGGGTTACCAGGTATGGCCCTAACGGACAAAAACTGTCGAGACATTTACCGCGCAACCATTGATCGCCTGGGCGAAATTGTAAATCGCGGGCACTGACGTCATTGCAGTTCATGTAGCCGGCGATGTAATCGTAGGCTTCGGCCTCGCCGACATTGCGTGCTGTTTTGCCGATTACCACCGCAAGTTCCGCCTCGTAGTCGACCTGTTGAGTGAGCCTGGCCGACCAGCATATCTCCGCTTCGTTACCAATAATCGACGAAGGATACTTGCAGAACATGGTCGCCAGTTCGGGTATGCCGATATTGGCTTCACGAATATGATCCATGTAGTTCAGACCGATCGCGATTACCTTGCTCGGATTGGGGATCGGTGCAAGCAGTTTCACCGAATCGAGTGCGATGTCACCTCGAGCTTCGCCCAGTACATCTTTGGCAGTTTGCATCGCAGCTTCACCAGCTTGCAGGAATTCGAGCATGTTATCCGGTAATTTGCCTGCACTGAGCTGGTTCAGATTTACAATTTTATCTTCGACTACAGCTCCGAGATGGATCTGTTCATCGTTGTGCTGGTAACTTACCAGTTTCATCTCAATATTCTCCGCGTGTATTCAAAATTCTGTCTGTATCCAGTTTCCACATTTACTCTTCGGTAAACCTGAACAGGTTATCCGGTGTTGCGCAAACCGGCCGCGATACCGTTAATAGAGCTCAACAGGGCCGCCTGCCATTGCATGCGATCTGACGCGGGCTGGGATTCATCCCGATACTTATGCAGCAGGTCGATTTGCAAATAGGCGAGTGGGTCGAGGTATGGATCACGCCGGGACAATGACAGCGTGAGCAGCGGGTCGTCAGCCAGTAACTCCTCTATCTCGGCGATCTGGAGTACGCTGTCGATACTGCGCCGGTTTTCCTGGCATAGCAAAGCGTAAATCAAATCTGCCAGTTTGCGGTCGGCACAAAGTTTGCTGTAATCGAGGGCTATGCGCATATCGGATTTAAACAGCGACATTTGCAAATTACTAATCATGGCGGCAAAGAAGGGCCAGTGTCGGTTCATCTCACGCAGTTGTTGCAAAGACTCGGAGTTACCATCCAGCCATTTATCGATGGCGTAACCGACACCGTACCAGGCTGGCATTGTGGTGCGTGACATGCTCCAGCCAAATACCCAGGGAATCGCGCGTACCGATGATTTTGACAGGTCGCTGCTACGTCGATGCGAGGGCCGCGAACCAATGTTCATCAAACTGATTTCATTTACCGGGGTAGTGGCGTAAAAATACTCGAAGAAACCATCGGTATGGTCGGTTAACTCGCGGTAAAACTGTTCTGAAAAGTCAGCTAGTTGCTGCATTACCGGGTGGAACTGGTCGTAGTTCGCCCCGTCTTGCCGTAGCTCACCCATGCTCGCTTTCATCAGCCCGGTGATGCCCATCGCCAGCTCGTAGTTTGCGGTTTCCGCGTTGCCGTATTTATGCGATAGCACTTCGCCCTGTTCGGTGAACTTGATTTGCCCGAGTACGGTGCGCGGCGGTTGCGACATTATCGCTTCGTGCGTAGGGCCACCGCCCCGGGTAATGGTGCCCCCGCGGCCGTGAAATATACGACATTTGGTAGCGTGGCGAGCGCTGATCTGAATCAGCTTTTGCTGGGCCTGGTAAAGCCCCCAGGCAGCCGACATTATGCCGCCATCCTTGCAGGAATCGGAATATCCCAACATGACCTCCTGGATGCCGCCGCTTTGCGCCAGTAGCTGCCGGTAAACGTCGTTTTGCAGCAATGCGTCTAGCACGATATCGATATGCTTGAGGTCATTGATGGTTTCAAATAACGGTGTGATCTCAAGACTGCAGAAGTATTCACCGTCCCGCCGGCCGACCAGTCCGGCGACATAACCGAGATACATGACTTCCATGATATGGCTGGCGTTATGCGTCATCGAAATTACATAGTTACCGATGCATCGCTGGCTGATTTGCGCACGCATATCGCCAATGGTGGCGAATACTTCGAGAACCTGTCGATTTTCGTCGTTGAGCTGACCAGGCTCGAAGTCTGGTTTGTTATCAGTGCTGATTTGTTCGGCAAGCAATGCCAGGCGCCTGTTCTCATCGAGCTGGTCGTAGTCGACGTCGGAGGTCAAGCGTAAAATCTCGCTCACCGTGCGCGTGTGTTTTGCTGATTCCTGTCGCAAATCGAGGGATACCAGGTGAAAGCCAAAAGTTTCGGCGATGCGAATAACATCCTTCAGATCGCCGTTGGCTGTCGCATAGTCGCCATGACTAATCAACGACTCACGTATCGAATAGAGGTCGTCCAGGTAATCTTGCACATCGTGGTAAGCGTGATTGCTATGCGGCGTTTCCATAGCACGCATCTGGTTGCGAACCACGGCCAGGTTTTTCTTCAGGCGATAATGCATATAATAAAGTTTGCGTCGATAAATTTCGTCTTCGAACTGATCGCGTCGCTGGTCAAAAGACTCGATTCCCATCGCTTCGTCGTTGCTCAACCTGCCAAGGAATTCAACGCCCGGGGTGAACCATCTGGTGGACATGGTTAGAACCTGGGCCAGCCTGTAGATCAGGCGCACATGCTCACTGAAGATTTCTTCGGCTTGCATGCGTAATGCCATGCGAGTGACCTCCGGGGTAACAAAGGGATTACCGTCACGGTCACCACCAATCCATGAACCGAATTCGATGAAGCTTGGGATACTAACTACCGGGTTGCCGTATTCGTCTTCACCATAGGTACTAATTACAGCATGCTCGAGATGTCGATAATCGATCCTAACCGCTGCATACAGGCTGTGCTGAAAATAATGCAAACCCATCTTGATTTCATCAGCAACACTCGGCTTGCTGCCGCGAACCTCGTTGGTCAACCACAGGGTTTCGATTTGCAGCTGTAGCCTGTCGACCAGGTCGTCACGTTCAAACTGGCTCAGACGAGGGTCGGTGAGCTGGTCGATGATTTTGAAAACCTCGCGCTGATGATGCATTACCGTGCGGCGCCGGGACTCGGTCGGATGTGCCGTAAAAACCGGTTTGTAAAGCAGGCCATCGAACAGGGTTTGCAAGTCTTCGATGCTGCTGCCTTCCGCCTTGAACTCCTGCAGGGTATGAAAAAATGAACCTGCCCAGGCCGCATGTCCATGTTGCTTTACCGATATGCGGCGCAGACGATGCAGGAAATCCTCTTCGGCAATATTCACCAGGTTGAAGTACATGGTGAAGGCTCTAATCACCTGGCTGATAACCGGAGGCTTCAGTCCTGTGATGAGTCGCATCAATGCCTTGCGTTGCGGTGCGCTGTCACGCTTGCGTAACTGGATGAAACCGGTACGTAACGACTCTACCGCGTGAAAAACTTCCGCTGATTCGTGCTTGAGTAATACGTTGCCAACCAGCTTGCCCAGCAGCTTGACCCGCGAGCGTAATTGCTTGTCTGATTTTGCTTGAAAGCTGATAGTCGGGATAGACATGAAGCGGGTCCGCATTGTTATTTGCAGCGAGTATATCAAAGCGGAATAACTGCTTTGTTATGAAATCGCTGCAAGGCGTCGATTTAGCGACGCGATATATTCAGCGATGACGGTAGCTTTGCGGCGATTGCTAGGGTATAAATTGGGCATGTTACTGTATCTCCCGGAAAAGGTTTATCAGCTCGACAGGGCAGCGGTCGAGCTGGATGGGCTTGCCGAAATCGAGCTCATGCAGCGCGCCGGGCAGCGAGTCTGGCAGGCCCTGTCGACGCGCTGGCCCGGGTTGTCGAAAATCACTGTGTTTGCCGGTGCCGGTAATAATGGCGGTGATGCTTTCGTGGTAGCGCTTTGCGCGCGCCAGCAAGGGATCGCCGTGCAACTGCTGATCCAGGGTGATTTGTCACGCCAGTCTGATACCTCCAGCCATTTCAGGGAGCTATGGGAACAGGCTGGCGGTGAATACGAAGACTGGCAGGGCCAGGCATTGAGTGGCGATCTCATTGTCGATGGTTTACTCGGTATCGGCTTGCAACGTGAACTGGATGACCACTGGCAGAATTTGATCGCCGCGATCAACCACTGCGATGTGCCCCGGGTGGCGATAGACATTCCCTCGGGGCTAAACGGTTTAACCGGCAACCCGCAACCGGTTGCGGTTGAGGCACAGCTGACGGTTACTTTTATCGGCGCCAAGAGCGGGCAGTATCTTGCCGACGGGCCGGATTACTGTGGTGAGCTGGTCTATGAAGATCTCGGGATTTCTGCTGCCGCACGGCAAAGCGTCGCGGCGGCGTTAACTGTCATCGAAACTTGCCAGCTGCCACAGCCGCGCAAGAAGAATACGCATAAGAACCACTACGGTAATCTGCTCTTTATCGGTGGTGACCTGGGCATGAGCGGCGCGGTAACGCTCGCCGCGCAGGCCGCGTTACGCAGTGGTGCCGGGCTGGTTACCGCGCTGGTGCATCCTGAGTGTCGCCACAACCTGGCCAGTTTCCCGGAAATCATGGTGTTTGGCTGGGATGCGCTCGAGTCCAGGTTATTACAGGCCAGTGTCATCGTTGTCGGCCCAGGTCTGGGCGATAGTGGCGCCGCAGCACAATGCCTGCAGGCCCTGCAGCAGGTAACTTTACCGATGGTGGTCGATGCTGGTGCGCTCAAGGCTGAATTCCTGCAATCATTACAATCAAAACAGGTGGTAATCACCCCGCATCCGGGCGAGGCGGCCATGTTGTTATCAAGTTCATCTGCGGAGGTTCAGGCAGACCGTTTGAAAGCCTGCAATCGCCTGGTCGAGACCTTTGCCGCAACCTGTGTGTTGAAAGGCTCAGGCAGCCTGATCGGGCAGCAGGGAAGCATGCCTGCGTTAAATACGCGCGGCAACCCGGGTATGGCGAGTGCCGGTATGGGAGATGTGCTCAGTGGCATCATCGCAGCCCTGATGGGGCAGGGGCTAACTCCGTTTGAAGCAGCAAAATCTGCGGTCTTTATCCATGGCCTGTGCGCCGAGGTTTGTTGCGCCGGGCGAGACCAGAGCGGACTAATCGCGAGCGATATCATCAGCCATATTCCCACCGTGGTAAAACGATTACGGGACGCGGAATAGCCCGATCTTGATAATACACAATGAAAATGAAATGCGTGGTTTCGGCGCGAACCTGATCGCTGCCTGTGATCATGGTGGTGTTATCACCCTGAGCGGTGAACTGGGTACCGGTAAAACTACCCTGGTACGCGGTGCGCTCGAGGCGGAAGGTATCAGCGGCGGAGTGCGTAGTCCTACTTATACCCTGGTCGAGTATTATCCGTTACCCAGGTTTGCCGTGGCACATTTCGATTTGTACCGACTCGCCGATGCTGAAGAACTCGAATACCTGGGGTATCGAGATTATCTGAACCAGCAAACCCTGTGCCTGATCGAGTGGCCGCAGCGTGCCGGTGGCTACCTGCATGCGGTCGATCTGGAAATAAAACTGGAGTATTTAGAACAGGGGCGCTGTCTGGAATTCGCAGCGGGGACTAAATGGGGTCAGCAGCTGGTATCCCGGATAAATCAGTCGATTTGATCCCAATTCCTCACTTTGGTTTTAAAAAACGCCACTATCTAACTAATAAATAAAGAAAAACGTTGATTTCTTTCGGCGATTTTACTATAAATAAGACCCAGGTAAAGGTGACCACCGGGCAGCATGCAACCATTCTCTTCAACAAGGCGATTTTTCTTAAAACGAATTTCCCGTTACGGGCTATCGCTCGCGCTGCTGGCTGGTGCTAAACCTGCGTTCGCCAAACCAAAAGCAACCCTGACCGGTATTCGAATTTCGCAATCCGCGGACGATCATACCCGTGTTGTGTTTGACCTTAGCGCAGGCTTCGAGCATCGCCTGTTTACCCTCGCGGACCCCTATCGCATCGTTATCGACTTGAAAGATACGCGTAAGAGCGATGCAATCGAGGTCGACACTGTCTCTACCAATCTGGTAAGCGGCCTGCGTTCGGCAAGCAAGAACAATGGACGCCTGCGCGTGGTTCTCGACCTGCAGGCTAAAGTTCGACCGCGCAGCTTCGAGTTGCGGCCCGATGGTAAATCCGGACATCGGCTGGTGGTCGATCTGCATGCCACCAATTTAAGCCCCACACCCGTCAAGACCAATCAGCGGGAACGCAAAAAGGCTAAGAAACAGTTCGTCATCGCGCTCGATCCGGGGCATGGCGGACGTGATCCCGGGGCCATTGGCAAGCGAGGCACCCGTGAAAAAGACATAGCGCTTGCCGTGGCCAGGAAAATGAAGACGCTGATTAATCGCACGTCGGGATACAGGGCGGTTCTGACGCGCGACGCAGATCGTTACATCACCCTGCGTAATCGAGTTAAAAAGGCGCGCCAGGCCGAAGCGGATATTTTTATTTCACTACATGCGGATTCATTTCATAAATCGCACGTAAAGGGCGCTTCGGTTTATGCACTGTCATTGCGTGGCGCGAGTTCAGAGGCCGCACGCTGGATTGCCAAGAAGGAAAACTCTTCCGACCTGATCGGTGGCATCAGCCTCGACGACAAGGACGACCTGATCGCCTCGGTTTTACTGGATCTTTCACAAACTGCAACCATCCAGGATAGCCTGGAGCTTGGTTCGGATGTATTGTCACATCTCGGTAAAGTTTCCAAACTAAACAATCGGAAAGTACAGCAGGCGGGTTTTGCGGTGCTCAAAGCACCTGATATGCCATCGATCCTGATCGAAACCGCGTTTCTGTCAAATCCGAGTGAGGAAAAGAAGCTCCGCAGTTCCAAGCATCAACAAAAACTCGCCAAAGCAGTATTCTCCGGAATCCGGAAACACCTCAAGAACCGCCAGGTTTAGGTTGCCATCCCAGTAAAAAATTCTGCACCACTGTGCGGTATTCAGAGAAGTCGATGATATTGTTGTGTGCGGCGCCGGCAATCATTTCATAGGTCACCAGTGCAGGTTTGAAACGCTGTTTCAGCGCCAGGGTATGCTCCAATTTTATCTCGCGATCGAGTTCGGCGCTGGCAATCAACACGGGTACGTCGATATCAGCCGCGCGTGACGCGGAGTCGAAGCGATCCCTGATCAGATAACGAACCGGAAATAAAGGGTATAATTTTTGTGCGACCGCGGCGATGCTATCGTAAGGCGTTAGCAGGATCAGTTTTTGCAGCGGTCGCCTGGCAGCCAGGTAGACCGCGACCCCACTGCCCAGACTGCGTCCATAGGCGGTGATCGAGTCATGACTTTTGATCAACTCATCATAGATTGCGAGTGCATCTGAAAACAACCCGCTTTCACTGGGACTGCCCTGGCTGTTGCCGTAACCGCGGTAATTGATCAGGTAAACGCTGTATTCGCTGAACACGTTTTCGAAATACTCCCGCCGATGGGTCACCATTTCGGAATTACCACCAAAGTAGATCACTGCCCGGGGTTTGCCAGGATTCAGTACCCAGCCATGTAACAATGTGCCCCGGTTATCGATGCTGATCTCTTGCGCGCTGAATTCGGCATCGATCAGCACCGGGTGATAGATCAGCTTACGCTGAAAAATATATAGATATGCTGCAAATAACAGGTAAATGCTGATTAGCACCAGGATAATGGCGGCGGTTTCTTTCATCGTGAATTATGCTGATCCGGAAAGTGGATTTTCTGGTATTCTCTGTGTCCAATCTGTCACTACCGCAATAGTACTTAAGCTGGGATCAATGAACAAACTCGATCTATCGAAATCCATAACGCGGACCAGTACCTGTGATCCGGTGGCAGCGATTCGATTATTTACCTGTGACCAGGAAAAGCAGACATCACGCCTGGCGCCCTGAGCATCACATTGCCACAGATTCATACCTTACCCTCGCACCTGATCAACCAGATAGCGGCTGGAGAAGTAGTCGAACGACCTGCTTCGGTAGTAAAAGAGCTAGTCGAAAATAGCCTCGACGCGGGTGCCGGAGCCATTACCATCGAAATCGATGCGGGTGGTACCAGGCTGATTCGGGTTAACGATGACGGTTGCGGCATCGATCGCGATCAGCTGGTATCTGCGTTATCACGTCATGCCACGAGCAAGATTAACAGCCTGCATGATCTGGAAAATATCGCCTCGCTCGGGTTTCGTGGTGAGGCTCTGCCGAGTATCGCGTCGGTATCGCGTTTGACCCTGAGATCACACCTGCAGCAAGCCGATCACGCCTGGAAGCTGCAGGCACGGGAGGATGCGGAACCGCAGCCAGATGCCCTGCCGCAGGGAACCCAGGTTGAAGTGCTGGAACTGTTTTACAATGTGCCGGCGCGTAAAAAATTTCTGCGCACCGAGCAAACCGAATACAAGCATATCGAAACGTTGTTCAAAAATATGGCTTTGAGCCACCCCGCGGTAGCTTTCAAACTCGTCCATAATCAAAAAGTCGTGTACCAGTTGGCGTCGGTGCAAAATCCTGCCGACCAGGGTAGACGGCTGGCCGCTCTGTGCGGCTCGTCGTTTGCCGAAAGCCTGGTTGAAATTGATATCAATGCCGACCATCTGCGCCTGCAAGGTTGGGTTGCCTTACCGACTTTTAATCGTAGCCAGGCCGACATGCAGTACTTTTTTGTCAACCAGCGCATGGTGAGGGACAAGCTTATCAATCATGCGGTGCGCCAGGCTTACCATGATGTACTGTTTCATGGCAGGCATCCGGCTTACGTCTTATCGCTGACCATGGATGCGCGAGAACTTGACGTTAACGTACACCCGCAAAAACATGAGGTGCGCTTTCGCAATTCACGCATGGTGCACGACTTCCTGTTCCGCAGCCTGCACCAGGCGCTGGGCGAAGTACAGCCCGCACAGCAAATCGATTCACCCGGATTTGCGCTCGCCGATAATGTTACCGCAATACAGGCAGATCAGTCTGCGTTGAACTTCACTCAACAATACCGTGGTAATCGAGCGCTGAATGTGCGCGAACAGATGCAATCCTACGCCGCGTTGTTGACACCGAACGCGCAGCCTGTAGAAACTGAAGCAGGGCAGCAGGAGATTCCACCGCTGGGATTCGCACTGGCTCAATTGAAAGGCATTTATATTCTTGCCGAGAATAGCGGAGGCATGATCATCGTCGATATGCATGCGGCACATGAACGTATCGTGTATGAGCGCATGAAACAAAATGCACTGCAGG
>Ga0209271_10000179_pt1 | contig 21765 bp, 20 predicted proteins | sample tdAd002_FD_187123 | JGI IMG/M metagenome (GOLD analysis project Ga0209271, IMG submission 187123) | Marine sediment microbial communities from the Atlantic coast under amendment with organic carbon and nitrate - tdAd00.2 (SPAdes)... | ecosystem: Environmental > Aquatic > Marine > Coastal >... | reverse complement strand
GACCTCTAGTGGCGAGGTCTATAACATGCATGCGATGACAGCAGCGCATAAGACCCTGCCAATTCCGGTTTATGTAGAGGTAAAAAATCTGGACAACGGTCGCTCAATGGTGGTTCGGGTCAATGACAGGGGACCTTTTGTAACTGGCCGTATAATCGATCTGTCTTATGCCGCCGCGAGAAAACTCGGGGTGGACGGACCCGGAACTGCCAACGTCGAGATCAGAACCGTTGGCGCGGGACGGGCCCAACCGAAGAGCGTAGTGCGTACCATACCTTTGGCCAGGGAATTTGAGCAGGATGCCCCCCTGTTTGTTCAAATGGGCTCATTCTCCAGTCATGTTAACGCCACTAACCTGGTTCAAAACCTGGTCGATGCCAATGAATCAACGGCACAAATTTCGAGTATGCAAACCGATAGCGGGGTCTTTTACCGCGTCCGCGTAGGACCGCTGTTCGATATTGACGAAGCCAATGCGATTGTCAGCCGACTCAAGGGTAAGGGTTTTCAAACCGCGCGTATCGTGGTTCAGGAAGATGCCGAATAAACCTTGTGAGCATTTGCAGTGATCGCTACAATCGCGACTTCTTTTAAACCCCCAGACTACAAATCGAAATGAAGATCGTGTCGCTTTTTATCTGCCTCCTGGTCACACTGTATTCCGTGACAAGCTGGGCGGCCGCCAAACCGATTCCGGACCCGCCTGCCCTCAATGCAACGAGTTATTTTCTGGTTGATTTTGATTCTGGCAGGGTACTCGCCGAGAAGAATCCAGACGATCATGTGGAACCGGCCAGCATTACCAAATTGATGACGGCTTACCTGGTCGACAAGGCGATTGCCGACGGTGATCTGTCCCTGGACGAAATGGTGACTATCAGCGAGAAGGCCTGGCGCATGAAAGGATCAAAGATGTTTGTCGAAGTTGGCAAGCAGGTGTCGGTTGATGACTTGCTCAAGGGCTTGATCATACAGTCCGGTAATGATGCCAGCGTTGCGCTGGCTGAGCATGTTGCTGGCTCCGAGTCGGCCTTTGCGGGTTACATGAATCACCAGGCCAGGCTGCTGGGCATGAGCAACACTAATTTTGTCAATGCAACCGGATGGCCGGATGAGAATCATTACAGTAGTGCTCGCGATATCGCGACACTGACCCGGGTGATAATCCGGGAATTTCCGCTATCGTACCAATACTACAAAGAACGTGAGTATACCTTTAATAAAATCCGCCAGTTTAATCGCAATCGCCTGTTGTGGCGTGATCAGACAGTGGACGGGGTAAAAACCGGTCATACCGAGGCGGCGGGTTTCTGCCTGGTCGCATCCGCCCAGCGAGAAGAAATGCGCTTGATCTCGGTAGTGCTTGGAACCGAATCCGATAAGTCGCGAACCCAGAGCAGTCAAGCGCTACTGAACTATGGATTCCGTTTCTTTGAAACCCACCGGCTTTATCGTACTGATGAAGTGCTGCAAGCCGCAAGAATCTGGTACGGCGAGCAGGAGCAGGTCAGCATGGGCGTCGGCAAGGACATCTATATTACCATTCCGCGCGGGCGTTATCGGGATCTGGATATCTCGATGGCCATAGATCAGGAAATATCGGCGCCGGTAATTCGCGGACAACAACTCGGCCAGGTCAGCATCAAGCTGGATGAAGAGCTTGTGCTCAGCGAGAACATCGTAGCGATGCAGGCGGTCGCCGAAGGCAGTCTTTTTGTCAGGGCGATGGATCGTATCAAATTGATGTTTCGCTGATGGCCAGTAAGCTGGAGTCGGGCGAATCAGCGCTGGCACTGCTTGACTATCCCAGCCGATTTCCACTAAAAGTGTTTGGCAACCAATCCGACGACTTCGAAGGCATCGTAGTAAACCTGGTCAGGGCCAGGTGCCCGCAGGCGGAGCATATTGAGGTCCGTCGCCGATCCAGCAAGGGGGGCAAATATCTGGCTTTAACTCTCACTTTCACCGTTTATAGTCAACAACAGCTGGAAGAGATTTACCAGGATTTATACGATTGTGAACAGGTCGTGATGTCACTTTAAGGTTTTAACAGATGGCCGCTTTTGCCAATGGCACAATGCTTTTTGTTAAAATGCGCTCTTAACTCTGATGTAAACTTCACTTTTTCGGGGGTTAATCCACCTGGCGGTAACTGTGGCGATGTTACGACATCTTACTGAAATCAAATATCTGGGTAGGTCCGATTACCAGGAAACCTGGGATGCAATGAAAGCTTTCACCAGGCAGCGCGCCCCGGAAACCCCCGATGAACTCTGGATTACAGAGCATGCCCCGGTATTTACCCAGGGCCTGAACGGACGCGCCGAGCACCTGTTAGAACCTGGGAATATTCCACTGCTGCAAATCGATCGCGGTGGACAGATCACCTATCACGGTCCTGGACAATTAGTTCTATATTGCCTGCTTGATATCGCGCGGCTTAATCTGGGAGTTAAGGGCCTGGTCGCGAAAATTGAAAATTCGGTGATAGATTTGCTGCATGATTACCGGATAGTGGCACATGCAAGGTCAGGTGCCCCTGGGGTCTATGTCGATCGTGCCAAGATTGCCGCTCTCGGATTGCGCATTCGAAAAGGATGTTGTTATCATGGCCTCAGTCTGAACGTCGAGATGGACCTGGAACCTTTCACCCGCATCAATCCCTGCGGCTACCCGGGCCTCGCGGTTACCCAGTTACGCGAATTTGGTGTTACCGATAGCGTGGAGCAGGTGGGTTACAGGCTGGCCGATATACTTATTGGGAACTTAATTGAAAAAGAATCAGGTAGTACAAGGAGTTAAGCTCAAGGGTGCCGACAAGGTCGCACGCATCCCGATCAAGGTCGTGCCTTCGAAAACGGTGCAACGCAAACCGTCATGGATTCGTGCCAGGGCACCGATCGGCGATCGGGTCAAACAACTCAAAGCCCGCCTGCGCGAGAACAGTTTGTATACGGTTTGCGAGGAGGCTTCCTGTCCCAACCTGGGTGAATGTTTTTCCAAGGGTACGGCGACTTTCATGATCATGGGCGATATCTGCACCAGGCGATGCCCGTTCTGCGATGTCGGTCATGGCAGGCCGAATCAGCTGGATGTCAATGAACCGGCTAACCTGGCTAAAACCATTCACGACATGGAGTTGCGTTACGTGGTCATAACTTCGGTGGACCGCGATGATCTGCGCGACGGTGGCGCCGGCCATTTTGTCGATTGTATTCGCGAAACGCGCAAACTGAATCCCGCTATCAAAATCGAAATACTGACCCCGGACTTTCGTGGCCGCATGGATGTGGCGCTTGAAATCATGACCAACGCGCCACCGGATGTATTCAATCACAATCTGGAATCGGTACCCTCGCTATACAGGAAAATTCGCCCGGGTTCGGACTACGAGTGGTCGCTCGACTTGTTGAAGAAATTCAGGCAGATGCATCCACAGGTGCCGACCAAGTCCGGCCTGATGCTCGGACTCGGCGAGGAAATCGACGAGGTTAAACAGGTATTACGCGACATGCGTGAGCATCAGGTCAACATGCTGACGCTGGGCCAGTACCTGCAACCGAGCCTGGAGCATCTTGCCGTGGAACGCTTCGTCACGCCGGACGAATTTGACGAGCTCGGTGCCTATGCCGAGTCAATCGGCTTCGACCAGGTTGCAAGCGGCCCGATGGTGCGCTCTTCATACCACGCCGACCTGCAGGCCGAATCCGTCCTCAGCCCCTGATCAACTCGTCACCGCAGGGTATTTATGCAAACGCTTGCAATGGTTTTCGCTTGAGCCGGGTAAATATTTTCGGGAATGTTTTGTTTCGATTAATGCAAGAATGCATCAGGTATTTTTACTGCACTATTTAATCAACGTATTTTCTCTGACTTCTTCCAGCTGATCTTCCAGCTGTCTAATTTCACATCGGAAATATTCCAGTCGATCAGAAGAAGGATTCTTGCGTTCAATATCTTCGAGGGTCCGGGTAATATCTTTGATCGCCTTCAATATCCTGATTTCTTCGACAGACAAGTCAAAGTTTCTTAGTTTTCCACTTTTCGTTGGAGAGTCATTAATTGATCTAGAAATCTTCATATTCCGACACCGCCATCATTGAGATTACTTGAAGACGCTTCCTGTAGCAGCTGTCAACTAATAGCTTTATAGCTAATTACACGGAGTTTTGGGGAAATTGAATAATTTACTGGTCGTAAACGGTGGCGATGGGCTGGCGTTTGTGCGCGGTGGTAAGAAAAATATGAATAATGCGTTGTTCGGCCGCGGGATCGATTTTTTTGCCTTCGAGGAAATCATCGATCTGGTCGTAGCTCAAGCCGAGCGCGGCTTCGTCCGGTTTGGAAGGGGCGAGGGTTTCGAGGTCGGCGGTCGGCGCCTTGGTGATGATGCCTTGTGGCGCGCCGAGTTGTGCCGCTACTTGACGAATTTGACGCTTGTTGAGACCGAACAGCGGGATGAGGTCGCAGGCACCGTCGCCGTACTTGGTGTAGAAGCCGGTTACGTTTTCGGCGGAATGATCGGTACCGAGCACCAGAGCGCCGAGTAATCCAGCGATTTCATACTGTGCGATCATGCGCATTCGCGCCTTGACGTTGCCTTTTGCGAAGTCCTGGATATTTTCGCTCAGGTCATCCAGTCCCTCTGTGCCGAGGGCGGTCATGGTCGATTGATGGACCGCATCGGTGCCGGACTGGACATTGACCGTAAGGCTGTGGCTGGGTTGGATAAAATCCAGCGCCTGTTGCGCATCGGCTTCATCGGTCTGGGTGGCGTAAGGCAGGCGCACCGCGATGAAGCGATAATCGTTGGCCACCTGGTTGAACTCTTCGATAGCGAGTTGTGCGAGCCGGCCACAGGTGCAGGAATCGATGCCACCGCTGATTCCGAGCACCAGTGTTTTCTGACCGGAAAGTTCCAGTTGATACTTGATGAAATCCACCCGGCGTCGGATTTCATACCCCACATCAATGTCGGGCAGTACGCGCATTGCGGCAACTATGTCGGCTTGATTCATAAACTTTGCTAATAGGGAATCGGGTGATTGCGATAAACGCTCTGGATATCTTCGAGCACTTCAGCACCAAGATCAAGATCGGCTGCGCCAGGATTGAGCGCAAGTTGATCGAGGCTGGTGGCACAGATATTACTCGATGTCACGAATGTCGCTACTACAGAGCGGTCGATACTCCATCACGAACCCTTATTATAATTTAAGTCAATTATTCTCTGCGTGTCGTTAGCGAGGTCTTCCAGTTCGAGTGCCTGGTAAGCTCTGAGCTGTAACTCTAGAGTTGACCTGATCACGCTCGCGCCCTGGAAATTTTGGAGGATAAACCTGGTACGATTCGTTACTGCAATCCAGGCCTCCCGGGAGGCATAATAATTCGCAATCGAATAATCTGACCTGGCCAGCTGGTTGCGTAGAAATACCATCCGTTTGCGTGCATCGGTCACATATTGACTATCCGGAAAGCGTTGCGTCAGTACACGGAAATCATTGTAGGCGGCGAGCAGAAGATTCTTGTCGAAGTCGGACAGATCGCGTTCTGATATAACATCCAGCAAGGTGCCGCCACGTTCAAAATTGACCAGTCCCTTAAGGTAATAGGCATAGTCTACCCTCGGGTTACGTGGATGCAGCTTGATGAAGCGATCAATTGCGGTGATCGCTGAATCCGGCTCGTCAAACTTGTAATAAGCGTAGGCAACATCGATTTGTGCCTGGGTCGCGTATTTGCCAAAGGGAAAGCGCGATTCAAGCGTTTCGTAGTACTCGATCGCGGTAAGGTAGTTCTGGTCGTTGAGTTCCGCGCGGGCGGCAAAATAAAATTTTTCCGCCGACCAGTCCGCGGTGACGTCAATATCGTCCTTTGCAGGACCACAGCCAGCGATACTAAATGCGATAGCGATATAAATAATGAAACGTATTGTCATAACTTCTTTGTGAGGGGTAGATCACTTGCCGAATAAACAAACAAACAGTATAACCAGCGCATGAAATTAATTCAGCAAAGTTTCCAGATCGAAAAGCACCAGGCTGGGAACCGCCTTGATCAGGCCCTGCAGCAGTTATTACCCGATTATTCACGCAGTAAAATTCAGCAATGGATCCAGCATGGGTTTGTCTGTATCAACCATGAACTGTGTAAACCCAGGCAAAAAGTCTACAGTGGCGATCAGATCGATCTCGATGTTCCGGAACAAGTGATAATATCAGACCAGCCGCAGGCGATCGAGTTCGGTATTTTACATCAGGATGAAGATATTTTTGTAGTTAACAAACCGGCAAACCTGGTAGTCCATCCCGCTGCCGGTCATCAGGACGGAACGCTGGTCAATGGGTTGCTTGCCTGCGATTCACGCCTCGAGCAATTACCGCGTGCCGGCATTGTGCATCGCCTCGACAAGGATACTACCGGGGTGATGGTGGTAGCGCGCAACCTGACTGCGCATAGCTGGCTGGTCGAACAGCTGCAACAGCGGCTGGTGAAACGTGAGTATGTGGCGCTGACCCAGGGAGTTGTTACCGCGGGGCGGAGTATCGAGACGGGCATTGGTCGCCACCCACAGAATCGAAAGAAGATGGCGGTGCTAGACCGCGGCAAGGCAGCGATCACTCACTTCCAGGTCGCGCGCAAATTCGGCCATCATAGTCTGGTGAAATTGCAGCTCGAAACTGGACGTACCCATCAAATTCGAGTGCATATGGCGCATATCAACTACCCGTTGCTCGGTGATACGGTCTACGCTGGGCGAGCACGTATCCCGGCAGGAGTCGACGATGCCTTGCGGCAGGTGATTCAGGGCTTCAAGCGCCAGGCCCTGCATGCCGAGCGTCTCAGTTTTGAACATCCACGTAGTCATGAGATGGTCAGCTTTGCCGCGCCACTGCCGGACGACTTCCAGCGCTTGCTGGAGGCGTTAATTCAATATGATTGAAACGATTCAGCCGAACTGGACTGCACCCGCCGCGATTCGGACCGGTTGCACTACACGCGTGGGTGGTGCCAGTGCAGCACCATACAATAGTTTGAATCTGGCGCTACATGTCGGAGATGATATAGCCCGGGTTACGCGGAACCGGGAATTGCTGCGAGAGCAACTAAAACTTCCCGCTGAACCTTGCTGGATCAACCAGACCCATGGCACGCGGACGATTATACTTGAACAGGATGTTACGCGCGATGCCGACGCCGCAGTCACCCGTGTTGCTGGCACCGTCGCGGTAGTGATGACCGCGGATTGCCTGCCCATCCTGCTGTGTAATCGCGCTGGCAGCGAAGTCGGTGCGGTTCATGCCGGCTGGCGTGGTCTGCAGGCTGGAGTCATTCAATCGGTGCTGGCGACGATGAATTCACCCAATCACCAGTTGATGGCGTGGATAGGTCCGGGTATCTCACAGGCCTGTTTCGAAGTCGGTGACGAAGTGCGCACTGCCTTTATCGATTCGATGCCGGATGCACGGGACTTCTTCAGCGCGAATCGTCAAGGACACTGGCTGTGTGATCTCGCCGGTCTTGCTGAGCAGGTGCTAAAGGCACAGGGGGTCGTGGCAGTCTACCGTGATTCGCACTGTAGCTACCGAGATTCGGACAAGTTTTATTCCTACCGGCGCAGCGCCACCACCGGTCGTATGGCAAGCTTGATCTGGATCAATTAAACAGTGCCCGGCCGGTCTTGAAAAAAAGCATATCAGTCCTATTTAACCCTGTAATTTTTAATGTTTAGAGGACTGTATCAATGCGTATGGATCGCTTGACCAGTAAATTTCAGGAAGCCCTGGCTGACGCGCAGTCATTGGCTGTAGGACGAGATCACCAGTTCATCGAACCGGTGCATCTGATGATTGCCTTGCTCGATCAACAGGGCGGCTCGGTGCGCCCGTTGTTTACGCATGCGGGGATTAACATCAATTTGCTACGCTCTCAGCTCGCTGAGCTGCTCGATAAGCAAGCAAGCGTCGAGGGAACCGCCGGTGAGCTGCATATTTCCAATGCACTTGGCAAATTACTCAATGTCACCGACAAGCTCGCCCAGGAGCGCAAGGACCAGTTCATCTCCAGCGAACTGTTCGTACTCGCGGCGATGGATAATAAGGGGCCTTTGCATGATGTTTTGTTGTCGGCGGGTGCCAACAAGAAATCGATTGCGGATGCGGTGGAGGCAATTCGTGGTGGCCAGTCGGTGAATGATGCCAATGCCGAAGATCAGCGCATGGCGCTGGAAAAATATACCGTCGATTTAACCGAGCTTGCCGAGCAGGGCAAGCTCGACCCGGTCATCGGGCGTGACGAGGAAATTCGTCGTGCGATCCAGGTATTGCAGCGTCGCACCAAGAATAATCCAGTGCTAATCGGTGAGCCCGGTGTCGGTAAGACTGCAATTGTCGAAGGTCTCGCGCAACGTATTATCAATGGCGAAGTTCCCGAAGGTTTGAAAAACAAGCGCCTGTTATCGCTGGATATGGGTTCCCTGATCGCGGGTGCCAAGTTTCGCGGTGAATTCGAAGAACGCCTCAAGGCGGTGTTGCATGACCTGGGTAAGCAGGAAGGGCAGATTATCCTGTTTATCGATGAGTTACACACCATGGTTGGTGCCGGCAAGGCCGAGGGTGCAATGGATGCCGGCAACATGCTTAAACCTGCGTTAGCGCGCGGCGAGCTGCATTGTATTGGCGCGACCACACTCGACGAATATCGTCAATACCTGGAGAAGGATGCGGCGCTTGAGCGGCGTTTTCAAAAGGTCCTGGTGCAGGAACCCAGTGTCGAAGATACGATCGCGATTCTACGTGGTTTGAAAGAGCGCTACGAAGTTCATCATGGGGTCGATATCACCGACCCGGCAATCGTGGCGGCGGCGACGCTTTCTTATCGTTACATTACCGATCGCCAGCTGCCAGATAAGGCAATCGATCTGATCGACGAAGCAGCCAGCCGGATACGTATGCAGATTGATTCCAAGCCGGAAGATATGGATCGACTCGAAAGACGGCTGATCCAGCTTAAAATCGAGCGCGAGGCATTGAAAAAGGAAAGCGACGCGGCGAGTTTGAAAAGGCGCGCCTCACTAGAGGACGAAATCAGCAAGCTGGAACGCGATTATTCTGACCTCGACGAAATATGGAAAGCCGAGAAGGCTGCATTGCAGGGTAGCGTTCACGTCAAGGAAGCCCTCGAGCGAGCCCGCCTCGATCTCGAAACCGCGCAGCGTGCCGGCGACCTGGCGCGCATGTCGGAATTGCAATACGGACGTATTCCGGAGCTCGAAAAACAGCTCGACCTGGCCGCCAATGTTGAAATGCAGGATATGAAGCTGTTGATCAACAAGGTTGGTGAAGAAGAAATCGCGGAGGTTGTCTCGCGCTCTACCGGAATTCCAGTGTCGAAGATGCTCGGCTCGGAGCGTGAAAAGCTGTTGCAGATGGAAATAACGCTCGGTGAGCGGGTGATTGGTCAGAGCGAGGCGGTAAAAGCCGTCTCTGACGCGATTCGACGTTCGCGCGCGGGCCTGGCTGATCCGTCGCGCCCGAATGGTTCATTCCTGTTCCTGGGTCCAACCGGGGTTGGTAAAACCGAATTGACCAAGGCATTGGCTCACTTTCTGTTTGATACCGAGGATGCGATGATCCGCATTGATATGTCGGAGTTCATGGAGAAGCACAGTGTGGCGCGGCTGGTAGGTGCTCCGCCGGGATACGTCGGTTACGAACAGGGTGGTTATCTTACCGAGGCGGTACGACGTCGACCCTACTCGGTGATTCTGCTGGACGAAATCGAGAAGGCGCATCCAGATGTATTCAATATCCTGCTGCAGGTGCTTGATGATGGTCGACTTACCGACGGCCAGGGGCGCACGGTTGATTTTCGCAATTGCGTCATCGTCATGACTTCCAACCTCGGATCAACCGAGATCCAGGCTCATGCGGGTGAGCAACATTATGATGAAATCAAGCTGGCTGTCATGGAGCAGGTATCGAGCCACTTCAGGCCGGAATTCATCAATCGTATCGATGAATCTGTCGTCTTCCACCCACTGACTCAAGAGCAGATTCGCGCGATAGCCCAGATTCAGCTGCAGGCCCTGACGGCACGCCTGCAGGAAAGGGAGATCGGTTTTACGATCAGCGATGCAGCGCTGGATTTGCTTGCGAAGCTGGGGTTCGATCCGGTCTACGGTGCTCGTCCGCTCAAGCGTGAGATTCAACAGGCGATCGAAAACCCGTTGGCGATGTCGATTTTAGCGGGAGAATTTGAAGCAGGAGACCAAATTATGGTCGATATTGATGACGCCAGGCATTTTAGTTTTGTCAAACAACGGCTGCATTGAGAACTGATGGACATAAATTAAAGTTGAGCTAACCATTTTTATGTGATTTATGGCTATAATCTCTGTCTGAATGCTGTTCTCACGCAGAGCAAGGGCGAAATTATAAAAACATGGCGGTGCTAGGCTCAATTCGTTACAAAAGGACGCTGAAACAGCTTCTCGATTGCGATGATCTGGAAAGTACTAAAGCTGTAGCGCTGATTGAAAAGCTGCGCCAGACGTCCAAAGATTCGCTGGAACATTTAATCCAGATGATTCCGGCAACCTCCGGGATGCATCGAGCAATATTGACGGAAATCTGCCTCGAGAATGTCGATGGTAGTACCGAAGAGCTGTTTCTCAAGAGCCTGGATAACGACGCTACCGATATCCGTACCACCGCTGCTTCCATACTTTCCCAGACCGCCCAGGTTAACCCGAGCAAGCTGTTCAAAAAACTGCATGAATCCGATGTTTCGAAAACTCAAATTATCGATATTCTTGCTTTTCAACGCGCGCAACTGAAACCTGAGCAAATAATAACCAACGCACTCAAGCTCAATAAAACTCACGCCGAGCAATTGCTCAAGCTGGCGCCGGATTCGGAAATGCCGCTAGACCTGGATGTGTTGCGCCTCGATCCGGCATCGATCGAAAGCCCTTCGGTTAAAATCATGCTGTTGCGTTATTTTGCCAGTGTTGAGCAGGCGGCGGTGGCGCAGCAAATTGCCAGGTTCTTAACCGACGACAACAAGACAATCGTGATTGAGGCTCTCAAATCACTGAAAAATCTGCCGGTTAAATTTGATGCCTCGGTGCTGTTGCCGTTTATCGAATCCATGTCTGAAGTCGAGCGCGAAATGGCGATCGACGTGCTACGCGTTCAGGCGGATGCGGAACTGGTTCCCAGGCTGGCGCCGTGGACTTGCGGTAAATCGGATGAAATCCGCGAAATCTTTATCAAGTTGTTCGTCAAGTATGTTACTCCTGATGGCTTCGAAACCTTCCTGCGTCTGCTCGAGCAACAAGAGTGGTGGGGTGTCGAACAGTCTTTGAAATGCCTGCAGAAATTTGGCAATGACAAGCTCTATGCAGCGGCCGAGGGACTGACCGACCATGACAACGAGTTCGTCCGTGAACAGGCGCAGAAATTTGCGTCACAAAGTATCGATCCGTCGGATCTCAAACAACTCTGGGATAATGCCCTGCATGAAAACTGGCAGGTGCGCGATTCTGCCATCGAGGCTATTGGTAGATCGAACAAGCGTGAATCGATCGGAATTTTGAAGAAAGTGATCGAGAAATGGCCGGAATCGGCGCCGGCGGTGCTCAAGTCGGTGGGTGATCTCGGTTTTAGCAAGGGACTCGAAATCGCATTTGCCTGTCTGCGCATGCCCGAGGCACTGATACAGCGCGAAGCGCTTGAAGCCATTGGCAAGCTGGCCAGCAAGCGGCACGCGAAGACTGTACGTGACAAGTTGATGCAAAAAGTCCCTCAGCTGCAGGCCACTGTGCGCGATACTGCTGGTGAAGTCGTCAATCGGTTGACCGAGGACTACGAGCTGGCACCGCTCAATGTCGATCAGGAAGCTTATTTCGATACCCGCCTGCTCAAGTTTGATACCCAGGCGGTCGACCAGGGTGGCAACCAGGCTTCCGTGGTGCCACGAGCGGCTGCCCCAGAGCCACAATTTCAAAACATTGAAGATTTAAAGAAGGGTGATCTGTGGCTGGATCGCTACCGCATCGGCAAGGAAATCGGTCGTGGCGCGATGGGACGGGTCATGCTGGCTACGGACGAGATGGTAGGCGAACCCCTGATCTTAAAATTTATGCATCCCGAGCTGACCGCTGAAGAGGCTTCGCGAGAGCGCTTCCTGCGCGAGGTTAAATATTCGCGCAGAGTGAGCCACCCGAATGTTATTCGTGTTCACGATATGCTGTTCAAGGACAACTTGAGCGCGATATCGATGGAGTACTTCAAAAGCAGGGGGATCGACGAATACCTCAAGGAAAGAAAATGCTTTGAACCCAAAGATGCCCTCGATATCTTGTTACAGGTCGCCGATGGTATGGCGGCGGCACACAATCAGAATGTTATTCATCGCGATCTGAAACCGAGTAATATCTTGATGAACAAAGATGGGCTGGTAAAGATCGTGGACTTCGGTATCGCCTCGGCTTCGTCCAATACCGACTCGACCCTGACCAAGACCGGGTCAATTATCGGTACCCCGGCCTACCTTTCACCCGAGCGTGCCAAGGGGCTGGACGCCGACCATCGTAGCGATATCTACGCGCTGGGCATCATCGCCTACGGCATGCTTACCGGGCAACTGCCTTATACAGGCGAGCCCATGTCGATGCTGTTTCAGCATCTCGAAGGCAAAGCGGCACCGGTGCATGAAGTGAAGAAAGAGCTGGGCCCTCGCATCAGCCTGCTGGTACAGAAGTTGATGGCAGTCGAACTCGAAGACCGGTTGCAGACCATGGGGGACGTCGCGGAAGCGATCAAGGAAGTGCAGCAGAAATTAAAATAACGGCCGGGTTTACAGTTAATGTCAATACAGACCATCATCGAACAGAAACTCGCCAGCGAATTCAAAACCGAGTTCCTGCAGGTTGAAAATGAAAGCCATATGCATAACGTTGCACCGGGCTCGGAATCGCATTTCAAGGTTACAATTGTCAGCGATTTGTTCACGGATCAGATGTTAATTAAGCGACACCGCATGGTGAACACAGCGCTGCAACAGGAAATGCAGCAGATTCATGCGCTCGCGTTACACACCCTGACGCCGGACGAGTGGCAAGCGCGCGCCGGCAACGTCGCCGATTCGCCAAAATGTCGCGGCGGCGGCAAGAATCAGTAGAACAGGATTTCAAATAACGCCACGACCTACCGGGTTGGTGTTGTAAATCACGGCAAGCACCTGCATAAAATCAATCTCGAGTCGCTCCGATAAATCTACCGCCAGTTGCATATACTGCGTCATTTCGAGAGGAGGCGGGGGCGAGCGAATGCCGTAAGCAATCGTGTTTTCAAGTCCCTGTACCGGCAGGCACAGGGTTTGCTCGGCAAACACCAGGCGTAGATCCCGATAAAAACGCTTAAAGTCATGCTCGCTTTCGATTAACAGGTTATAGGCCAGGGCGCCCCGTTTGGTGAGCAGGCGGAATAGATTATTAGTGGTATATTTTTCGAGCAACCAGGCGGGTGATTGCGCGCCATTGAAGACGTCGATCAGGATCAGGTCATAATTTTGATCACAATGCTCGATGAAGTGTGCCGCGTCGTCGTAAACATAGCTGAGCCCGGCTTGTGCGGGTGGCAGGATTTCCATTTTCAGCAATTGCTCGATGAACTCGACATCGATGTCGACTGCAGTGATTGCGGCGTCAGGGTAATAGTAGCGCAGGAAATGCAGTAACGAACCCGCCGCGGTACCTAGCATCAAGATACGTTCGGGTTGAGGGATAAACAGTAGCACCGCCATCAGGTGCTCGAGATTCTTCAGCGCCAGGTGATGCGGGTTTTGTAAATCGATGACGCTTTGAAGGGCGTCGTCACCGCTGTGAAGCTCCAGGCGTCCCCGGAGAAAACACGCATTGATATGGTTGAAGGCGGTTTCAATCTTGAAATTTTTAGTTTTTTGTACCATAACCTATTTATGACTACTAAATGCCTTACGCCAGTGTTCAAATTCACCAAACCATTACTGATTACCAAGCTAAAAGCAACCGGGATCCACATTAGCCTGAGTCTGGTAGTTTTTATTTACCTGGCTTACCAGATTTATTACAACTGGTATCCACAACCCTATTTTTCAATCGACGGCGGTTGGCAGGGAATTCGGCTGGTGGCCGGGGTAGACCTGGTTTTGGGACCACTCCTTACTTTTTTGATATTTAATCTGAGCAAGAGTCGCAAGGAAATTGTGTTCGATCTGATGATAATCGTGACGATCCAGATTGGCGCGCTTGCTTACGGTGTTTATGCAACCTATAGCCAGCGGCCGGTGGCTATTGTAATAATCGATGATTACCTATTAACGGCGTTAATGGAGCACTATGGCGGCAGCCTGAGTTCCGAGAGCGTACTGAACCAGTATAGCGATGAAAAACCGCCGATTATTTATGCCCATCTTGAAAAAACCACCGCGGCGTTCGACGAAGCAAACCGGAAAAAGGTGGAGGAAAATATAGCTGAGCAGGCTCAGCTCAATCTCTACCGACCGCAATCAGAACTCAAAAATGCCCTGCAAGAGCGGCAGGAACAGGCCAATAAGGAAATCGAATTCGATAAAGCCACGGATAAATTCAATGATTGGCTGCAACAGAATCAAAAAACCAGAGAAGAGGTTTTGATTTTGCATTTTTACGGCCGCTACGGTGCGGCATGGCTGGTTTTTGATCTGGAAGGTAAATATCTGTCATATTTTTGATTAAATTTCGTTTTACCAGTGTCAGACTAGCGTATCGGTGAGTTCTCATGTTGGAAATTGCTCTAGACTATTATAAAATCCCGTGCCCCTTTTAGTGAGTCCAGTTAGCGTATACCAGGGACTCGCGGGATTGTTTAGTGGAGACAAACATGCCAATTTACGAGTATGTATGCAATGAGTGTGGGCATCAGCTCGAAGCATTGCAGAAAATGAGCGATGCGCCGTTGCTGGAATGCCCGGCCTGTGACAAAGAAGCGCTGAAAAAGAAAATTTCGGCGCCCGGGTTCAGGTTGAGCGGTTCCGGCTGGTACGAGACTGATTTCAAGTCGAACAACCAGAAAAACCTGTCGCAAGGTGACAGTACTGAAAAGGAGTCTGCCAGCAAAGCGGACAAACCTGCAGCTAAAGATTCAACCAAATCTGCCAGCAAGGGCAACACGGCCAGCAAAGAGGCCGCCGCCTGAAGACTCCACCCGGCGGTTATGTCGGGCGTCTCGTTATTTAACTCTTACTCGGACCAGTCCCTATGCGCACGCACTATTGTGGTGAGCTCAATCAACAACATATCGATCAGCAGATCACCGTCTGTGGCTGGGTTAATCGCCGCCGTGACCATGGCGGCGTAATTTTTGTCGATTTACGCGATAAAAAGGGATTGTTGCAGGTCGTGTTCGATCCTGACGATGCGGCCATGTTTGCCCAGGCCGAAACCTTGCGCAACGAATTTGTGCTGCGGGTCGACGGCAAGTTGCGAATTCGCCCCGAAGGCACCAGTAATCCCGAAATGGCGACCGGCGAGGTTGAGCTACTGGCTCATAAGCTGGAAATTCTGAACGCATCGGAAACCCCGCCGTTCCAGCTCGATGAGGAGGACGTCCATGATGATAACCGCTTAAAGTATCGTTACATCGATCTACGTAAACCGGAAATGCAATACCGCATGCAATTGCGTGCAGGGGTTACGCATTTTCTGCGCAGCTGGCTGGAAGGCAACGAATTTCTCGATATTGAAACGCCAATGTTAACCAAGGCGACACCCGAAGGCGCGCGTGACTACCTGGTGCCGAGCCGCACCCATCCAGGTACATTTTTTGCGTTGCCCCAGTCACCGCAACTATTCAAACAGTTACTGATGATGTCGGGTATGGATCGCTATTATCAAATCGTGCGTTGCTTTCGCGACGAGGATTTGCGCGCTGATCGCCAGCCCGAGTTTACCCAGCTGGATATTGAAACTTCGTTTATGGACGAAGCTGGAATCACGGGTTTGATGGAGGAGATGATGCGCGGCCTGTTCGCCGAGCTGCTCTCGGTCGATGTCGATGGTCCATTTCCACGCATGACATGGGCCGAGGCGATGGAGCGATTTGGGTCGGATAAACCCGATTTGCGTATCACGCTCGAGCTGCAAACGATTTCCGATCTACTCGAAGATGTCGAGTTCAAGGTGTTTTCCGGCCCCGCCAGGGATCCCCAGGGCAGGGTGGCGGCGTTACGCGTACCCGGTGGCAACACCCTGACGCGTAAAGAGATCGACGTCTACACCGATTACGTCAGTCGCTACGGTGCCAGGGGGCTGGCTTACATAAAATGCAATGATGTCACCCAGGGTCGGGACGGCCTGCAGTCCCCCATTTTGAAGTTTTTACCCGACGCTGCCATTCAGGCCATCATTGAGCGCACCGGGGCCGAAACCGGCGACCTGATTTTCTTTGGTGCCGACAAGGCGAGTGTTGTCAATGAGTCGCTGGGAGCGCTGCGTTTGAAAGTCGGTCAGGATCGAGGCCTGGTTGAAGCCGGTTGGCGCTTCCTGTGGGTGATTGATTTCCCCATGTTTGAACGAGAAGCTGACGACAGTCGCTGGAATGCATTGCATCATCCGTTTACTGCCCCGGCCACTGACAATCCCGACGAACTTGAGGCCGATCCGGGCGGGATGCTGTCACGCGCCTACGATATGGTTTTAAACGGTACCGAACTCGGTGGTGGATCGGTGCGTATTCACAGTACGGAAATGCAGCAGCGTGTATTCAAATTGCTCGGCATCGGCGAGCAGGAAGCAGAGGATAAGTTTGGCTTTCTGCTCACCGCGCTGAAATACGGGTGCCCGCCGCATGGTGGCATTGCTTTTGGTCTCGATCGCCTGGTCATGCTGATGGCAGGTGCGAGCTCGATTCGCGATGTAATGGCCTTTCCCAAGACGCAAACCGCGTCATGCCTGCTGACCCAGGCACCAGCTGCAGTGAGTGAGCGGCAGCTGCGCGAACTATCGATTCGACTACGCAAACCCCAGGCCGAGAGCTAAGCTGCATGTTGCACGAAGGGAGCGCAGCCCGGGCGCGAACTGCATTTTCTTACCTACATGTAACCTGCCGGCAATTCCCCCATAGATCATTGTTTTATTAAATTTGAAGCGCCGCCTTCGTGCAATATGCAAGTTAGCGCGATTGGCAGCCGCTGCTGCAGGTGATAGACTTTTCTATTCGTCTGACAAATATAGAAAATCATGGCTGCTACCGCAATTGATCTGCAACCCTACGCGTCTTTAAACGACGAAGATTGCGATAAACGCATCGTCCATGCCAAACAGGCGCTAGGTGACCAGGTCATCATACTGGGGCATCATTATCAGCGCGATGAAATTTTCAAGCACGCTGACTTTTCGGGAGATTCGTTAAAGCTTTCGCGCCAGGCGGCTGATTCAAAGGCTGAATTTATCGTCTTTTGCGGGGTGCATTTCATGGCCGAGGTCGCCGATATTATCTCGCGCCCCGAACAGGTTTCCATTCTGCCTGATTTGTCTGCCGGTTGTGCGATGGCTGATATGGCCGATCTCGAGCAGGTGGAACGTGCCTGGCAGGAATTGAACTCGGTGCTGGCTGCCGATGAATGCGTTACGCCGGTGACTTACATCAATTCAGCGGCAGATCTTAAGTCTTTTTGCGGTCGCCATGGCGGTATAGTCTGTACCTCCACCAATGCGCAGCAAATTCTCGACTGGTCGTTTGCGCGCCGTGAAAAAGTCCTGTTTTTTCCGGATCAGCACCTGGGCAGAAATACCGCTTACAAGATGGGCATACCGCTCGAGGAAATGGTGGTCTGGGACTATGACATGCCCATGGGCGGTCTCACTGCGGAGCAGATCAAAAACGCCAGAATGATCCTGTGGAAAGGATTTTGCTCGGTGCACCAGATGTTCAAACCGGAGCAAATCGAAAACTTCCGCCGCGAATTCCCGCAGGGCAGGGTAATTTCACATCCAGAGGCCAGTTTCGAAGTCTGTCAGATGTCGGATTATGTCGGTTCCACCGAATACATCATCAAGACGATAACCGAGGCTGAAGCCAATACTCAATGGCTGGTCGGCACTGAGCTGAACCTGGTTAATCGATTACATCAGACCCTGGCAAGCGAAAACAAGACGGTGCAATTTATGTCGCCGATGGTTTGCATGTGTTCCACCATGTTTCGCATCGATCCGCAGCATCTCGCCTGGGTGCTGGAAAACCTGGTCGAAGGCAATATCGTTAACCAGATCTCGGTACCCGAGGATGTGGCAAATAACGCGCGGATTGCGTTGCAACGTATGCTCGAAATTTAAAACTACTGTGCGCGAAATTCGACCCGGGGCCTGGGAGTCTGTCGGATTTAGGATAAATCTACTGCGGAAAATGCATTTTGAGTCAAATTTTTCTATCCAATTCGTTGAATATGAGTGACTATTCGCCTCATTCGATAGAAAAATTTGACTCAAAATGCCTTTCCCTCGCTACGATTACCTAAGTCCGACAGACTCCTAGTTCATGGCAAACGAAGAAAACGCCTATACCTTTACTACCGCTGCTACGCGGCATGTAAGGCTTGAAAACCTCGGCGAAGGCGGGTTCAAGATGTGGCGCGGTGGCTGTTTACCCGAAGTAACGCTGGCTTACGAGTCCTGGGGAGAATTATCCGCTGCTGCAGATAACGCGATATTGATTTTTACCGGGTTGTCGCCGAGTGCGCATGCGGCTTCATCGGCGCAGGATTCATCGCCCGGCTGGTGGGAATATATGATCGGGCCGGGTAAGGCAATCGACACCGATCGTTTCTTTGTGGTCTGTGCCAATTCGTTGGGCGGCTGTTATGGCAGTACCGGACCGGGATCGGTAAATCCGGAAACCGGTGACAGTTACGGCGCTGATTTTCCGGACGTAACCGTAGAGGATATTGCGAGCTCCGGATATTATCTGATGCGCCAACTCGGGGTGGAGAAGTTGCATGCCGCGGTGGGCTCGTCGATGGGGGGCATGTCTGTAATCGCCTACGCAATGCAGTACCCGGGCGATATTAATTACCTGGTATCAATTTCTGCGGCTACCCAGGCCTTGCCACTGACCATTGCGCTACGCTCATTGCAGCGTGAAATCATTCGTAGTGATCCCGCCTGGAACGGGGGCCGCTATACCGATGATACCAAACCATTGCTGGGGATGTCGTTGGCGCGCAAACTCGGTCTGGTGTCTTACCGCGCCGCGGACGAATGGAATTCGAAGTTCGATCGCAGCCGCGTGCCGGCTGAAAAACTTACCGGCAAGCGCTTCGAGCGCGAATTCGAAATCGAGAATTACCTCGAATATAACGCCCAGAAATTCATTAACAGTTTCGATCCCAACAGTTATCTATACCTGTCGCGGGCGATGGACTGGTTCGATATAGCAGAACATGGCGAGTCGATTAGCGATGGCATGTCGAAAATCGAGGTTAGCCGGGCACTGGTTGTCGGGGTAACAACCGATATCCTGTTCCCGTCCCGACAGCAGAAAGAAATTGCCGAGGTCATGCGCGCAACCGGCACCAATGTTGACTATGTTGAAATCGACTCGGTAAACGGCCACGATGCTTTCCTGATCGACGACGCACATTTTTCACCGGTCGTTAGAAAATTCCTCGACGAATCCATCACCTGAGAGAACCCGTCGGCCATAACTTCGAGGGAGTCAGGTCTGGGAAGTACAGGAATTCAGGAGATCTCGAGGCTGGGGGATTTAGTCGCCTTCACTGCCGGGATCAATTTCTTATCCACCAACTCCTGGTATGAATGCACCGCGTTACGGGTAGTTGTTTTACAGTAGTGCAGGGCATTGTTGGCCTGACTGACTAATTCATCCAGCTGAAGGTCTTTATCGAAGCGGGTAAAACCGATACTGATCGTAACCTGGTCGACATTGGGGAAATCATAGGCGGCGATTTTTTCTCTGAAACGTTGCAGTGATTGCTGCGCCTGTTCCACACTAATATCCATTAAGACCATTGCAAACTCTTCGCCACCATAGCGAAACAGCAAGTCATGTTCTCGGAAAGATTCGGTCATTTGTTGAGCCAGCAGTAACAATACTTCATCGCCGTACAGGTGGCCCATGTTGTCATTGACTGATTTGAAATGATCGATATCGAGCATTACGTAAACCGTGGCAGAGAAATTCATCGCGCGACGTTTGTAATCGTCGGAATGTTCAAGCAGTCGCAGCATCTTTTCATTGAAGGCGCGGCGATTATAGAGACCGGTTAACGAATCGCGGTAAGTCCCCTGCAGCATTTGCAACTGGTGACAGTAGAAATGAAACAGAAACTGCAGGTATTCTTCTTCGATTAACTTGTCGGGGTCACTGCATTTTACCAGCAGCACGAAGTGTTTGCTGGTTAGCGGCTTATAACTGCAGAACCAGCCCTCGATATCGCTATCGTAGTACCAGCTGCCAACGTCTTGTACCCCAAATCTTTGTGTTAAGGTAGCGAGAATTTGCTCAGGGATATTTTGATCCAACGCACCGCTGCGGGTTAGTTTATTCCAGCGCCTGTCGCTATGCTGAAAAACCTCGATCTCTATTTTATCAGCATGTCCAGGCGCAATTTGTTGTTGAAACGCCTCGTACAGTAACTCGGGATCGTTAATTTTCGCGAGCGCGTAAAAAGAATAATACTTGCATTCGGCCATATTGCCCTTCTACTCAAATCCATGTATTTGAGAACAGCTGCTAAGAAAAAACCGTATCAAAAATCGATTTTAAAGATCGACCTGGGTAAAGTCAAAATGACGTACGCGGCGACAGGCCTTTATCCCGTTTCAGCGTTCGAGAAACTGTAGCTTGTCGGGAACACCTTCCCATTCGGCGGCATCGTCAGGCGCGGGTTTGCTCGCGGTTATTACCGGCCAGTTTTGGGAAAGCTCTTCATTCAGCTCGAGAAATTTCTCCTGACCGGCAGGTATGTCATCTTCCGAGACGATTGCTTCTATCGGGCATTCCGGTTCGCACAAAGTGCAATCGATGCATTCCTCGGGATCGATGACGAGAAAGTTCGGTCCTTCATGGAAGCAGTCGACCGGGCACACATCGACGCAGTCCATGTACTTGCACTTGATACAGTTTTCGAGAACGACGAATGTCATTATTTACCTCTGGGCTACTCGGTTTGCAGCAGGCGAAGTCTAAATTGATGCCCACAAAAAGCAACAGTGTTATCGTAATGCTGTTTCACGATTTGGCAAGGTTTTTCAAATGGTAAATCAGATCCAGAGCCTGTTTGGGGCTCAATTCATCCGCGTCAATCGCCTCGAGCTCGGCCAGTAGCGTCTGCGCAGTTGTATCTTCGACCGGTGCCGGCAGGTGGAACAAATCTCCCTGCGGCTGAGTCGATTGCTGCTCGAGCAGATGTAGTTTCTGGCGCGCGAGCTGAATCGTCTGCGCGGGTATGCCGGCGAGTCGTGCCACCTGCAAACCATAACTCTGGTTGGCAGGGCCGGGTTTTACGCTGTGCATGAAAATAATATCGTCGCCATGCTCAACCGCGTCGAGATGTACATTTTCAATATTTGGATACTGTTCGGGTAACTGGGTTAACTCAAAGTAATGGGTTGCGAACAAGGTAAAGGCATTCGATTTCTGTGCCAGGTGATCGGCACAGGCCCAGGCCAGCGCGAGACCGTCAAAGGTACTGGTACCGCGGCCGATTTCATCCATCAGCACC
>Ga0209271_10000178_pt1 | contig 21807 bp, 19 predicted proteins | sample tdAd002_FD_187123 | JGI IMG/M metagenome (GOLD analysis project Ga0209271, IMG submission 187123) | Marine sediment microbial communities from the Atlantic coast under amendment with organic carbon and nitrate - tdAd00.2 (SPAdes)... | ecosystem: Environmental > Aquatic > Marine > Coastal >... | reverse complement strand
CGATTACCGCGGCGTTTGCGGCCTTCGATGCCTTCGCCGCGAAACGAATTGGTGTATTGACGCCGTATCCGGCCGACGTCAACAAGATCGTCGCCGATTACATCGCCACCCGCGGCTACCAGGTACCGGTATTTGGTTCGTTCAACGTCGACCGTGACACCGTGGTCGCCCGCATCACGCCGCAATCGATCGAGCAGGGCGTTCGCGAAATCATCAGCCATGCCGAAGTTGACGCGATCTTCGTCTCCTGTACCTCGGTGCGACTGATTGAGGCCTGCGCCGCGCTCGAAAAGAACCTCGGCATTCCGTTAACTTCGTCGAATCATGCAATGGCCTGGCACGCGTTACGGCTTTCGGGTATCGACGATAGCCTGGGTCGGTTTGGCAGCCTGTTCGATTTACCACTTAAGCAATAGATCTTCGATCCTGTTCAACCTGATCGTTTGATGTTACCGCTAGCTGCTCCCCCCGAAAGTATCTGTATTGTCCGGCTCTCGGCCCTCGGTGATGTTACGCACGCGGTACCGGTGCTGCGTGCGATTCAACAACACTGGCCGCAAACCCGGGTAACCTGGATCTGTGCGACGCTGGAACACAAGTTACTGGCGGGACTGGATGGCGTGCGCTTCGTCGTTGTCGACAAGAACGCGGGCTGGATGGGTTATCTAAAGCTGAGGCGTGAGCTCGCGAGTGAGAAATTCGACGTCATGCTGCAGATGCAGACTTCGGCACGGGCAAATTTTACCGGAGCCTGTGTCAGGGCCCGTATCAAGCTGGGCTGGGACAGGTATCGTGCGCGAGATTTCCATCGCTTTTTCATGACGCACACGATACCGGAGACCAGGCAGGAGCATCAGGTCCAGGGGCATTTGTCTTTTGCCCGGAGCATAGGCCTGGATGTGCAGGAACCGGTATGGGATTTTCCGATTGATGACGAAGCCACGGAATTCGCAAACTCGGTATTGCCGCCGGGCAAACGAATCCTGTTGATTTCTCCCTGTTCCAGTCATCCACGGCGTAACTGGAGCGCGCAGCGCTATGCCGCCGTGGCCGATTACGCGGTGATGCATCATGGCATGGCTGTGGTGTTGTCAGGGGGGCCGTCTGAACTGGAACGTAGCACTGGTGTGGCGATCGAGGGCGCGATGCAACAGCAAGCTATCAACTTGATCGGCAAGGATACATTACCCCAGTTGACGGCCCTGCTTAAACGCGTCGATGTTGTCTTGAGTCCCGATGCCGGCCCCGTTCACCTGGCCAACGCAGTGGGCACAGCCGTGATCGGATTACATGCCTCCACCTGGTCGATACGCAGCGGGCCTTATAATTCACTGCAGCTATGTGTCGATAAATTCCCGCAAGCGGCCGAGCGATTCAGGGGTAAAAGCCCACAACAGTTACGCTGGGGTACCCGCATCGAAGATGACGGCGTGATGGATTTGATCGAGATCGATGAGGTCATCGAACGCCTTGATCTAGTGGTCGAGAATTTCAAGCCTTGAGCCGTTGAATTTAAATTACACGGGCAGCTATGAGCCTAGCCGCTGATAGCCGCCTGCCGCAGAATGTTCAGTGGCGCCATTTCAGGCAGACGACAGTTGTTCAACGGCACAATACTGGTATGCACGAAGGCATGCTGACCTGACAGGCAGGCATGGCTGACCATATCGGTAAACACCATCCACGCAGAAAACGGCGGAAAGCGAAACTCTTCATGCCCCTGCATTTCCTGTTGAAAAGCGGGCGTATCTTTCATGTAGTTGTGAAACTTGCGCATCGCCCGGTCGTAGGGGGAAGAGTCCAGCACCTTGAGTACCGGCGCTGCCGTGGCAAGCAAATTTATCAGGCCGGTGCGTGCATGATCGACAGGCCCCTTGATCAGATAGTCCTTGCCAGCATCGGCATAGCCAAGTCGAGCTCGTTCACCATGGTCCTGGAACAGCTCCGGAAAACTACCCTTGGTCACCCAGACTCGATCTTCGGTGGGATTGACGTTGATGAAAAACCTGAGAATTCGGTCACCGTTGGTGGCCCCGTAAGCGCCGGCGTCGATATGCACTAACTCGTTGCTGGCGTGAGCGTCGAGTTTTCTACCCTGTTCTTCTATGGGCCTGAAACTACAGGTTCCAACCGTCCAGTTATCGACCAGCCGGGGTGCCTTCTTTGCCAGGAAACCGGCAATATTATCGCTCACATCTACCAGGATTCGTTTTACTCGTTCCGCCATTTCCGGGTCAGCTTCATCAAGCCCGCGGACTCGACCGGCCTCGGGGTGATAACTGACGTTCTTGAGCCGCAACAGTTCAGGCAGTTCCTGGCGGATAAATGCCAGGTCTTCTGCGGACGGTATCTGCACTGGAGACTCCGGAAAAAATACTATCGAACCACTTTCCAGTGAGTCGGAAATATCATCCGGCTGCATTTGTTGCAGTCGATCTGTATCGAAAGTATCGAGCATGTTTGCTTTACCCTGGGAAAAAATTAGTGGTATTGGTGCGCGCGGTGAAGTGACCCTGCTACCTGAACCCCTGTGTTATTCATGCATCATACTGCTAACGGGGATCGTTCAACAACTGGAACCAGGGAACTAGAACAGTGATCCCTGTCTCTAACCCCCCATGGCACTACAAAACTTGAATTCACCGAATATAAACGTTGAGCCGGAGTTCTCCGCTAACGCCATTCCTGCGCAGTACCTGTTGCTCTGGTTTCGTTGGGCGCTTACCACCAGCTGGTTTCTATTCCTGCTGGCGGCGGTGTTAGTCGGCCTCTCGCTGCTGGCGAGTTTCTATACCGATGCCTGGCACTGGTTTCAACGCTCCGGTGCACTGATGGTCAGTATTGGCGCGGTGCTGAGCACCCGACGAGCCCTCAGCCTGATACTCGAAGGCATGATTGGTGGCAGCAGTCCCGCAAGGTCCCTATCGAGCAGCGAGACAACCCAAACAATCGACATGGGCGAGTTGCAAACCTGCGTATGCGGATTCCTGTTTGTTGCGATGGGAACCCTGATCTGGGCCTATGGTGATTTACTCGGCTGTCTGCTGCACTGGAATTCGTCTTGCCTGATCTGATCATCCCCGGTTTTCACCTAAGAAAGGGGGTCGGTGGCAAATGAGAATAAGAATAAGAATAAGAAGTATTTGTCACCGCCCCATTTTATTGTCAAAAAACCCGGCAAAATCGGACATATTGGTAGGCGGGTGGTGATTTGTCGGTTTTTTGTCGCCAGATTCTATCTTCGGCAAGCTTTTTTAAATGCCAGAGAATAAAACCTAAGTGATTGAAACATAAGAGTTAATCGTCATTTTACGTGTGTCTTTAAGCCGTTATGAACAATCACTCCCGGCACTGGTTCGAAAATTGCGCTATAAATTAGACAATTAATTACGTTATATATAAAAAGTAACTCTAGCATTAGAAACTACCTTAACCAGGGCGGCATCACCTAATTTTTAACGAGGTGACGCATGAACAGGAAGAGCACGATTTTGTGGCGACTCGCCGTGCTGGGGTTGTTTGCCAGCCTGATACCACTTGGTTTTTACGCGCTCGACAGGCACGACGAGATCGATACCGATCGAATGCTGGATGTCTCGGTATCAATTCGCACCATGTCCCATGTTACCGTCGACACCTTTGGTGATTCGGTGTGGGAAATCAGTAACGGTTCCGGATTCCTGGTTTCTTCGCGTACCTGCGAGGTCTGGACCAACCATCACGTTATCGACAACGCGGCCCTGATCGAAGTTTACCCACGGGGATGGCAACGTACAGCCGGCATCCCGGCCACGGTCGTCAATGCTACTCCGAGATCCGATGTTGCGATTTTGCAACTGGATGATTGCACTGATCTTCCAGTGGCGAAGCTTGGCAACTCCGACCTGGTTGAACCTGGCGATGAAACTTTCGCGGTCGGCAATCCGCTGGGACGCAATCCTGATTCGATCAGTCGAGGCATAATTTCGCACACCAAACGCTACCGAGAGGGTAGTACTCCCTACCTGCAGACCGATGCCGCGATAAACCCGGGAAATTCCGGTGGCGCGCTGTTTGATCGCGCAGGTAACGTGATCGGGATTAACACTGCTATCGATACGACACGATCTGGCGCCAATCTCGGGGTCGGATTTGCGGTACCGATTAACCTGGTGATGCAGGTTGTCGGTGATTTACGTGAGGGTCCGCCGAGTTGGGGTGATGCCGGGCTTGGCGATATCGTCAGCGCACTCACGCCGGACGAGGCTGAAGTGTTCAAGGTGCCGCACGGTGGTGGCGCCCTGGTAGTTACCAGGACGCCGACCGAAGGCCCGAGCGAGGGTCTGATTTTCGTCCATGACGTCATCTACCAGATCAATAATGCCAGCGTGGTCGACACCGAGCAGGTGACCAGGATGATTGGGCAGCATCAGGTAGGGGAGACACTTGTGCTGGCGTTGATCCGAGATGGGGAACAACATGGCGTCGAAATCACGCTGGGTGAAGGCTGGCAGGCGGATGCGGTGCCGAAGCCGGACAAGTACGACGGCTACCTGGGTATGACGCTGGAGATGTGGGATTCAGCGGAAGGTGATCGTGCTCTGTTCAAACGGCCGGTGATTACCAAGGTGCACAGCATGGGGCCGGCGCACAAGGCGCGCATTTCGAGCTCACAGAAAACGATCGCAGTTAGAGGCCCATTTGTAGTTCCGTACATTCTCGATGTTAAAACCGTAACTGGAGTAGCCTACCAGGGAGAGTTCCATGCGATTACCTCGGTAGATGAAATCGAGCAATTCGCAGCCCGGGCCTACCAGGCGGGAGATCCACTGTTACTTGAAATCGAGTATTGGGCACGCTCCAATCCGCGCGACCACAAAACCTTGCTGGAGCTTGCGGACACTGCTTTTTTTAAACTGCTACCGCAGCGGGCGAATACTGGAGTATCCGACCCTGCGCTAAGGAGAGCTCTCGGACGCGTCAAATCCGGACCTCCGTTTGACATCATCCTGGTCGGGGACAGGTCGACGAATATATAAATCAATCAACCGCCGCACCGCCCTCGGCGCTGCGGCGCTCGATAAAAGCTTCCAGCTCTTCACTACGCTCCACATCCAGCGCGGGCGCTTCAAATTCCTGCAGGATTTTCTTCCAGATTCCATTGGCGCGTTGCGTTGCTGTCTGGCTGCCGTTATCGGTCCACTGACCAAAATTGCTCCAGTCCGATACCAGGGGTTCGTAAAACGCGGTTTGATAGCGTTCCATGGTGTGATCGCAACCGAAAAAATGACTGCCGGGCTCAACATTGGCAATCGCCTCGAAGGCAAGTTCCGTGTCATCACTGTTAAGTGGATCGAAAATTTCGGCGAAGATTTGCAACATCTCAATATCGAGGATGAATTTTTCCATCGAACCGGTGAGGCCGCCTTCGAGCCAGCCGGCCGCATGCACCATCATGTTTACACCGCCGAGTATACTGCCCCAGGCCGACATCAGAAATTCGTAGACCGCCTGTTCATCCGGGGCATTGGACGCGGTCGCCGCGGAGCCACGCCATGGCAGCGCGATATGCCGCGCCAGCTGGCCAGCGCCGAAGGCGGCCTGCACGAATTCGGGCGTGCCGAAGGCCGGTGAGCCCGATTTCATATCGACGTTGGAAGTGAAGGAACCGTAAATCACCGGCGCACCGGGCCGCACGAGTTGTGACAACAGGATGCCGGCCAGGGCCTCGGCGTGTTGCAACACCAGTGCGCCGGGCATGGTTACCGGCGCCATCGCTCCTGCTAATGTAAACGGGGTAATGACCGATACCTGGCCGGCCCTGGCGAAATCGATGATGCCCTGGCACATCGGCACGTCCAGCTGACGTGGCGAATTGGTATTGATCACGGTGTAGCACCAGGGCCTGGCCTCGAACTCCTGTTGGCTCAGACCATAGGCGATGCGGGTCATTGCGAAGCAGTCTTCCACCTGTGCCGAACCACGCGAATAAATAAAGAATGGTTTCTGACTCAGGCTCAGCTGACTTTCGACGACCCGGTAATGGCGCAGGTGCACCGGGATATCCTGTGCTTCGACATTCGGCGATTGCAGGTGAATGACGTCAAAGTGTTCGCATAGCTTGATGATGTTACGCGTATCTTCGAGGGTCGCCGGGCGCTTGCCATTATCCAGGTCTGAAATATGTGGCGCGCCGCCCACTGAGACGAAGTTGACATTGTCGCCACCCAGTTTGACATCGTGGGCAGCTGTTCTTCCATGTATGGCGAACTCGCTTGGCGCTGATTCAAGGGCCGCTGCTACCAGTTCACGGTCGATCTTTACGATTAGTGAATCTTCATCGACACTGGCGCCTGCCTGTTTGTAGTATTGGCGGGCCTCAACATTGAGTACCTTGATTCCCAGTTCCTCGATAACGCGTAGTGCGGTGTTATGAATTGCCTCGAGCCTGTCCTCACTAAACGCCGGTTGTCTGAGCAGTGGATTTTTCAGGTTACGATAATCAACCTTGCGTTGATGAGAGGTGTCGGCTACACCATGATGCCTGCCGCGTCGGGATCTTCTGGACATTGCGTTTGATTTTCCTGCTGCGCGATGCAATCGATTGTATGGTTAAATACTGCACCTGTATATGTGATTAATGGCAACAAAATGAACTCTGCAAACAAGGCTGAAGTACGGCTCGGGCGATTCGATGATCTAGAGTTTGTACCGCGTTTCGAGTATGCAGAGATGGCTGAGGTGTCCGCAGTCTGTGGGGCCGAAGATGGCACTGAGCTGGGAGTTGGTTGGGGCAGGCTAAGCAACGCACGCATCCCGTGGACGATCAAATATGACGAAGTGCTGACGGTGTTCGAGGGGGTGCTCAAGTTGCATGCGATTGGCGTTGTGCACGAATTGCAGCCCAGGGATAGCATCTGGCTACCAAAGGGGACCGAACTGGTTTACGAGGCGGAAGCGGCGCTGATTCATTTCGCTATCCATCCGTCGAACTGGCACGAAATCGAATGACTGCAACACAGGTTTCGCATTTCCCGGTTAACGACAACAGTAATGGTTGGAGCCGGATTCTACCGTCTCGTACTCCCAAAGCGTCACTGGCAGGACAGCAAACCGCGGATTGGGTCGTCATCGGAGGCGGTTACGCTGGATTGGCCGCGGCGCGGCGTCTCGCCGAAAATCGCCCCGATGATGAAATTATTTTGCTCGAGGCCGGTGAGATCGGTGAAAACGCCTCGGGACGGAATTCGGGGTTTGCCATCGACCTGCCGCATGTTGTCGGCAGCAACATGGAAGAGCTCGAAGGTTCGCATCGTTACATGGCGCTGGCGCGCGCCGCGATTGCCTACCACGAAACCCAGATCGAGCGTTATGGCATCGACTGCGACTGGAGCCAGCGGGGCAAGTATCAAACCGCCAGTTCCGATGCAGGGGTACGCGATATGCTCGAACCCTTTGCGCGCGAGCTCGAAGCACTCGATGAGCCTTACACCTGGATCGACAACACCGATCTCGCCCGACGTCTCGGTACAACGCATTTCAAGGCAGCGGTTTACACGCCCGGATGTCGACTGTTGAATCCGGCGGCGCTGGTGCGAGGGCTGGCCGACAACATGCCCGAAAATGTGACCGTTTGTGAAAACACGCCGGTGACAGGCCTCGATACCGGCACCCGAATTAAACTGACTACCACCGCTGGAGAAGTCAGCACGGCAAATTTATTCCTCGGGGTAAACGCCTTTGCCGACAAGTTTGGCTTTTACCAGCGCAGGCTGCTGCCGTTTGCGGCGAATGCGAGTTTGAGTCGGCAGTTGACCACAGCGGAACGCGATGCGCTTGGTTGCGAGGAAAGCTGGGGCGTGACCCCGGCGAACGCGTTTGCGTCGATTACCATGCGTTACACCAATGATCACCGAATCCTGATTCGCAATAATATCTACTACAACCCGACGATGCGTGAAGCGGCTTCCTACCAGGCCGAAATGGCGCGTCGGCACAAACGTCTGTTCGATGAACGCTTTCCGATGCTGCCCGATGTTGACATGGAATATACCTGGACCGGGTTTATCTGCCTGTCACAGAATGGCGCCCCGGGTTTCGGCAGGTTGGCAGATAACGTTTATACCTCGGTCTGTCAGAACGCAATCGGTGTCACCAAGGGCACCGCCGGAGGCATGCTTGCCGCGGACATGGCCTGCGGGGTCGATAACGAATTGATTGGTTTCATGCAGAGCCTCGGCGAACCCAGCCGCTTGCCAATACAGCCGTTTCTCGGTATCGGCGTCAGGGCTCGGCTGGCCTGGGAGTTGTGGACTGCGCGCAACGAAGTTTAAGCGTTACGCCGCCACAGAACAGGAAACCAGTCTTCGCGCATGCGGTCACCATTTTGCATGCCATGATCAACGTAAGGCGGCGAAATTTCCCCTGGACGTTCACAATAGCTAACGTCATCGCCTAGCCAACGGGTCGAAAATCCGCGCCGCAGGGTTTTGATGGTAGCGTCACCGGTTCCATGCAGCGTACGAAAATCAAACACGATGGTGTCACCCGGTTCGAGTGACCAGGCGGTGATATCGTATTGATCGCGGTTTGCATCGATGTCAGGAACCGGTTCGAGCATGGATCCTGGTTGGTCATCATTGAAACTGCTGCCGCTATCGAACATACGCGGATAATAAAGCTTGTTCCAGCGATGCGATCCCCTGATAAATTGCACCGCCACATCGGCGTCGGCATGGTCGAGCGAGACATAGACGCTCGCGGTTTTGGCGCCGTCGACACAGTAGTAGGGCAGATCCTGGTGCCACGGGGTGGCGCGCTGCGTGCCTGGCGCTTTAAGGAATGCATGCTCGTGGAAGAACTGGACCTGTTCGGTGTTCATGAACTGGCCGGCGATCGATGCGGCACAGGAATGCGAGACATAATCGAGGTACTCCGGAATAAGTTGCCAGTTGCAATAGCTATCGAAAAACCTGCCCGGCTCACCGGCGGGATTGCTCTCACAGGGGAAGGCGAATTGTTGCGGATTATCCAGGTTGCGTTGCAGGCCACTGCGCAGTGTGTCGACCCAGTCTGCAAACACACCGCGCAGTAACACCGCGCCTTCGTGCCTGAAGGTTTCGATATCAACAGCGTTGGCAGCGTAGCCGGGTAGTTTGTTCGTGTCGATCACGATGTTGGGCTTTTGCCAGTCCACCGTGAACTGGTTTAACTGGTTGTTCCGTTGCATGACCTGTCCTCCTGTTCTCGCAGTGTAGGACGAAGTATTGGCGCTGTAAAACCAGGCCTGCGCTATTGAAACTATTGCTTTGCATTCTATCCGCCTTGAATTAATCTCTGGCAGCACATTTTTTATGCGGAATTTATCTATCAAATGGCCGAGGCCACTGCTATCAACACTGAGGCACCCAACATCAGCTACATGACTGGTGTCATCCTGGTGTTGATGGCAGGTGTGTTCTGGTCGAGCATGGGACTCGGCATACGCAGTATCGAGGTCGCCAACGTCTGGCAAATCCTGTTTTACCGCTCCTGGGCGCTGGCAGGGTTCCTTTTCATTCTGATCACCTACCGTTCGGGCTATAGACCGTTGGCCACGATTCGCAGGGTCGGTAGCGCAGGTGCGGTTGGAGGTATGGGACTGGTGGCCGCATTTGCCGGCGGTATTTACGCGATTCAGACCACGACCGTGGCCAATGCAATGTTTTTGTTCGCCGCGGCGCCATTCCTGGCGGCGGCACTCGGCTGGATAATCCTGCGCGAGTCGGTGCGCAAGGCGACCTGGGTGGCAATGATATTTGCGATGATCGGTATTGCCGTGATGGTGGCCAATGGAATTTCAGCCGGTCGCCTGGGCGGTAACCTCAGTGCGATTGTTGCAGCTTCCGGCTTTGCGATTTTCACCATCGCGCTACGCTGGGGCAAGCTGGAAGATATGTTGCCGGCCGTCTTTCTGGGCGGGCTATTTGCAATAATCGTATCTGCCGGCGTGTGTCATTTTGGTAGCTACGGATTTGATGTTCCCGGTAATGACATTGCGATCGCCCTGTCGTTGGGTGTGTTCCAGGTTGGCCTCGGGCTTGCAATTTTCACGATTGGCTCAAAAGTAGTACCTGCCGCCGAGCTCGCGCTATTATCGATGACCGAAGTGTTGCTCGGGCCCCTCTGGGTATGGTTGTTCCTCGGTGAAACCGTGAGTACTTTTACTTTAATTGGTGGATTCATTCTAATGCTGGCGCTCGCGGGTAACGCCGTCAGTGGTCTGCGCCGTAAACCAGTTCCGGTAATCTGATGAGTGCAAATTTTTTGTTCGACGGCCTGCTGGCGGGACGTGCCACGGATACACGTTGCCTGATGCGGGTAGCCGATGGCAAGACCTGGTCTTATGCTGACGTCGTTGCGCTCAGCGGCAGGCTCGCCAACCTGTTGCTGGAACAGGGCGTACAGGCCGGGGATCGGGTGGCCGTTCAGGTGGACAAGTCGGTCGAAGCGATCGCACTTTACCTGGCGACGATACGGGCCGGTGCGGTGTTTCTGCCGCTCAATAGCGCCTATACCCGTGCCGAGGTTGGCTATTTTCTCAGCGATGCCGAACCCCGTGTATTTATCTGTAGCGGTAAGCGTGAAGCTGAATTTGGGGACATAGAGGCGCAGGTTGTCACGCTCGATGGCGATGGTAGCGGCAGCCTGATGCAAGCCGCTCAGTTACACCCACCCGGGTTTGATAATGTCGCGCGCGGACCGCAGGACCTGGCCGCGATCCTGTATACCTCCGGCACCACCGGTTTATCCAAGGGGGCGATGCTAAGCCACGACAACCTGTATTCCAACTCGAGGACACTGGTCGAATACTGGCAGTTCACAGCCGATGATGTGTTATTGCACGCGCTACCGATTTTCCACACCCATGGCCTGTTTGTTGCTACTAATGTCATCATGATTGCCGGCGGGTCGATGATTTTCCTGGCCCGTTTCGACCTCGACCTGATGATCGAGCAGCTTCCCGGCGCCACTACGTTGATGGGAGTGCCAACCTTTTATACGCGCCTGCTGGCAGACCAGCGATTTAAGCGCGACCTGGTTTCGCATATGCGCCTGTTTGTCTCCGGCAGTGCGCCGATGCTGGCTGAAACCCATGTCGAGTTTGAGGAGCGTACCGGACACCGTATTCTCGAGCGTTACGGCATGACTGAAACCAACATGAATACTTCCAATCCCTACGTGGGCGAGCGTCGTGCAGGCAGTGTCGGGTTTCCATTGCCCGGGGTTGAAATCAAAATCAGCGATGCGGAAACCGGCGCCGAGCTAGCCGCGGGTGAAACCGGCATGATCGAAGTACGCGGGCCGAATGTATTCCTGGGCTACTGGCGCAAGCCTGAAAAGACCGCACTCGAGTTGCGTGACGATGGATTTTTCATCAGCGGTGATCTGGGCAAGTTTGACGCGGATGGTTATGTGCATATTCTCGGGCGTGAAAAGGATCTGATTATTTCGGGAGGCTACAATATTTACCCCAAGCAGATCGAAACCGAGATCGACGCCCTCGACGGCGTACTTGAATCCGCGGTGTTCGGTATTGCACATGCAGATCTGGGCGAGGCGGTAGCCGCCGCGGTGGTGCCGCTTGACGGTGCTGAACTCGATGATGAGCAACTGATCAAGGCGCTCGAACCTGCGCTGGCTCGTTTCAAGCTGCCACGCAAGATTTTCATTGTCGACGAATTGCCGCGCAACGCGATGGGCAAGGTACAAAAGAATATGTTACGAGAAAACTATGGATGAACTGATTACAAAAAGCGCCTGCGAAATTGTGGCGCTGTTAAAAAGCGGTGAAATCAACATCGAAGATACGCTTGCCGCGCTCGAAGCACGCATCGAGCAGGTCGACGCTGAAATAAATGCCTTGCCGACACTTTGTTTCGCGCGCGCCCGTGAAGCCGCGCACGAGGGTGACCGCAGCAATACGGTACTGGCCGGTATTCCTGTTGCGATCAAGGATTTGACCGATGTCGCTGGAGTGAGAACAACCTACGGCTCGATGCTGCACGAAAACCATGTGCCCGAACAGTCCGATATCATGATCGAGCGGCTCGAAGCCAACGGTGGTGTTGTTTACGCCAAATCAAATACTCCCGAATTCGGCACTGGTGGTAATACCTTCAACGATGTTTTCGGCGCAACGCGTAACCCTTATGACTTGTCACGTAGTGTCGGCGGTTCCTCAGGGGGCGCCGCGGCTGCGCTTGCCAGCGGCACGGCCTGGCTGGCGCAAGGCTCCGATCTCGGTGGATCCCTGCGTACGCCGGCGAGTTTTTGCGGGGTAACCAGCTTGCGGCCATCACCGGGCATGATTACCACGAACCCTGGGATGAATCCGTTCAACGTGTACTCCCAGAAAGGGCCGATGGCACGCACCATCGCCGACCTGGCCCTGTTCGCCGATGCGCTGGCGGGGCCCAGTTCGGAAGCAGGATTATCCAAACCTCACGCAATCGATGAGTATCGTAATGCGGCGGCACAGCCGGCAAGGCCGTTGAAAATTGCCTATAGCGAAAACCTTGGGGTGACTGAAACAACAGCGGAAGTAGGCGAGTTATGTGCCAATGCAGTAGCCCTGTTGGAGCAGGATGGTATCGGCGTGGAGATTGCCCACCCCGACCTGAGCATGGCCGATGCTGCCTTCAGGGTTCCCCGTGCGCTTGATTATGCTCAGTCGTACGGTGCCGACCTTGCCAATACGCGCGAAATCCTCAAGCCTGAAAACGTCTGGAATATCGAGCTGGGGCTGGCTTTAAGCGGCGATGAGGTACGGCAATCACAGGATGTGCAAGGCCAGGTGTTCGCCAACGCGTCGGCTTTCATGCAGGACTACGACTTACTGATATGCCCGGCCACCATCTTGCCGGCCTACCCGGTCGAAGAGCGCTACCCGGGTTTTTCCGCAGGCCTCGAGTATTCCGAGTACTACCGCTGGCTTGCGATTTGCTGCGCGATTACGACCACCACGTTGCCGGTGATTACGCTGCCCTGCGGCAAGACCGGTTCGGGTTTGCCAATCGGCCTGCAGCTCGTCGGTAAACCCCACGGCGAACTCGAACTGTTTGCCTTCGCCAGTTACATCGAGCAGATCTTCGGCTGGGATCCGCTGCAGCGAATTGCCTGACTTACCTCCCATGGGTCGAAAAATAGGTACCAGAGAGCAATTGTTTCTAATATTAGAAACAATTGCTCTCTGGTACCTATTTTTCTTCGGGGTATCGAAATAGTCGATTAACGTGAATTGAATATTTCAGTTGCTGTAGCTATTGATAGTAACTAGCATTTTGTACATTAAATACAATCGAGTACTAGCATGAACCTCGAGTCCTATAGCCAACAGTACCAAAGGGATGGTTTTTTATCAGGTATCGATATTTTGAGTTCGGCGTCTGCGTTGCGACATCGCCAGGCATTGGAGAGTGCTGAATCAAAAGTCGGATCGCTACATTATAAAACCAAGGTGCATACCATTTTGAGGTCGGCTTATGAACTCTCGATCGATCCCGGATTGCTCGATATTGTAGAGCTTTGTATCGGGCCGGATATTTTGCTCCACAATGTGACTTACATCATCAAGGAGCCTCATTCAGAATCGCATGTGAGCTGGCACCAGGATTTAACCTATTGGGGTTTTAGTAGCGATGATCAGGTTTCCGTCTGGCTGGCACTTTCACCGGCGACCAGAAAAAGTGGATGCATGAAAATGATTCCAGGCAGTCACCGGCAGGGCAAGGTTGAACACGAACTCACTGACGATGAAAGCAATGTATTGCTAAGTGGCCAGACCCTCGGTGAAGTGGATGAAAGTCTGGCAGTGTTATGTGAACTGGAACCAGGCCAGGCTTCTTTTCATCACGGGTGGACACAGCATGCTTCGACGCCGAACACCAGTGATGATCGTCGAATCGGTTTAAACATGCAATTTCTGGCGCCTAATGTAAAACAGGAAAAGCAGGCGAATGACAGTGCAATACTTGTGCGCGGTGAAGACCGCTATCATCATTTTGAAGTCGATATAGCCGCCAGCACCGACCTCGACCCCGAAGGAATGATACGTCAGGCGGCCCTGGAATTAAGTTATCGGAAAACCGCGAGTGCCCGACAGTAAAAGGGGGAGTCGATCAGGATTGGTAACCAGACTCCTGATCTGTGCCGTCCCTGGCACATCCCTGTCGCGGCCCTCTTTCCCTGGCCGATGTTCCCTAAATAATCGTGGATTTACGCAAACGGGAACTTTATGCTGTGTCTTCTCGAAGTCGACACGGAACGGGTAATGGCTGCTCTGCGTAACATAGGCCTGCCAGAATGATTTTTAAAAGTCCCCATCCGGATATCGATATTCCGAGTGATATTTCGCTTCCGGACTTTATTTTTCAGGATCTTGGCCGTTTCGCCGACAAACTGGCACTCGTTGACGGCCCCTCGGGGCGCACCCTGACTTATGGGCAGCTATACCAGGGTATTCAGTCTTGCGCACGTGGATTGAACCAGAGAGGCTTTATCAAGGGGGATGTCTTCGCTATCTATTGCCCCAATCTACCCGAGTACGCGATCGCTTTTTACGGCGTTGCAATGCTGGGGGGAATCAATACCACGATCAATCCCCTGTACACGGCTGACGAATTGAAGCGACAGTTAAACGACGCCAATGCAAAATACCTGCTGACGGTGCCGGCGTTTCTTGAAAAAGCGCGCGAGGCGGCATCGCAATCAGGCATCAGGGAAATATTTGTTCTCGGTGAAGTCGAAGGTGAAACTTCCTTCGCTTCGTTAATGCAGGCTGAAGGCGAATTACCCGAGGTGACGATAAATCCGCTCGAGGATCTCGTCGTGCTGCCTTATTCAAGCGGCACCACGGGGATGCCTAAAGGGGTCATGTTGACGCATCATAACCTGGTTGCCAATGTTGCCCAGATCAAGGATTTAACCGGGATGTCTGAGCGCGATAACATGATCGCAATTCTGCCTTTTTTTCACATTTTCGGAATGAACGTATTAATGGCCTACGGATTGCTCAGGCGGACGACAGTTGTGACCATGCCTCGATTCGACCTGGATCAGTTTTTACAATTGATGCAGGACTATGAAATTTCCCGGGCCTACCTGGTGCCGCCGATAGTACTTGCGCTGGCCAAGCATCCGCAGGTCGATAACTATGATCTTTCACCTTTAAAGGTGATTACTTGCGGAGCAGCCCCGTTGAGCAAGGAGATCACCGTTACCTGCAGTGAGCGGCTTGACTGCACGGTGAACCAGGGTTACGGCATGACCGAGATGAGCCCGGTAACCAACCTGGATGGAGACGATGAGGAAAATATTAAAGCGGGAAGCATTGGACCGATCATCCCCAACACCGAGGCAATGATTGTTGATGTTGAAACCGGGGAACCGCTTAAGCGTAACCAGCAGGGGGAGTACTGGGTTCGTGGACCGCAGCGCATGCCGGGCTATCTGAACAATCCCGTGGCAACCGAAGAGTCGATCGATGTCGACGGCTGGTACCACTCGGGTGATATCGGTTATATCGACGATGACGATCGTGTATTCATCGTCGATCGGGTCAAGGAACTGATCAAGTACAAGGGTATGCAGGTTGCTCCCGCCGAGCTGGAAGCTGTCCTGATCGGCAATGACAGCATCATTGATGCCGCGGTTATCCCGAGTCTGGACGAAGAGGCCGGTGAAATTCCCAAAGCTTATGTTGTCACTAATGACGAGATCAGCGCCGACCAGATTATGGCCTTTGTGGCGGCAAAGGTCGCCCCACACAAAAAAATCCGCGCGCTCGAATTTGTCGACGAAATTCCAAAATCGCCATCCGGTAAAATTCTACGGCGATTGCTGGTAGAAAGAGATCGATCATAGTTCTCTTTATCAGACTGGTGTTATCCTATAGGAAACAACTGACAAAATATCTGCATGAAATTCCACGAACTCTCCACTCCGGCACTGTTGCTGGATAAAGAAAAATTGATGGCCAACATTGCCCGCATGCAGGCCAGCGCGGATCGACTGGGCGTTCAGCTGCGCCCGCATCTGAAAACCATGAAAGCCGCTAAGGCTGCAGAGGCGCTGATGGCGTCGGGGGCCAGCGGGATCACGGTATCAACTCTGAAAGAAGCCGGTTATTTTTTCGAGCATGGTTTCAAGGACATCACTTACGCGGTTGGCATGGTGCCGGCAAAACTGCCCGAGGCTGCTAACTTGATGGCGCGCGGGGCAGATTTGAAAATCATGACCGACAATCTGGAAGTGGCGCGGATCATCGCTACTGAAGCTGATCAAAGTGGCGTCAATTATAAATTACTGGTTGAGATTGATTGCGGGGATAACCGCGGCGGTCTGCAATCTGACAGCGAGGAGTTGCTGCTTATTGCCGGGCTGATGACAGATTCTGCAGCCCATTTTGAGGGCATTCTTACCCATGCCGGCCAATCTTACGGGGTCGATAACACTTCAGCAGTCGAGAAAATAGCAGAACAGGAGCGAGAAGCCGTAGTGAGCGCCTCGACACGATTGCGAGCGGCAGGTTTTTCGGTAGACACCGTCAGTCTGGGTTCGACACCGACCGGCCTGTATGCGAAGGATTTGTCCGGCGTCACCGAATTACGCGCCGGTGTTTATACCGTCTTTGACATGGACCAACAGTCGCGTGGAGTTTGTAGTACCGAGGAAATTGCGATGAGCGTTTTAAGTAGCGTCATCGGCCATAACAAGGCGGCGCGCAAAATCTTGCTGGATGCGGGCGGCCTGGCCCTGTCGAAAGACAGGAGCGCTGACAGATTTCGGCCCGAGGTAGGTTATGGTCAAATCTGTAATCTGCACGGTAACGTCATTGCCGATCTCTATGTCACTTCCGTTAGCCAGGAACATGGCCACGTATGCGTCAGAGATGCAGGCGACTATGAACTGTTTCCGATCGGCTCGCGTTTGCGTATTCTGCCGGTCCACGCCTGCATGACAGCTGCCGCCTATGATCATTTCAATATTATTGAAAATGGTGTTATCTCGGGAACATGGGGCCGGGTAAACGGCTGGTAGATCGGGGCGGATAATTTCACGACATGGTTGATATCATCGCTCATCGAGGCGCAAGAAGTCTCGCTCCCGAAAACACCCTGGCAGCAGCCCGAAAAGCACACCAGCTGGGAGCTGACTTGTGGGAAACAGATGTCGCGGTCACCGCTGATGATCAACTGGTGTTGATGCACGACGATGCAATGACGCGAACCACCAACGTCGCCGAACGCTTCCCCGAGCGTGTCCCCGCGGCGTTTTCCACATACACGCTAGCTGAAATCCGATCACTCGACGCTGGCTCATGGTTCGAGCGCGATGATCCGTTCGGGCAGGTCGCTGCGGGTGCTGTCGATCGTCAGGAGCTGGCAGGATATGCAGGTGAGAAAGTTCCAATGCTGCGGGAGGCCTTTGAACTCACGCTTGAGATGGACTGGTTTCTGAACCTTGAATTAAAGGCTCAACCCTCACCCAAAGATGATTTCGACCTGGTCAGCGCCGTTCTCAAGCTGGTCGACGAGGTTCAGATTGGAGCGGATCACCTGCTGTTTTCATCAGCCCGGTTATGCTGGCTGAAAACACTAAAACAATGTAGACCGGATTTCGAAGTTCAGGCTATCCTGGGACTTTTCCCTGAAGATCCGATGGATTTCAGCGACGCGTTTTTCGATACCTTCAATCCGCGCCATACCCGTGTTTCGGTAGAGCAGATGAAAACACAGGTCGACCAGGGGCAAAAGCTCAATCCCTTTAACATCAACGACGATGAAACGATCGCTTGCCTCATGGAAATTGGCGTAGCGGGTCTTATAACCGATTTTCCACAGCGAGTACCACGATGACGCATTCGCCAGTAACAACCGCGCAACACCGTTTTTGTATAGTCAATTGCTATCCGAAGGCGAGCCGCAAGAACTTTGATCTATCTGACGTGGGTCATCCGCATGACCTGTTTCTCGATTTTTTGCGCCGCGAAGCACCCAATGCGAGTGGCGAAATTGTTTACGTGGCCGATCCGGACTTTGCATTACCGGCGGGTACGACTATCGATGACTTTGATGGCTTCATCTGGACCGGTTCGGATCTTACTGTTTATCATATTGATGACCCGCGCGTTGCCGGGCAGATCGAATTTGCCCGCGCCTTAATGAATGCAGGGGCAGCCAGCTATGGTAGTTGCTGGGGGATTCAGATGGCGGCCCTGGTGGGTGGCGGCGAGGTGGCGGTTAACCCTCTTGGTCGCGAGTGGGGTATTGCCCGGGGTATCGAGCTGAATGAGGCGGCCCGCACGTCGCCGATGCTGGATGGAAAACCTGCAAAATTTGACGCTTTCATCATGCATCTGGATGAAGTCACCAGATTACCGGAAGGCACGCCTTCACTCGGCGGCAATGCACATACATCGATTCAGGCCGCAGTGCTGGAAAAGGGTGGCGCGACTTTCTGGGGTCTCCAGTATCATCCCGAATACAACCTGCATGAAATGGGTCGTTTGATTGCAGCCCGCGCCGAGGCACTGGTGAGAGAAGGCCATTTTCCGGATGAGGAAGCCGTTGCCACCTATGCTGCAAATATGAGGGCGCTTCATGCCGACCCGGATTCGGCCGAACTGCGTGAGTGGCTTGCAGTTGGCGATGACATTATCGATCCACAAATCCGCGAAGTAGAATTACGCAACTGGTTAAGATTCATCGACTCTCGAGTTGAATCAAAGTAACTGTCAGTGGGCGAGGAGCGGATGTATTCAGTATTCCTGTTTGGCACTTTGAAGGAGGGTTTCCCCAATTCGAGCACCAATAAAGGATCTCGTGTAGCAGGAGACTTTCTGACCAAAAATCGATATCCGCTATATCTGGTTGGCGAGCGTTACTCACCCTGGTTAGTGTTATCGGAGGGTGAGGGGTTCCAGGTAGGTGGTCAGGTTTTCACGGTTGATGAGGCAACCCTGGATGACATGGACCGTTTAGAGAGAATTCATGCAGCAGACGGTTATCGCAGAGTTCAAGTACAGGTAATTTCACAATCTACCTGCAAAGAAATGCAGGCTTTTGTATATGTAAAACCACCAGAGCAGCTCGAGGGTATGCTGATTCAGCTCGGACCAATTGCTGAATATGAACTCGAGCACGCTTCGCTGTACCAGAAACGCCTTTAAATTGCGGGGCCGAGTTCGAGCTTGCTGCCGTCGCTGAAACGCGCGAGCCGAAAGCGGGCTAAATCGTATTCGACCGTATTGCCCTGTATCAGGTTGGCGATTATTTTTCCTGCGGCTGGGCCAATGCCGAAGCCATGTCCACTAAAGCCGGTCGAAATAAACAGGCCTTCGATCGGATCGGCCCGGTCGAGTACCGGTATCACGTCGGGCAGGGCGTCGATCATGCCGGACCAGGCTTCCACCAGCTCGATATCCTTGAGCGCGGGTACGCGCTCGCCGAGTCGTTGCTTGATGCGGGCGATCGTTTTCGCTGTCGGGATCGGATTCAGAGTACGGTGTCGTGTGAAGTTTGAGTCCACGGTTAATTCGGGCACTCGAATCCTGAGCTTGCCGAGAGATGATTTTAGCAATGGCAGGAAATCCCTGGCGAAACGGAGGTGGCCTGCTGACGGGAGAATTTCGAGGTAGTCGGAAGATGCCACCGTATATCCACCGTCAAGGCGACGGCGAAACGATATCGTGCTGCCTGCGGCATTGCCGTTGAAGATTAATGGTGCCGGTGCGGTGCGCACGACGCTGGCCTTGACGGCAAGCTGTGGCAGGCGGATGCCACATCCCCTGAGCAAAAATGTCGACCAGGCGCCGCTGGCGCATAGCACCGATGTTGCGCTGATCTCGCCATACTCGGATAAAACGCCTGTAACCCGCTGGTTTTGAGTCAGTATTTTCTCGACTGCACAGTTTTCAATTATTGAAACGCCACGATCGACCAGGGTTCTGGCCATTGCCGGCACTGCGAGCGAGGGTTCGGCGCGCCCGTCATCAGGGGTATAGAGTGCGCTTTGCCATTGTTGAGGGCAGTCTTTAACAAGGGCTTCCAGCTGCTGGCGATTCAGGCGTGTGGTGTCGAGTCCATAGGCCGGTGCAAATGACATGAAACGATCATGTTTTGCCATGTCCTCGTCGTTTTTGCAGAGGTAAAGACTACCCTCACGTTGATAGCCGATATCGCTATCGAGCTGGTCGGCGATCTCCTGCCACAGGCGCATGCTTTCCATCATGATCGGCAACTCGGCCTGGTCGCGACCTTGCTGGCGAATCCAGCCCCAGTTGCGGCTCGACTGCTCCCCGGCGACGGTGCCTTTTTCGCACACCACCACACGTAATCCGGCCTGGCGCAAGAACCAGGCCGCGGAAATGCCGGCGATACCGGCGCCAACGATGACGACATCGGTCGTCCCAGGGATCTCAGGCATTGCTTTGACCTAGCTTAAGCTGACGTCGGGTTACGCCGACGGCAAGCAGAAAATAAACGACCGCCAGGCTGATTGGTAATCCATGTGCGCCGAAACCGAGCATTGCCCAGCCCCCGGAAACTGATCCGATCAGGGCTCCAAAGCCCCACACGATGGCAAATGATGCTGAGCCGGTAACCAGTTCGGTGCCACTGAAACGGTTACCGAGAGAGGCGAGCGAGACCGTGTAGACCCCATAACCGGTGGTCCCCATCAGTATCAGTAATGGCCATTTAAAAACCGAATCGACTACAGCGGGCAGCAGCAACAGGGTGACTGTTGTGGTTAACGCGCATCCGGCCAATACGAAGCGATGCGGAAACCTGTCGCTCAGCCAGCCGATTGGGAACTGCAGTAACACGTTACCGAGGATCATCGCAGTCAGAATGTTGGCCGAGGTTGCCAGGTCAAGGCCATTCTGAATGCCATATACCGGAAACAACGACAGTGTGGCCGCGTCGAAAACCGCAAAAGTGCCGACCGCGGCAAGCAGCATTGGTGCCCTGGGGGCAAAATCGACAATACCCGAGACCTGGGTTTCTTCGGGTTCGTCGTGGCTGTTATCGCGAATAAAGATGAACGGAATCACGCCGAGCGCCACCACCGCCGCGCCGATCACGAACGGTGCCCAGCCTTCGATGCCGATGAAACTGATTAACAGTGGTCCGGCGCCGAAGCTACCCGACAATACGCTGGCGTAAAGCGCGACAATCTTGCCACGATTTTTGTCTCCCGCCGAGCCGACGATCCAGGATTCACTCAATACAAACAGGATTGAAGTTGTCATGCCCTGAACCAGTCGAATTACGAACCAGGCGGCAAGCGTATCGAATACTTTGTATGAGAGCATGACGAGGGCGGTGACAATCGCTGCGGTAATCGCAACATTGCGTGCGCCGAAGCGTTTGGCGACGACCGGAATAACCGATGAAAACAACAGGATTCCGATCGGCATCATTGCCGAATTGATGCCGATCATGTCGCTTGCGACACCACGCGATTCGAGGATCAGCGATAGCAACGGATAGCTCATGCCGAAGGCAAAGCCGAATACAGTAATCGCCGAACAGGCGGCGATCAGGGTTCTGGTGTCGGATGGCCGGGGAGAATTCATGCGCGGATATTACCCTAGCTTTGACGCAAAGACATGCTGCTATTCAGTACGAAAAAATCCTTTCCCTTGGCGAGGATTCCGGCCTAATATTGGCGCAACTGATGGCGAATGAAACCTATGTCTGAAGAAGCGATAGTCGACCTGCGTAGCGACACTGTAACCCGCCCTGGCGAAGGCATGTACCAGGCCATCTTGGAAGCCGCGGTTGG
>Ga0209271_10000177_pt1 | contig 21898 bp, 19 predicted proteins | sample tdAd002_FD_187123 | JGI IMG/M metagenome (GOLD analysis project Ga0209271, IMG submission 187123) | Marine sediment microbial communities from the Atlantic coast under amendment with organic carbon and nitrate - tdAd00.2 (SPAdes)... | ecosystem: Environmental > Aquatic > Marine > Coastal >... | reverse complement strand
AACAGTCTTACGCTTTCAATCGCAGATGGTCTGGGAATCGGTATCGGTTTTACCCTTTCCTTAGCGGCCCTCGGCGCTGTACGTGAGTTGTTGGGTGCCAACAATTTAACCTTCTGGACGACACCCACTTCCGTTATTGGCATTCAAGAAGTATTCGGCACAAATTTCGAACCGTTTGCTTTCATGGTTCAAGCACCGGGGGCCTTTGTCTGTCTGGGGCTGATGCTCTGTTTCATGAATCTTGCGGGAAGTAAATAGGAGTAAATCAATGGGCTACATGGAAATTATTATCGGCGGCATCTTTGTAAACAACATTCTGCTGGCCCAGTTTTTGGGCAACTGTCCCTTTCTGGGCACATCCAAAAAGATGGAAACCGCCGTCGGCATGGCCATGGCGGTTGTCTTTGTTCTTGTGTTGGCCGGGGTTATAACCTGGCTTCTTTACGCATTTTTTCTGGCACCTTATAAATTGGTATACATGAGGACCATCGCTTTTATCCTGGTGATTGCATCCCTGGTACAGTTTGTTGAAATGTTTCTTAAAAAGAGCATCCCGGCCTTGTACGCAGGACTTGGAATCTTTCTGCCGCTGATTACCACCAACTGTGCAGTATTTGGTGCTTGTATCTTAAATATCGACAAAGAGCTGAACTTTATGAAAACCCTTGTGCAGTCAACCGCCTATGCCGTAGGGTTTGGCCTGGCCCTGATTCTTTTTGCAGGCGTCCGTGAACGCATCATTTTGTCCAGAGTGCCGAAACCGCTTCAGGATACATCCATCGGCCTGGTAACTGCGGGGATTCTGTCCCTTACGTTCTACGCTTTCAAAGGGATGATTTAAGGAGGATACTGTGTTATCATTATCAGCCGTTTTGTTTATGTTGGGTCTTGGGGCTACATGCGGAGCTGTGCTCAGTGCTGCTTCCAAAATCTTTTATGTCTATGAAGACCCTCGAATCACTGTAGTTGAAGGATTGACCGCCGGTGCAAACTGCGGTGGCTGCGGATATGCCGGCTGTAACGCCGCTGCGGTCGCTGTTGTTGTCGGAGAAGCTCTACCCAGTGTTTGTATTGTGGCTGATGCAGAAGCTGCGGTCAATATCGCCGCTGTCATGGGGGTCGATCCCGGTACTGCCGAACCTCTGCTTTCTTACAATACCTGCACCGGCGGCAACCGGGCAGCCAAAAAATACTTTTATATGGGTATTAACAGCTGTCAGGCACTTGCCACCTTGTACGGCGGCCAGCGGGAATGTCAAGTAGGATGTCTTGGCTTAGGCGACTGTGTCAGGGCCTGTACTTTTGACGCTATTAAGATAGGTTCGGAAGGATACCCTGTTGTCAATGAGATGAAATGTGTTGGGTGCGGTGCCTGTGAGAAAGTCTGCCCCAAAAACATCATGGAAATTAAAACCATGTCTCAAAGGCTGCTCCATCTCAACCAGTTTGAAGACCGCATTGCTCCTTGTCATCAAACCTGCCCTGCTGAGATTGACATCCCCAAATACATTGCTCAAATCAATAATGGCGACTATGAAGGCGCTGTCAATACCATCCGGGCACGCAATCCTTTGATGTTATCCTGCGGTCGCGTCTGTCCTCACCCTTGTGAAGACAAGTGCCGTAGGAGTATTGAAGATGAAGCGGTCTCCATTAATCAATTGAAACGCTTTGTGGCCGACCATGAAATGAACTCAGGAAAACGTCTTCCCATATCAGTGGCTCCTTCCACCGGCAAAAAAGTGGCCGTCATCGGTGGTGGTCCGGCTGGATTGAGTTGTGCCTTTTTTCTCCGCCGCTTGGGCCATGACGTTACTATCTTTGACGCCATGCCTAAATTAGGGGGTATGATTCGATACGGAATTCCTGAGTATCGACTCCCCAAAGAGGTTCTGGCCTGGGAAATCGATGGGATTTTGAGCGTAGGGATTGAACACAAGCCCAACGTAATGCTGGGCCGTGACTTTGACATCGGCTCTTTGATTGCTTCCGGATTTGACTCTGTATTCTTAGGTATTGGCGCCTGGAAAGATTATACCCTGGGGGTTGAAGGTGAAAATCTTGGCGGTTGTTATACCGGCATTAATTTTTTGACAAATTTTGCTTTATGGCAGCAGGAAGACGGTGCTGAAGATCATCGGCCTTTTGTCGGCAAAAAGTGCGTCGTGATCGGAGGAGGGAATACTGCCATCGACTGTGTTCGTACCCTTGTACGCCTGGGTGCTGATGAGGTATCGATTGTCTACCGCCGGACACGCAAAGAAATGCCGGCCAATGAAGTTGAAATAGTAGCGGCCGAACATGAAGGCATAAAATTTACTTTTCTGGCGGCGCCGACCCGTGTGATAGGAGATGAGGAAGGCAAGGTTACCGGTCTTGAATATCTGAAGATGGAGCTTGGCGAACCGGATGCAAGCGGCAGACGCCGTCCAGTGCCGATTGAAGGTTCTGAAACCGTCATCGAAATCGACATGCTGATCACGGCCATCGGGCAGGGCCCGGATGTATTTTTCGCGAAGGAAAGCAAGCACCTTGATGAGAAGCTGAACCTTACCCGCTGGGATACAATTGACTGTGAAGATCCGGTGGCTCTGCAGGCCAGTATCCCTTATATTTTTACCGGCGGAGACTCAGCAACCGGTGCCGATCTGGTTGTCTCTGCTATCGGCGCCGGTCGACGAGCAGCCCGCTCGATTCACTTTTACCTTGCCGGCGAGGAAATAACGCCACCAGCTAAAACATTGTTTACGGATAATATACCGGTATCAATTTTTGAATCGGTTGCAGGAATAGAGAAATCTGCAAGGACGGAAATGCCGGAACTTCAAGTGGATGAACGGATAAAATCTTTTGTTGAAGCAGACCTTGTGATCAGCGAAGAAGAAGCCCTGTATGAATCGAATCGCTGCTTGCAATGCTGCCTGACATGCTATGACAAAGACGTTTCTTGAAACGCATTTGCAAATAAAAAACAAGCTGAGCGCAAAGCGTAATTTTCGTTTTGCGCTCCTTTTTTTTAAGTGATACAATTTTGAACCTGTGAGAAATCCAGATTAAGGAGGTTTTAAAATGCAGATTTTGATTCTTTATTTTTCAAAAAGCGGTAATACTAAAAAGCTTGCTGAAGCAATTGTCAAAGGCGTGGAAAATGTCGAAGGTGTAAATGCAGTTTTGAAAAAGACAGATGAAGTAACAAAAGAAGATTTTGTAGCATCGGATGGAGTTATAGCTGGATCTCCTGTTTATTTCGGTCTAATGGCTGCACAACTTAAAAAGATATTCGACGAATTTGTGGGAGTACGCAAAAAAATGGAGGGCAAGGTTGGGGCCGCTTTTGCCACTTCTGCAGATCCTTCAGGCGGCAAAGAGACCACCATGATGTCAATTATCCAGACAATGCTGATCTATGGCATGGTTGTTGTGGGTGATCCCATGTCGGCCACAGGACACTTCGGCGTGTCCTGTGTGGGAGCACCGGACGGCAAGATTGAAGATAATGGGATGAAGCTTGGTCAAAGGGTGGCAGAATTAGCAAAAAAACTTCGGGGATAAAATTACAGTATTTCTATATTGTGGTATTAATTGTTGAAAGGAATTGATGGAAAGGAGGGATGTGGTTGATTACAGATTTACCAATATCCCAAATTCGACAATATTTCAGATATCATTCTTGGTGGTTGTCAAGTTAAGTAAATCCTGATTGAGACCGCTGTCAAATCAGATTCCGTTCAGGACACATTAGCTTTCAGCGTTGAGAAATGTACCTGTTGTATGCATCCATGGCTTCTTTTTCCAAAAGGTGCTCCAATCCTTTGTACCTGGGTGAGAAATGGAAAGGCGTAAACTGCTTTGCCCCGGCTTTACCAGCAATACTGCCGGCCTGCAAGGCTGTGAGATGGCATTTTCTATCGGCCATATCCCTGTCCTTTTCAAGAAAAGCCGCTTCAATAAACAGGTGATCGGCGTTTTTGGCAAGTTCAACAATCTTTTGCACATTCGATTTGCTATATACGGCATCTGCGATATATGAAACCTTCTGACCCGGTGTTATAAGAGCAATCCGGTTTGTGAGATCACCCAGTATGAATCTCTTCTTGCTTGAATTTTTCCTGCCGTATTCAACCTCAAATTCTGAATCAGGGTCTTTATTGTTGAACAGAGCCTGTTTGAATTCATTGAGCCAGGGGCCGATTTCAAGCCCGAGACCAGTAACACTGTCTTTCATTATATTAACGTGAAATCGTTCTTTGATGGTAAACCCGAGACAGGGGATACTGTGATCAAGGATTTCGGCAGAAACAGACAGGGCCGGTTCCTTATGCACAAGGCCGTTAAAAGGCTGTTTGATATCATACGAAGCCGGGATGAATCCGTTTTGACATATATAATCTCTGGTAATCATATGATCGGGATGCACCTCGGTTACGTTCAAAGCAAATAAATTGCTGTAATGTTTAACAAGGTTCCATGAGTACCCGGCAAGCTTTCCTTCGACATTTTTCAAAAAACCCTCAGGGCCGTACATGTAAAGATTCTGTTCACGGCCAAGGAAAAGGCGCAGCAGCCGGTCAAACCCAACAAAATGATCCATATGCGTATGGGTAATAAAAACATGGCTGATCTTGAGAATGTCCTTGGCCGAAAGTGAATAGATGTCTCCCAGATCGAATATTATAGCACGTTTTTCAAGGAGAAATGGAATGAATAGTCCAGGGTCGTCAAAAGGTCCGTTAACTAACCTCGGAAGGAAAGAAGGGCGCATTTTTAGGAAAGAAATCTTGCCACTTGCCGGTTAATGCAAAAATATATTTCTTCGTCAGAACCGAAAATATCGACAACGACTCTGTGATTAATAAGAGTTTCTATTACAAAAGCGGTAACATAAAGACTGACAACATTTGCTTGCGGTGTAATATGTCTAAATGGTGCATTCTGATAGTCGATATCAAAGTCGTCAGCATAACTTAGTTTTTCGAGACACTTTAAAATCTGTTCCTCCAGTACATTTTTGCTCGTAGTTTCCACAAGGCTGTCTTCAATGAGCTTCATGGCAATGGAATTTGAAAGGGGTTCTATAGAATCTCTTATGCCCCCTATTGTCTTTCTTCGGGCATACTCTTTTGAGGATTCGATTTTTGACAGAATTCGTGCTTCGCGACCGCTTGGCCGAAATATTTTAGCCATAATATACCACCTTTAGCCCGAATCTATCATCCTTTGAGAAATTCGGATTAGTTGCTGTAAATATCGATTTTTTGCACTCAATAATAATGCCGGGAATTAACTATTGCAAGGAAAATGTTTAATCCAAATACAAATCACTCTCGTAACAGGGTCGCTTTTCTACCGTTTACGAAATCATCAAGATTAAGTCTCTTCTATAACCATTTGGGCGGTTTTCCTGCCATTCCAGCGGTTCCAGCGGAGCCGGAACGCGATCCGATCAAAGTCTTCTTTCAAGGGGATTCCGGTATCGACGTTGAAATGAATAGCGTGACAAGTTTTGCCTGTTTTTCCTCCAGGCTGTTTTAATATCATGCGCCTGTGATTTTTACCGACAATTTTTGAAGATACAACCGTTATGTTCCTGGCCATAAAAAGCGGTTCATGATTGCCGGTTCCAAATGGCTTTAAAGAATCTATCTCGTCGATGAGAGCCCCCGAAATATTGTCAAAAACGAGTTCATAATCGATGTAAATCTTCGGTATAAAATCATCGGGTTTTGTCATACTTCCTATAGCATTTTCAAAGTTTAATTCAAACTGATCTATTTTTTTAGTCTTTATTTTCAGACCTGCGGCCATTGAATGACCGCCAAAGTTTTCAAGATCACCGGCACAAGCCGAAAGCCCGTCATAAAGATTTACTCCGGGAATACTTCTGGCCGAACCTTTACCGATCCGGTCTGCCGTTGTGATAAGTACCACAGGACGAAAATATTTTTTCGCAACTCTGGCAGCTACAATTCCGAGAACTCCGAAATGCCACTCTTGACCTGCCAGGACCAGGGCGTTTTTTTGAAGCAAGTGCGAATTTTTCTTTAAATGCTCCTCGATTCGAGCCAGCATCTCATTTTCTATGCTGCGTCGTTTCTGGTTCATATGGTTGAGTAAACGCGCAATTTGCCCGGCCTCATCTATATTTTTGGTTGTTAATAGTTCAACTGCCATAGAAGCGTGGTCTATCCTGCCTGCCGAGTTTAATCTGGGCGCAAGACCGAAAATGATATCATCAGTATCCACGGCATGCTTATCGATACCACTAACTCCCATCAGTGCTTTCAAACCGGGACGTTGACTTGAACCGATAATATCAAGCCCTGTCTTTGCAAGTATGCGATTTTCGTTAGTAAGGGGAACCATGTCTGCCATGGTCCCAAGGGCCACAAGATCGCATATGCTTTTCAGATTAGGCTCCGGTCGGTTCTGCCAGAAATGCACGTCACGCAATTTTTTTCTAAGGCAAATCAGAAGATAAAAAGCCACACCTACACCAGCAAGATTATCAAAACCGGACGTGCAGTCATGGCGCTTGGGATTTATAATAGCAACAGCCTGGGGTATTATATCAGATATAATATGGTGGTCGGTGATGATTACATCAATGCCGGCCGTCTTTGCCGTTTTGACGGCATCGTAACTCTCTGATCCGCAGTCTCCGGTGATAATTAGGTTTATTTTCTTGGGCAATGCGTAATTGAAAATATGGTTGCTTTGCAGGCTATAGCCTTCCTTTGTCCTGTGGGGGATATAGTATGATACATCAGCACCGATTAATTGGAAAAACTCTAAAAGGATTGTCGTAGCGGTAATACCGTCGACATCATAATCACCAAAGATCAAAATCTTTTCATTACGCTTTATAGCTTTCCAGATGCGGCGAACCGCAACATCCATATCCTTTATGGAGAACGGCGGGCTTAAATGGTTCAGTGAAGCATCAAGAAAGTTAGAGGCGTCTTCTGCGGAGACAATCTTTCGATTGACAAGGATTGCGGCAATGGCGGGATGGCATTTTAAAATCCTGCCAAGCTTTTCGACATAATGAATATCAGGTCGTAGAATTTGCCACTCTTTTTTCATTATGAAACTATTTATCGGAAATTTACGATTTGAACAACCAAAAATATCGGCTTAACAAAATTGATAGTCTCGTAAAAAGTCAAAAATACGACTTTTTGGGAATTCATTAAAATTCTGTTAACGAATAACAGATAACGGACAACCCCCAATTGTACCTTTTAGCTCAATTGGGTTATTATCAACTTTTTCGTCCTGACTTTTTTTATTGAAATGGTAGAGTGTATGGTGGTAATAATTGAACTTTTAGTTTAACAAGGTAAGACTTTTGAAAATATTATCGCATACGGGTCATCAGATTCTAAAGATTCAGATTGAAAACGAAAAGAATATATCTTCGTGTTGATCGCAGAGAAATCTGTTTTATAAAGTTTATTTTTGAGGCCTACAACGGCATTGCAACAATAACAACCGTCGATCCTGATCAGGGTATCGTGATACTTTGTGTTGCTCCCGGGTGTGAAAACGATGTTGAGATGATTTTGCAAGATCTTAAAAAAGACATCTTGATTGAACAGGCTGGGATTACCTGAATGCTCGTTGGCATCATTGTTTTATAAACCAAAAATGACGGCTTCGTAAAAAGTCCAACTTCTGCGTTGCGCTGCATCCTTCGTCATTGCTGCGTACTATAAGTACGCTCCCCATGGGACCGGCGGATATCCGATTCCTCAGGATTTGTGCGCCTTGAATTTGGAGCTTTTCGGATTTCGACTTTTTACGAGATTGTCAAAAATAATACATGAAAACAAAACAATTATATATTAATACCATCGGCTGTCAGATGAATGTTTATGACTCCGAACAGATTGCCAGGGGATTAAAGGCGTTACGATATAATATGACCACATCGCCGGAAAAGGCGGATCTGATCATTGTTAATACATGTGCAATCAGGGAAAAGGCCGAACAAAAGGTTTTCAGCTTTTTAGGGCGTCTGGTAGGCCTGAAAAGAAAAAAGCCTGATCTTATTATCGGGGTGGGCGGATGTGTTGCGCAGCAGGAAGGTACAAAGATTCTGCAGCGTGTGCCGCACCTTGATCTTGTTTTCGGGACAAATGCTATTGGCCGTTTGCCCGGTATTATAGAAGCGATAGAGTCGAAAAAATGCCGTATTGTCGATGTTGAAATGTCAGAACAGATAGAAGAACTGAATTTTGTTACAGATGATTACCATAAAGAAAAAGTCACCAACTTTGTAACTATCATGCAAGGATGTGACAATTATTGCACTTACTGCGTTGTCCCCTATGTGCGGGGCAGGGAAACAAGCAGAAATCCTGAAAAAATCATTAATGAAATCAGCCGTCTTATCGAATCCGATGTGCGGGAGGTTACTTTGCTGGGCCAGAACGTAAACAGCTACGGAAAAAAGGAAGGGCTCTGTACATTTCCCGAACTGTTGGCGCTCGTTAACGGAATTGACAATCTTTTAAGAATCAGGTTCACAACCTCGCACCCAAAAGATCTTTCGGAAGATCTCATGCTCGCTTTTAAGAAGCTTGATAAGTTATGTAGTCATATACATTTGCCAATACAATCAGGCTCAAACAGGGTTTTAAAAAGAATGAACCGGAAATATGATCGCAAATTATACCTTGCAAAAGTAGATAAACTGCGTAATATTTGTCCTGATATCGCTATTACATCTGATATTATTGTAGGCTTTCCGGGAGAGACAAGGACCGATTTTAAAGAAACCCTAGAATTGATTAAGGAAATGGAATTTGACGGTCTGTTTGCATTTAAATATTCAGACCGTCCAAATGCAACGGCGACCTTATTTCCGAATAAGATTTCAGAAAAGGAAAAGAAGGAAAGATTACAGCAGGTGTTGAACCTGCAGGATCATTTTACAACCAAAAAGAATAAAGAGCTGGTAGGATCGACTCAATCGATCCTTGTAGAAGGTTTAAGCAAAAAGCAGACCAAAATTGATGTACAAAACAGTGATCAGGATGTCCAATGGACAGGACGCACATCAACAAACAAGATAGTAAATTTTCCCCGGGGTGATGACGCTGTTTTCTGTGATGAAATCATTATAGGTCGGATGGTTAATGTCAAGATTGTGAAAGCATTTTCCCATTCACTATGGGGCGAACTGGTTAGCATAGAACCAATATCTTTTGGTTCAAGAGGAGAGAAAAGTTATGTTGCATGAAGTAAGCATAGCGAGTATGGCAATAGATCCCACATCAAATACACCGATTCTTATCTTAAAGTCGGTTAATAGTGACCAGGCGGTTCCGATATGGATCGGCTTGCTCGAAGCTACATCCATAGCTTCGGCGCTCAGGGACATTAAGTTTGACCGACCCATGACCCATGATCTTTTCAAAAATTTTATCGACAATCTGGATATGGAAGTGTCGAAAGTTGAAGTGTGTGATATAAAGGATAACACCTTTTACGCCAAGATATATTTTGCATCTCAAGAAAAAAGTTTTTTTATGGATGCCCGTCCAAGTGATGCAATTGCCATTGCACTTCGATTTGGTGCTCCCATTTATGTGGATGACAAGATTTTCGAAAAATCTCAAATGGTGGAAGCTGATTATGAGGTATTAAACAAAAGCGAAGAAGGGAAAAAGTGGGCAGAATATCTTGAAAACCTTTCTCCTGAAGATTTCGGAAAGTACAAAATTTAAGGACCTCAATAAACGATCCATTAAGAATTCAAAATAATTCATGATTTTATAGATAATCATCTTTCAGAAAAAGGGTGTGATACTCTGAATCTTTTAAATGTTTTTTAAGTAAACGTGTCAGCAGGGAAAATATTTCGTATAGTTCATCATCTGTCAGTCTTTTTACCAATTCTCCCATTAGTGTGTCATCCGAAAATTTCTGAAGATAGGAGATAATCGTGTTTTGGTCGGTTTCACGATCTAAACCGAACCCTATCAGACCGTCGTAAGTTTCAACATGATTATGCGAGTGTTTTGCCATTTTTATCCTGTTTCAGTACCCCAATTGTGAGTTAATCTAACGTGATTGATCGACAGGATAAACATAATTGAAAAGACCATTGAGGTCAATACGCACTTTTTGAAAAATGCTTGCCTGCGCGAAAATTCGGATTAACGCAATTCCTATAAAACTCGTATCTTATTATTTAGTCTTTTTCTTATGATTCAAAATCATTCCGCTGCCCAAGAAAGCAAGCTTTCGCCTTATGACTATATGACTACGTCTGACAATCAGTCTATTCGCTATGGTGTATGGAAATGCTGGAAAGAAAAAAGATTGGGTTCGGTCATATTGCTTGGCGGTAGAAGAGAATTTATGGAAAAATATACAGAAACCATAAACGAACTAATTAAGAAAGGCTTTGACGTATACAGTTTTGACTGGCTCGGTCAGGGCCTTTCAACACGTATTTTAGCAAACAAGCATAAAGGATTTATTGAAAACTACGATATTTACATTAATGATTTAAACAAGTTTTTCACGAAAATCGTTCAGCCTGAAGCAGCACTCCCATTGGTCATCCTTGCCCATTCCATGGGGGCACATATCACGCTTCGTTTCATTCATGATCATCGGGGCATCGCCGATAAAGTGGTCCTTGTATCGCCGATGGTCGATATTGTGACATCACCCTGGCCCGGATGGTTTGTCAGGTTCATTACACGGGTTGGAATCAAAGCGGGACTGGATCATGCTTATGTTATCGGTTCAGGTGACTACACCGGTGAAAAATTTGAAGGCAACAGACTTACTTCCGACCCCGAGCGTTTTATGGATGAAAACAGGGCGATAGCGGAAAACTCCGACCTTGCGCTGGGCGGCCCGACTTATGGATGGCTTTCAGCTACATTTAAATCGATTGATATACTTACCGAACCAGGGTATGCTGAAAAGATCACAACACCTGTTCTAATTGTCAGCGCCGGGAATGACAGGATTGTTTCTATTGATGCCCAGAAGGCAATTTGCTCTTTGCTGCCCGATTGCAGATTCACCGAAATTCCAGGCGCACGTCACGAAATTCATAAAGAAACAGACATTGTCCGTTCGATTTTCTGGGATGAATTTGACAGGTTTACTAATGCATCCATTAAATAGCGAAACCTTTGCAAAACGCCCCCTTTTGCCCAATTCCGATGTCAGGCTCAAATTTTAATCCTCTTCTGTTATCAATTTGTACTCAATCCCAAAACCCATAATTGTATTCCGTCAAATATTTGACACACAGTAAGTTACTTACCAAGGATTCCTGCTGAAACATTTCTTGAAACAATGACAAAGCGGTATAATAATCTGTATTTATAGACAGATACTAACTTTCAAGCGTTTTTGGCACAAAATATGCTTAAAAATAATTGTAGTGAAGAAATCAGGCTATCAAAAGCATGTTAAGGGGCATTTACAATGAAAAAAGAGTCATAGGGGTTATAACATGTCACATAAAATTTTAGTCGTTGACGACCAGGCCGACATTAGGAATCTATTAAAAGATGCATTTTCACGACAGTCATATAATGTTCTGTGCTCAAGTTCAGCAAAAGACGCTCTTTCCATACTTGATAAGAAGCATGTGGATGTGGTGATTTCAGATGAAATAATGCCGGGCATGTCCGGAACCGAATTTCTTGCCATTGTTCGGAAAAAATATCCGGATACAATCCGAATTATTCTTACAGGACATGCAAGTCTTGAATCAGCGATACGTGCTATTAATGAAGGAGAGGTCTATCGTTTTTTTGTCAAACCCTGCAATATGGTTGACATGTCTACAACAATTCGCCATGCCATACAACACCAGGAGCTTTTAAAAGAAAATAAACGTCTTATCGAAATTATAAACCAATACGTACATTGAAGCGATTGAATGCATTGGGGCCGGGCCACGCGAACCTGTTGATGTTTATGGATTACGCCCCATTACGTACGTTTTGTCAAGTTTTATAATAAAGGCATCACCCGCTTGTTATACGCTCCTCTTGTTTTGGACCTTCTCTCAAAGTTGAAATAAAATTAATCGAAAACTCAACAGCTTGACATGTAAGAGGTTCACATATGTGAGGTGGATTATCTGGATGAAAACCTTCTGGTCTTAAAATACTACATTGCAAGCTATTAAATTTATTTTCATACTGCTTGGCAAATTCCCTGCAAGATTGAACAATTATATTGTCAGGAATAATGAAACTGCGCACAGGCTACACGTCCAGCATCGTCGAAGGGTATGCCTTCCTTCTCCAGCAAAGCCCGCTTCATTTCAAGGCCCCCCTGGTAGCCGCCAAGATGTCGGTCCGAGCGAATGGCCCGGTGACAAGGCACGATAAGGGGAAACGGGTTATTCGCCAAGGCATTCCCCACGGCCCGTGCTCCGTTCCTTTTCCCCAGATATTCTGCGATGAGTTGATAGGTACTGATCCTCCCCCGTGGAATACGGTGCTCTGCACGTAGAACAAGCTGTTGAAACTTAGTACACAAGCTTAGGTCTGCAACATCCAGCGAAAACTTGATTTCCTCTCCTTCAAGCAGCCCTTCGATTGCAGCGACTACAGCATCAACCTCAGCGCATGAGGATGCTTGGGAATTCGGGTAAAGCTCGAACACCTGATCTTCAGCGGACAACCCAGGCTTTGAGAGCAAAATCCGGACGATCTTGGGATTGTCATTTAGTTCGGTCCAGATGACACCCACAGGCCCGAAAGGAGTTGACTTTATGATCTTCCTATTCATATGTCGAACGGCTGGAGTAACCTGCAGCGCCACCCCAAATAGGCCTGTTAGGCCGCGGCGCTTCTCGCTGTCAGGTTGACCCCATGTTAGGTGAGTTGTTTAAGTTTTTGTTTACCGTACCACTCATTAATTATTTTAAGAATCTTTTCAACACTGGGACGATCACCTGGCCCTTCACCTACATAGTGCATCTGTACAATACCGTTTGGGTCGATCAATACATCTCCCCCTCGCTGCATGACATCGGATTCTGATTTTTTTAGTTTTTCTCCTTTAATGATTTCTTTTAAGTAGGCTAACCAACTTTTTGGACCCCAAATATTCCAAAAAGAAGCAGAAAACATTCCATAACTTCGATATAATTCACGAGTTTCATCGATAATAAGTGGCCAAGTTAAGGACGTTTCTTCTACATAACTTCGGGATAACAAGTTAGATTCAAATGTAACCACTACAATTTTTACATTCTGTTTACTGAATTCCTTTTCGTGATCAAGCAACTGCGTGATATGGGCTCGGCAAGGTAATCAACCAAGGTGGCGGTGAAAAACCATTAAAAGCCAATTTCCTTTATAGCTGTCGAGAAGGACATTACGCCCATTACTGTCGCAATGTTTGAAAGGAATTGCAAGTTCTCCCTTTAAGTCTGTCATGGGCTACCTTTTAGATTTCTTTTTTTCATTAATGACAAAGTCACCGGCTGATGTGAAGTGCAGCGGAAAAATGCCATTTATGGATGGGCACAAACTAGAATTGAAGTAGTGGCATAAGCTCAGGGGTTTTGTTCTTATCAATAGGGAAAAATTTAAATGACTCATTCTGAAATTTTTCCTGCTGAGCCTCATTCATTTTTTTGGACAGCGGCGTATAGTAGAAAGCCAGCTTCATCGTATTTTCACTGCTGTTGAGCTTGAGTTTAATTTTCGTATCCTTATATTTCCACCGATATATGGTCTGCTTGCTTTTTAATTGTTTGGTCTGCTCGGGGATGCCATACTTGGATTTCATGTATCTTCGGAAATCGTCAAATACCTCTATCGTGTCGATCTTGATATAAACGGCAAAAAACCGGTTGGTATAAAAGCCATAAATTACCTGAGGCACGGAAACATCATTAATGGTATGGATTTCATGGGGTTTTGTGAAAAAGTCAACATTGCTGCTCGACCACAATTTTGAAAAATTATCGAGATCGTTAATGTTTGTACCCCACTTTATACCAAAGATCCCCTCTTGAAGATCAGAAGCGATTGTGCTATTGGCCAAAATGAAAAAACTGAGTAGTACGAAAAATAAAACCGTTCCATGTCTCATAATCGTGCCCCTTTCTTGTCAACCGACCCATCTGTAATCAAAATACCATTTGCAATTCAAAAATAAGAGCTTTTCTCGGAGAATGCCGCTTATCGGAAAAAGATGGCATATCATCGGCTTTCCCGAAGGGTAAACAAAATGGAGATAAAATGCATAAAACCATAGTTCACCTTTAACCGCAATATAAGACAAGGTTGGGATTCCAATCAACATGAATAATATTATGATTTTGAACTCCCTTCTCCATTTTGTTTACGATCAATTGAGGCAGAAATAAAATGCTTCCGATCAACTACACTTTTCGATAAGTCCTAACAGGGTATTTTTTAATTTTGCTCTCTGATATTTCTCTTTGTAGTTAAATACATCGTGTTCCACATAACGCTTAAAGAATTCGTGCGGTGTTTTACCGGGCACAATGTAGAGTGTTAATGAAGCTTTTATCTCGCACCCGGGGATTTCGGGTGCATTAATAATACTGTCGGTTTTTGCAAGCCAGACAATAGTCGTAAGCATTTCAAGGTTTTTCATTAATCCTGCTTGCCACTTTTCTATCTCTTCAACCCTGTTGTCAAGCACCGGTACGGCGTCGAAACTTAACACCTTTTCCGCCTCAGGCGTCACGTCGATGAGGTGCTCGAACACTGATCGGCTGCTGGTTATAAAGAGCCCTGAAGCTTGTTTGTCATGTTGCATAAGATATGACCAGGCTTGTATCCGCTCTTTTGTCATGTAATGACCCGGATCATGGGCCTCCAATGTTTTTCCCCGGGCAGTTTCTTCATCAGGAGCCTGGTTTTCGCCTTTAAGGTCCTTCATGAAATTCTGTTCCATTTCTTCTATGGCCTGAAGATCCTGACGCAATCTGAGGTTCTGCATGTCATATTCCTGGGCAAGATGAAGAAACAATGCGGCATTAAGCAGAGGGTTGGATTTTTGCGACCGGTTTTGCCGGGCCCCTTTATTTTTGATATCAGCGGTTATTTGTCTTGCAAAGGTTTCATCATAAAACGGGGTCTTATCAGCTATGGATTTTAAATAAGCTATTTCGCTTCCCTGATGCGAATTTATCCAGTCCCGGTATTGCTTTAGAATTTCATCAAGTTTTTCTTCGTCATATTCCGCGGGTATACGAATGTCGAGAATGCCTTTTTTCTCCAATTTTTGCATCTCATCCGGTACTTTTGTGCTTGATATTTGATACACAACGGTCTGTCTGAAACAAGCCGCAAGTGTTTTGCAAACAGGTTTTGAAATAAACGTAAATGGGAAATAGATAGGTTTCATTGTTTCTCTTCCAGAGTTCGTTAAATTGTTGATTGGTTTATTCGTTGATTAGTTTTTGGTCTTTTATGGTAACCCCTCCGGCTTTTAACTGATCACGAATCTTATCGGCAAGATCCCAGTTTTTCTCCAGTCTGGCTTTATCTCTTTCTTGGATCAGACGCTCAATCTCAGGATCATGAGATTCATCTTGAAAATCGAATATTTTCAGTACCAAATCTATATTACGGAACGCGTCCACAATTTTCAAAGCGCCGTCCGGATCTATATTGTTTTCCAGGGTCAGGATGTTAACCTTTTTTACAATCTTAAATGTTGAGGCCATGGCGGCCGATATATTCAGGTCATCATCCATGGCTCTAATAAAACCGTGCTTTAAGTCATACAAAAGCTGGTCCAGCTCAGGATAAGGAGAAGCGTCCGATTTAGCATGAGCCAAGGCATAAATACATGCATCAATCCTTTTTAGGGAACGTTTGGCATCTTCAATCCTCTCTTTTGAAAAAACAACCGGTTTTCTGTAATGGACGCTAAGCAGCCAGTACCTGATCTCCCTGCCGGAGTACCCCATGCCTGTCAGATCAGAAAGGGTAGGTCCTTCACCCTGCTCATCTACCTTTTTTCCGCCCACCAGGACCCTATCGCAGTGCACCCAATATCTGGCAAGCGGTTTGCCGGTCACAGCACCGGCAATTGCGATTTTATTTTCGTGGTGGGGGAAAACCAGCTCGCGGCTGCTGGTGTGAATATCATAGCTTTCCCCAAGATATTTCATTGCCATGGTAGCACACTGAATATGCCATGAAGGACGAACGTTGCCCCAGTCGGTCTTAGTGAATATTCCCCTTTTCAGTTCAGAAAGTCTGGATCTTTTTAAAAGTGTAAAGTCTCTTGGATTATCCTTTTCATATTCATCAAGATCTACTGTGGCACCCAGTTTTATCTTGTTAATATCGATGCCTGACAGCCTGCCATAATCGGAAAAGCGGGAAATATCAAAGTACAAAGATCTTAGTTTCTCATATGCACACCCTTTTTTCACAAGTTTTTCAGCCAGCATAACCATATCATCAACATGTTCGCTTGCCCTGGGGTATTTAGAGGCAGGCTTAATTTCAAGGATATCCAGATCTTTTTTGAAAGAATCGATATGTTTTGCGGTAAATTCTGATAGATCTAGACCTGCTTTTTCAGATCCGTTTATGGTCTTGTCGTCCAGATCTGTTATGTTCATGATGTGTGTTACATCATACCCCCTGTATTCCAGATAACGGCATAAAAGGTCTGAAAAAATAAAACGCCTGCATTCTCCCACATGCATCCTTGCGTGTGCTGTGGGTCCGCATGAATAGAGGGAGACCTTGCCCGGCAAAAGAGGTTCAAACGGTTCTTTGCTTCGTCCCATGGTATTGAACAGTTTCAGGCCGACTTTTTCGCGTACCACAAAAAGCGGTGTGCTGAGGTATCGTTCACCGCCGTCCGGGAATATCACCACAATCATACCCTCAGTCATTTTCTCAGCCTGTTTTTGAGCAATTACCATGGCAGCTCCGCTGCTCATACCCACAAAGAGGCCTTCTTGTTTTGCAAGCTTTCGTGTCATTTCAAAAGCTTCTTCGTCATCGATGTTTACAATTTGATCAAGACGGTTTTTTTCAAAAATTTCCGGACGATAAGCCTCTTTCATGTTTTTCAACCCCTGGATTTTATGACCCAGGTAAGGCTCAACACCGATTATCTGTATATCGGGATTATATTCTTTCAGACGTCTTTCAAGGCCCATAAGGGTTCCACTCGTACCCAGAGTGGCTACAACCGTAGAGATTTTTCCGCCGGTCTGCTCCCAGATTTCAACGGCTGTCCCAAAATAGTGTGCCTGCCAGTTTGCAGGGTTGTTGAATTGATCCGCCATAAAATATGATTCGGGATTTTCCCTGGCTAAACGATAGACCTCTTCAATGGCTCCATCTGTCCCCAGATGTCCGGGCGTAAGTAAAATTTCCGCACCACGGGCTTTTAAGATCTTTTGCCGTTCAACGCTGGCAGACTCGGACATGGTTAGCAGAAGCTTATATCCTTTTACCGAACATACGAGAGCCAACCCGATGCCAGTGTTCCCGCTTGTGGCTTCGATTACTGTTTTACCAGGTGTGAGTTCGCCGGATTTCTCACCGTTTTCGATCATATAAAGGGCGGCTCTGTCCTTGATGGAACCGCCGGGGTTAAAATATTCCAGCTTTGCCAGGATTTTTACCTGCGGGTTTGGATTGAGATTCTTTATTTCAACAAGCGGAGTATTACCGATGGCGTCTAGAATTGAGTGGGTCATTATTACAACACTCCATTTTTTATTCTGGTTTTTGCGGGTTAGACGGTGGAGTTAATTTCAATAGACAATATTTTTATGATTTCATTACGAACCTGGTTTTCATCAATAGATGCATCGATTACCCTAAATCGCTCGGGCTCAAGGCGTGCAAGTTCAAGATACCCTGATCGTACCTTGTTATGAAAGGAGAGTTTTTCTTCTTCAAACCGTGTTTCCACACTTTCCCTGTCGCCGTTTTCTATCTGTTTCCAGGCACGTGAAAGTCCCTTTTCAGGTGGGAGATCAAGCAGGATCGTAATGTCCGGCTTTAAGTTGTCAAGCAGCAATTTATGCAATTTGTCTATTAAGCCAATATCTAACCCTCTTGCAAAACCCTGATATACTACTGTGGCGTCATAAAAACGATCACACAGAACCGTTTTGCCTGCCGATAAAAATGGATATACGAATTCCCTGATGTGCTGGGCCCGGTCAGCGGTATATAAAAGAAGTTCCGTCAAAGGGTCTATATCATTACTTGCAGGGTCCAAAAGAATCGCCCGTATCTTTTCCCCGATCCGGGTGCCCCCCGGTTCCCTTGTAATGAAACAGTCATGCCCATTGTCTTGAAGAAACTTAACAATATGCTTTATCTGGGTGGTCTTGCCGGAGCCTTCTATTCCTTCAAAGGAGATAAACATAATACTCCAATCTTGATAATGCTACCAGAACTTATTGAGATGTTACCCGATTCTTTTTCCCCATATAAAAATGACGCTCAAGCAATCTATGGTACGAGGTCCAGGTCTCATTGTGATCTTCCTTAGCTATAAAATCTCTAATCCCAATAACCTTGGAGTCTATCTCGTCAATATAATTAAGTATAACAGCCTCAATGGTTTTGGGCGGCTCGGGTGAGCCGAATTCACGGATGCCATGATGGCTTACAATCATATGCTTGAGCAAAACCATCTGATCTTCCGGGAAATCCTTAATTCCCGAAAGTTTTTCATCGATCATTTCGATACCTATCACAATGTGGCTCAGCAACCTGCCCTGGTCGGAATAGTCTATCCTGAATTGGTATTCGAGTTCTTTTGTTTTACCTATATCATGAAGTATTGCGCCTGCAATAAGAAGATCTCTGTCAATTCCGCTGTAATGCCCGGCAATCTTGTCAGCCAGACTGACCATTGACAGGGTATGTTCCAGAAGACCTCCAATATAGGCGTGGTGCATTTTTTTTGCTGCAGGTGCGGTTTTGAATTTGTGCACAAACTCTTTGTCATTCCAGAATGCTTGAATAAGTTTCTTAAAATAAGCGTTTTCTATGGAAGCTGTTTTCTGTAAAAGTCGTTCGAACATACTGTCGATATCGTGGCTGGTTGTTGGTAAAAAGTCGGAAGGGTTAATGATGTCGACGGAACATTTTTCCATATTCTTGATAACAAGCTGAAATGCTTCTCTGTATTCATTGACACTTCCCCTTATGTGGACAAAATCACCGGAAGATACACCGGTCGATATCTGATCCACATTATCCCATACAACACCCTTTACAGTTCCTGTCTTATCGGAAAGGGTCACATTTACAAAATTGTTTCCATCCCTTTTCTGGGATAAAATTTTTTCGGACAACACAAAGATGTCGTCAACAAAATCACCAAGCTTAATTTCATTTATAAACCGTTTTTTCATGCTGCAATCCTTCAAGTTCAATAGGACGCCCCAGTACCATCTTCCTGAGCCACGGGGCAGGCAGATTCTCGCAGATATACACAGATATTATTTTTTAATTTAAAAAATCTTGATAATCTGTGTTCACCTGCCCGCTCGTGCCTCACAGTGGCAGGCGGGCCTGTGTCCAAAAAAGAAATTCATATACTATCAAATTAGTGATGAGCAATTTTGTTAATATTCCACCCCTTAAGTTCATCAAGCATGTTGTAATCCGTCATATCACATTTAATCGGTGTTATGGAGATGAAATTGTCGGCAAGTGCGGCACCGTCAATTTCAGGGTCGATAAAAGATGTATTGGAATCGTGTCCATGCCAATAATATATGCGGTTGCGAGGATCGATCCTCTTTTCAAGAGATTCAGAATAAAGTGCGGTTCCCTGCTTGCTTATCCGAACACCTTCTATTTTTTCCGTGGGTATATCAGGGATATTTACATTGAGGAATGTTCCAAAAGGGAGTCCTTTTTTATGAACATTTTCTGCCAGTGTCGCAGTAAAATGAGCGGCGTAATTATAATCAGCTGCCTGACGCCCTTGTAAGGAAACAGCAATTGCCGGTACTTTGCATAAAGCAGCCTCTTTGGCGGCAGCAACGGTCCCGGAATAGTTGATGTTAACACCCACATTTGCACCGGGATTGATTCCTGAAATCACTATGTCCGGTTTGGTATCGAGGATCTCCATAAGGCCTATTTTGACACAGTCCGCTGGTGTTCCGTTCACGGCATATCCCATGCAACCGCTATTGATATTAACCAAGGTTGTGCGAAGTGGTTGATATAGGGTTATTCCATGCCCTACAGCACTTCGCTCGCGATCAGGCGCGACAACAGTTACACCGTGACGGAGTGTAAACTTTTCATAGAGCGCCCAAAGCCCTTTTGCGTAAATACCGTCATCATTTGTCAATAAAATATTCATTGTTAATAATGAGTAAGTCCTAACCCGGAAAAACCGGAAGAAATTGCCACAAAGTCACAAAGGAAAACTGTTTGTTAAAATTCATCATCGTGTCTCGGTGTCTTGGTGGCGAATAGTTTTGCCATAAAATGCACAAAATTTATTATTAATAAACTAAAGACATTGCATTAAATAGTAACTACATCTTGACTTTTTTTTGTCGAAAAAGCATTTATACTTGATATTTTATTCTTATTCAAGATGTTATTGATATGGATCAGATCCTGTTCTGATTTTTTCATCTCAGACGGATTAATTTGCCCGGAATTTTTTATTAAATGAGCCACTTGAAAAATTTCCGTTTCTTGCCACAGGGTTGCTTTGATTATTACAGCAAAGTTTCTTCCTGTTCCGAATACAAAGCATCTTTTCCTGATTTTTTTACTTGCCTGCAAACAGAATGCGGTAATTTGAAATCAGCTCAGATTTGCAAAGCTTTGACCTGCCTTGCACTTATTCTATTTATTCTGATCGTAACTCCTGTTTCTGCCTCGGCAGAGGGGCAATCCAAACTGCTTAAGGATGATCCCAAAGAGCCATGGCATATTGTTGCCGACGAAATACATTATGACTATAAAGCAAATCAATATGTTGCCATAGGCAATGTAACTATAACAAAACAAGATAAAAATCTTAGCGCCGATTATGTTCGTTTTGATCAAAAAGACATGAAAGCTTTTGCGGACGGCCATGCGATCATGACAGCAGGACAAGGTATACTGACCGGGAGCAGCATGGAAATGGATCTGAATGCTGAAACGGGGACTATATATAATGGCACTATATTCCTACAAGAAAACCACTTTTATATAAAAGGAGACAAACTTAAAAAGGTTGGCAAGGACTCATATACTGCTGATAAAGCCAGTATCACAACCTGTGATGGTGATCGACCTGCATGGAAAATTACAGGTAGAAACCTAAAAATTACAATAGAAGGATACGGTTTTGTGAAGCATGCAGCGCTTTGGGCCAAAAAAATACCTGTACTGTATACTCCGTTTCTTGCTTTTCCCGTAAAGTTAAAACGCCAATCGGGTTTATTGCCGCCCCAATTTGGTTATTCGGATCGCAAAGGGACAGAATATATTCAGCCATTTTACTGGGCCATAAACCGAAGCTCAGATGCAACATTCTATGTGGACTACATGGCACATCGTGGGGAAAAATTAGGGCTTGAATACCGTTATGTTCTGGACGAAAGTTCAAAGGGGACCCTGATGTATGATTTTTTGAATGACAGAAAGGTAGATGACGGCTCTTTAGGTTCAAGTGAAAAATGGGGATATGAAGATGACGATGTGCTACGGCCCAATTCCAACCGCTACTGGTTCAGGATGAAACATGATCAGGCCTTGCCCTTTGATTTTTCCGCAAGGCTTGACATAGACATTGTAAGCGATCAGGATTATCTTCATGAATTCAAAGAAGGATTAACAGGCTTTAATGAAACCAATGCTTATTTTCTCAAAACCTTTGGTAGAGATCTGGATGATTATGATGACCCGGTAAG
>Ga0209271_10000176_pt1 | contig 21920 bp, 22 predicted proteins | sample tdAd002_FD_187123 | JGI IMG/M metagenome (GOLD analysis project Ga0209271, IMG submission 187123) | Marine sediment microbial communities from the Atlantic coast under amendment with organic carbon and nitrate - tdAd00.2 (SPAdes)... | ecosystem: Environmental > Aquatic > Marine > Coastal >... | reverse complement strand
CCGCTTTTGCTTGCTCTCTGCTAGTCGTCATTGCTGGTGCGCTCGGGTGCAAACGAGACCTCGGCGATTGCAATCTCGATGGGCAAACACCCGACGGGCGCCCAATCGAGGGCCCCGCGGCGTTCGACATCGCGTATCGCCTCACCGACGGCCTACCGATGTACGAGGGGCAAGCACTAGTGCAATCGACCTGCGGCGATGGGTCGTTCTGTCACGCACCGGCCGCCGTCGGAGCCGACCGGATCGGCGTCCCGGCCGGGCTGAACTTCGACGTGGACCTGGCTTGCACCGACGAGTCGCAGGATCCGACCTGTACCCAACCAATCGCGACTTGCGACGGAAGCCAAACCGACACCGCCTATTGTCGGCGTCTCGAAGGCCTCTACGGCAACCAGAACAGCATCAACAGCTGGGCAGAAGGAATGATCCAAGAGATGCGAGCCGGTGCGATGCCGCCCGGTGAAGCGGGCCGGCGCGTCCGCAACAACACGCCGTGGCTCCGAAAGTCCGACGACTCGGAGTTGCCTCCAATCGAATCCACCGAGGCGCAAGAAATCGTCCGCAACTGGCTTGCGTGCCAGTCGCCGGTCATCGCGCGCACCGAGCTCGCGCCCATGCAGGCACAAGAGCTCACACCGTGTCCGAGCGTCGACAACGAGATCTGCATCTTCAGTGGGCCGAAGGAGCCGCCGCCTGAGCCCATGTGGAACGACATCTACTGGAGCGTGATGTTCACCCGGTGTGTCCCTTGCCATGCCCCGGACAACCCCAATCTCGACCAGAATCCGGATCGTTTGGGCGAAGCCATCCCAGGTGGTTTGACCGCCGCGGTCCTGTCTTTGGATTTGAGTGGCGAGAGCACCACCGATACCAGCAATTGGGCCGACGGTGCCTACCCGGCTGTCGTCGATGCGATGGCCGCCGCCCAGGGTGTGTGCGGGGGGGCCAACCGCACGATCGTGATTCCGTTTGATTCCGCTGGGTCTCTCATGATCGAAAAGATGCGTGACCAGCAGGATTGCGGCGACGAGATGCCACCCGGGCAGATCCTCAGCGAGCCGATCATCCAGGTCGTCGAGCAATGGATCGACATGGGAGCGCTAAACAACTAGTGACGCGCGCGTGCCTCACCACGGTGCTCCTCCTGTCGCTGGCCGTGGCGGGCTGCAAGACAGTGCCCACGTGTCCTCTCGACGCCCGCACGGACGCTGCGAAGGCGCTCGATGATCACGCTGGCAGGCAGGCGGGGTGGCAGTCGATCAAGGCCGAAGCCCGCGTGACGCAGTGGGGCCGCAACGGACGTATTCGCGGCACGGTCTTGATGTTTCTCGAGCGGCCCGACCGAGTTCGTTTCGATGTGATGACGCAGGTGGGACCCGCGGCGGTGTTGACGAGCGATGGGGAGACCTTCCAGCTCAGCGACCTGCGCGAAGGCACGTTCTTGCATGGGCCGACGTGCCCGGAGAACATTGCGCGCCTCCTGGGGATCTCGGTCGATGCGGAGAACGTTCTTCGGCTACTCACGGGTGACACGCCGACGATCGAGGCGACCGAACGGTCGATGGAATGCCGTGATGGGCTCTACGTGGTGACGCTCGTGGCCGCGGACGGGACGACTCAGGAGGTCGCGTTCTCCGTCGACGATGCCGATCGGGAAAAGGCGCCGGACGCGCAGCGTTTGACGCTCCGGCGATCCACCGAGCGCGCCCCGGACGGGAAGACTCGCTGGGAGGCGACGTACGACGATTACATCGACGTCGAAGGCCAGTCGTTTCCGACGAACGTGCGGTTTATCGATGAGGTCAACGACGCCGACACCTCGGTTCGCGTGAAATCGATTTCGTTGAACCCCGAGGTTCCAGAAGGGGCCTTTCAGCAGGCGCCGAGCCCCGGCATGTCGATCGAGCTCGCTTCGTGCTCATGAAAAGATGGGCATCGAGCGACCGGTGCTAAGGTAGCCCCGCATGACCGAACCCCTGCTCAGTCTGCGCCATCTGGTCACGGCGTTCGAGACCGACGAGGGCTACTTGAGGGCCGTCGACGACGTTTCGTTCGACGTGTTTCCCGGCCGCACACTCGGCATCGTCGGGGAGAGCGGTTGCGGGAAGAGTGTGACGTCGTTGTCGATCATGCGCCTGGTCCCGAGCCCGCCAGGATTCATAGAGCGTGGAGAGGCCTTGTTCGAAGGTCGTGACCTGTTCCAGCTTCCCGAATCGGAGATGCGGAGCCTGCGGGGCAACGAGATCTCGATGATCTTTCAGGAACCGATGACATCACTCAATCCGGTGTACACGGTTGGCTCGCAGATCGTGGAAGCGATTCGACTTCACCAAGACATGAGCCGCCGCGCCGCCAAGGTTCGAGCAATCGAGCTGCTGGACTTGGTGGGGATTCCGGCGCCGGCCGAGCGGATCGACTCCTATCCGCACACCTTGTCGGGCGGCATGCGCCAGCGCGTGATGATCGCGATGGCGCTCGCGTGCGAGCCTCGCCTGTTGATCGCCGATGAGCCGACGACCGCGCTCGACGTGACGATTCAAGCGCAGATTCTCGATTTGCTCCGATCGCTGCAGGAAGAGCTCGGCATGAGCATCATCTTCATCAGTCACGACCTCGGCGTGATGGCGGAGTTCGCCCACGAGATCGCCGTCATGTACGCGGGCAAGATCGTCGAGCATGCGGAAACCAACGTCTTGTTTCGGACGCCACGCCATCCGTACACGCGCGGTTTGCTTCGCAGCTTGCCGAGTGCCCGCAATCGAGGGGAACGGCTGCCGACCATCCCGGGCATCGTTCCCGACCTGAGCCAGCTTCCGTCCGGCTGCCGTTTTCAAGATCGCTGCGACCTGGTCACGGAGGCGTGCCGTGCCGACGAGCCGACCTTGCAGCAACTCGATCAAAGCGAAGTCTCGTGTTTTCACGCTGAGGGGTCGGCATGAGTGAGCAGCCGCTCGTCCGCGCCGAGTCGTTGCGCAAGTCGTTTCGCGGCCCTTCGCGTGGCATCGGGCGCGGCCACGCGGAGCTACGCGCTGTCGACGGAGTCAGCTTGGAGGTGATGCCGGGCGAAACCCTCGGCCTGGTCGGCGAGTCGGGATGCGGCAAGAGCACCTTGGGCCGCTTGCTGCTCCGACTCCAAGAGCCAACGGGTGGGCGCGTCTACTTCGACGGGCAAGACATCACCGACCTGTCGCAGTCCGCGTTGCGACCGATCCGCAGCCAGATGCAAATCATCTTTCAGGATCCGTACAGCTCCCTGAACCCGCGGATGACTGTGCAGGCTGCCTTGTCCGAAGCGCTTCGCGTGCACGGCCTGGTGAGCTCCGCCTCTGAGGAGCAGCAGCGCATCGCGGCGTTGCTCGATCGGGTCGGCTTGCGGCCTGAGCACATGCGCCGCTACCCCCACGAGTTCTCCGGGGGACAGCGGCAGCGGATCGGCATCGCGCGCGCGCTGGCGGTTTCTCCGAGCTTCATCGTGGCCGACGAGCCGGTCAGCGCCCTCGACGTCTCCATTCAGGCGCAGATCGTAAACCTCCTCAGCGATCTTCAAGAGGAGCTCGGGCTCAGCTATTTGTTCATTGCTCACGACTTGCACGTCGTGGAGCACGTCAGCCGGCGAGTCGCGGTCATGTACCTTGGGCGAGTGGTGGAGCTCGCGACCTCCGAGCAGATCTACCGCAATCCCCGTCATCCCTATACAGAAGCGCTTCTCAGCGCCGCCCCCGAGCCCGACCCGACGGCCCGGAAACGGCGGCTGTTGCTGCAGGGCGACGTGCCCAGCCCGCTCGATCCGCCGAACGGTTGCGCCTTTCATCCGCGCTGCCCGATCGCCGAAAAAGGCTTGTGTGATCGGGAGGTTCCAGCGCTCCGGACGCTCGAGGCGGGGCACGAGGTCGCCTGCCACCTGGCCCGATAGCGGTTGCGGCGCTTACGCCAAGTGGGGTAACTACACCCGATGGCGGAGTCGACCGATGAGCTCGGGATCGATCGGTACTATCGGAGCTTCTCCGCTGGGACGACCCTCTACTATGCCGGTGCTCCGGCGACTGAGCTCTACCTGATCCGCACGGGCAGGGTGCAACTGCTCAAGCGGGCGCGCGGCATCGAGCGAAGCATCGGCCTCTACGGGGCGGAGGAGATCATCGGCGAGGAGGCGCTCCTCCCGGGCGCGCACCGCTCGGCCAGCGCTCAGGCGATCGACCCAGTGACCGCGCTGGTTATCGAAAGCGACACCTTTCGAGCCCTGGTGCGGCGTCGCCCCGACCTTGGGGAAGGGGTCATGCAGCAGCTTGCACGCCGCCTCCAGCGGGCCGGCGAACAGATCGAGAATTTCCTCCTGCCCGATCCGACCATTCGGGTGCTGAACACCCTTCTTCACGCCATGGACGACATCGAAGAGGGGCCACTAGAGCTCTCTCCGCTCGAATTATCCACCCGAACTGCATTGGACCTCGACCAGGTCAAGGCGGTCGTCGGCCAGTTGCGGGAGCGCGGATACCTCTCCGTGGGTGATCAGACGATCACCATCGATGACGCTTCGGCGCTGCGCCAACTCCACGATCTGCTCTCACTCAAGGAAGACGTGCGGCACGGATTGAGCTGTCGGTAGGCCGACACCCCTTCTTGACCGGGGTCGCCGCACTCAGTAGACCCTTCACGTGCTTCGGATGTGGGGATTGGTTTGGCTAGCTTGCCTGGTCATGGGGTGTGTGCCGGCCTCGGGAACCACCACCCCAGATGACGATCGCTCGGATCGCGAGTTCAAGCTCGCGGCTGCCCTTCGAAGTGAGGGACAGACGGCCAGTGCCATTGAACATCTGCACATCTCTCTCGAGCTCAACCCGGACAACGCCGAAGCTCATCTGCTTCTGGGGTTCATCCAGATGGAGCGGCGCGATTACGAAAAGGCGGAGAAAGATCTGCGCACCGCGATCAAACTCCTCGAGAAGCAGAAGCGCGGCGGTTCGACGCTTGCCGAGGCGCGCAACATCTATGGGCTCTGCCTCATTGAGTTGGAGCGGTACGAAGACGCGATCGTCGTCCTTCGGCAGTCCGCAATCGATGAACTGAACAGAGCTCCACATCTTGCATGGGGCAATCTAGGGCTGGCACAATTCCACATGGGCGAATATCAGGAGACGGTGAAGTCCACGATGGAAGCGGTCCGAATACAACCGCGATTTTGCGTTGGCTACTACACGATGGCTCGGGCCATGTGGCATCTGCAGCAGCTGAAGGATGCGGAGCGCGCGCTCGTGAGTGCCCTCGGCGCCGATGAATCCTGCGCCAAGAGCGTGCAGCTTCAGGGCGCGTGGCGGCTACGTGGTGAAGTGCGCGCGCGTCTGGGCCACCGCCAAGACGCGATCGCCGATTTGGAGCAATGTGTAGAGCTCGATCCCTATTCCAACGACGGGCGTATGTGCCAATCCCTTCTCGAGGCTTCCCAATGATGCGCGACTCGATCGGCGACTACTTGAAGACCGAGCGCGAAACGCGCCGGCTTTCGATTGAAGAGGTTTCGAGCACGACGCGCATTCCGCGCAGGACCCTCGAGTCGCTCGAGGATGATCGCTTCGAAGATCTGCCGAGCGGCGTGTTCGTTCGCGGGTTCATCAAGGCGTACGCGTCGGCGGTCGACATCAGTGCCGATGAAGTCCTCGCCCGCTTCGACGAGGAACGGCCACAGACCCTATCTCCGGCGCCGCTGGCGACGGTGCACAGCCGTCGCGGATACGGGGCCCTCTTGCTGGCCATCACGACCGCGGCGCTTTTTGCGATAATCGTGGCCACCTTTTCCCTCGTGCGGCGAGCGCCTGCACAGGACGATCCGATTGAGCTATCCTCCGCGGTGCCGTGCCAACTCGAAGCCGTCAAAGTCGAGCGCTCCTTCTGCGCTCCGTCGACTATCGCGACTCCGACCGCATCGTCACGCTCCTAACAGAGGAGTACGGCAAGATCTCGGCGCTCGCTCGTGGCGCCCGAAAGAGCCAACGCCGGTTTGGCGGGGCGCTGCAGCCCTACGTCCTGATGCAGGCGCACTTCCGACCTGGTCGCGGCGAGCTCGCGCACTTGGAGCATGTATCGGTCGACCAATCGTTCCACGAGATCCTCCGGAGCTTGGAGGCGATCGGGGTGGCGGGTGCAGCGATGGCTGTGATCCGTGAGCGTGTCCCGGAGCACGAGCCCGAGCCCGCCGTGTTCGATACCGCGGTGCGGTTCCTAGCGGCTCTCAACGAGGGTGCGCCTGCCGAGGAGGCGTTCCTGTGCCTCCAGATTCGCGTTCTCGCGTTGCTTGGTTTCTCGCCGACGCTCGATCGCTGTGTCCAGTGCGCCAGGACGCCGGAGCCAGGCCGTGCGGCCTCCTTCGATGCCGCCCGGGGCGGGATCGTGTGTCGGGCGTGCGGAGGCGGCCGATTGGTGCTGTCGGCCGGCGCACTCCGACGTTGGGTCGCGGTTCAGGCGACATCCGAGCTTCCTGAGCACCCTTGGCCCGATCGGGAACGCCAAGAGATTCACGACGCGCTGACACAACTCGATGCCAACCACGCAACCGTCAGCGTTCGAGAGCGCACGGCCGCAGCATCGGGCCGTTGGGAGGGTCGCATCTCGTGAGCGAAGCACCGGAGCCTACGGAGCTGCGCGCGCCTCGCGGCGCCCGTGTAATGGAGATCGACTGGGCGGACGGGCATCGCAGTATGTACCCGCACGAGTTATTGCGCGGCTTCTGTCCCTGCGCGGATTGCCAGGGTCACGAGGGTGCCATCCGATATGTGGAGGGTGGAGACCTCGAGTTGACTGACATTGAGCCCGTCGGAAATTACGCGCTCCGGCTCGCGTGGCGTGACGGGCATCAAAGCGGGATCTACAGCCATCGGTTCCTACGGAGCCTGTGCGCATGTTCATCCTGCGCTGAGGGTGAGCCGAAGTCGCGCTTGTTTCGGCGCGAATAGAGAGGGTCCCCCCCGGTTCGTCTCTGTTACCCTGTACGCCGGGGGGATCGAGTGGCATTTCAAGCTCTCATTGTCGACGACAGCAGCGCCGTGCGCGCGTTCGTCCGCGCTTCTTTGGAGGATGCGGATTTCGCCCGAGTGCAGGAAGCTGAGACCGGCTTCGAAGCGCTTCGGTTGCTTGCTGCCAACGCGTTCGACGTAGTCATCGTCGACGTCAACATGCCGGATATCAACGGCCTCGAGCTGCTCGCCTTCATGAAAAAGAGCCCGCGGCAGCAAGGCGCTCGTAAGATCCTGATCAGCACGCAGGTGGATGGTCCCGATTCGAAGCGGGGCACCGAGCTCGGCGCGGACGCTTTTCTCAAGAAGCCGTTCGAGGTCGATGAGCTTCGAACCATGATCCGGGGCCTGCTCGGTTCGGCCGAGGAGGCCTCTCGGTGAGCGATCCGCGGGACAACGTGCAACAGGAGTTCTTGGCCGAGGCCCAAGAGCTCGTGGAGGCGTTGTCGCGCGATCTCTTGTTACTCGACGAGGCTCATCACCGCAGCGAGCGCATCGATCCCGCCCTGATCAACGAGATTTTCCGAAGTGTCCACACACTCAAGGGCATTGCCGGGATGTTTGGGTACAAGCACGTGGGCGCGGTCGCTCATGCGCTAGAGGACCTGCTGGACGATTTGCGGCTGGGCCGGACGCCAGTCGGTTCGCAGCTGCTCGACGTGCTCTTCGACTCGGTCGAGCGCTTTCAGCACCTCTTGGCCCTCGAAGATCCGCAGTCACCGGAAGAAGAGCCCGGCGTGCAGGCCTACATCGCTGCTGTCCGTTCGATTGGCGCGGCGCCCGAGGCAGACGACGGTGATCCGCTCGACAAGTACGCGATCGAGGCGGCCGTTCTTTCGGTGCTGACCGAGTACGAAGAGCACCGACTGAGGGCGTGTATCCGGGAAGGATTGCAGCTCTATCGACTCCGCGCGGCATTCGATCTGACCGCCATCGATGACTCGATCGAGGCCCTACGTGACGTGGCGCGTGATGACGCCGAGATCATCACCTATCTGCCGAGCATGGAAGGGGGCAACGAGGACACTATCGAGCTCGTGGTGCTGCTCGCCAGCCGGGTGCCGGTGGCGGAGCTCAAGGCCCATTTCGAGGGGCGCTACGGTACCATCGAAGCTGTGGAGGAGCGGACGCACCTGCCGACTCTGCCCCCGAGGCTTACGTCGATCCCCTCGGCCGCTGTCAGCACGGGACCCCAACCCGAGGAAGACCCAAGCCAAGCTTCGCTTCGTTCGGTCGCCAACTCGGTCCGCGTGGACATCCGCAAGCTCGACCACCTGATGAACGTCGTGGGCGAGCTTGCCTTGGTGCGGAGCGCCGTCAATCGAATCGTCGACCGCTTCAAGGGCGAATCGATGCACCGCCAGTCGCTCATGGATCTCGACCGCATCGGTCGCGGCTTTGAGCGTCAACTGTCCGAGCTCCGCACCGGGATCCTCGACGTTCGCATGGTGCCGCTCGGCCAGGTGTTCAACAAGCTTGCTCGCATCGTGCGGCAGGCAGCGCGGGAGCACGACAAGGAAGTGCGACTCGTCGTCACCGGCGCGAACACGGAGGTCGACAAGCTCATCGTAGAGGAGCTGACCGACCCGCTGATGCACCTGGTCAGAAATGCAATTGACCACGGCATCGAGCCTGCCGACGCGCGGACCCGAGTCGCCAAGCCGCCCGCAGGGACCCTGGCGCTCAACGCCTATCACAAGGGCAGCAACGTCGTCATCGAGGTTGAAGACGACGGTGGCGGCATGAACGCCCATAAGTTGCGAGAAGCCGCGGTTGCTCGCGGTCTCTTGAGCGCAGACATCAGCCAAGAGCTGACGCGCCAGGAGATGCTCAACTTGGTGTTTCTCCCCGGGCTGAGCACCAGCTCCGAGATCACGGACTTGTCGGGCCGGGGCGTCGGCATGGACGTCGTCAAAACCAACATCCTTCGGATGGGCGGGATGATCTCGATTGCGAGCGAGAACGGTATCGGAACGAAGATCACGGTCACGCTCCCGATCACTCTTGCAATCATTCGTGCGCTCATCGTCACGGTCGCGTCACGGACCTTTGCGCTGCCGATCACGGCGGTTCGCGAAGCGATTCCCTATGTGCCTGAAGATGTGCGCACCATTCAAGGCCGCGAAGTCATCACCCTGCGCGGAGAGACGCTCGCGATTTGCGATCTCGCTCGCTTGTTCGGCTTCCGCGAATCCAGCCGGGGGGAGGGCCGGTTCGTGGTCGTCGGTTCGATGGGGAACCGAGAGCTCGGATTTGTCGTCGACGGGCTCGTCGGTCAGGAAGACGTGATCATCAAGGCCCTCGGGAAGAGCTTGTCTTCGGTTCGCGGCTTTGCTGGCGCGACCGATCTGGGCGATCAGAAAGTCGCGCTGGTGCTCGATGCACCGGCGCTCTTCACGGAGCATTTCGACGGGGCCGACGCGCTCCGAGCCCTGGAGACTCACGTATGAGCCCGACGATGCAAAAAGCGACGCTGGTGCCCCACGTGGATAGCGAGACTGGGGCCGTTGCAGTGCTGGCGGTGATGGCGGGCAATGAGGCGTATGGGTTCCCGCTGTCGGCCGTGCGCGAGATTCTAGTGCCGCCTCCGCTGACGGAGGTTCCGCGGGCACCTGAGCACTTCCTAGGTGTCATCGCGGTGAGAGGCCAAATCATCACCCTGATCGACCTGCCCAAGATGTTGCATCTCGAGGTGCAGCAACCGCAGCCGTACGGGCGGGTCTTGTTGGTCGACAACGGCTTAGAGCTCATCGGGGTTGCCGTGGACCGTGTCATTCAGGTGTATCGAATGGAGCCTGACCAGATCGAGTACGCGAGCGCAATGGGCGCCGAGCTGTCGGAGTACGTCGTCGGAGTCGGTCGCGTTCCTTCGGATTCGTCGACCGGCGCAGAGGACATGTTGATCTTGATCGATCCCGTGTCGCTGTTGGGGGAATGAAGTGAGCGGAGGCCGGGCATACAGCGCGACACTTGCGAAAGACCTGATTCGCGTCGAGGTTGGCACGATCCTGTACGCGCTCGACGTCGCGCGCATTCGTGAAATCGTCAATCCGCTGCCGGTCATCGAGCTTCCACGGGAGCGTCCTTTTGTCCTCGGAGTGGCGGACTACCGCGAGCAGGTCGTGGCGATTGTCGACCTGCGCCGCCTTTTTGGCTTACCCGCACAGGAGACGAGTCGACGAACCAAGTGGATTGTCCTCGAAACCCGCGGAATGTTGGTCGGGGTCGTGGTCGATGCGGTGCTCGATGTCTTTTCGTCCGCCGAGAACCCGCAGCGCGACGTCCCGGTGTTGGACGAGCGTCATCGGGGGCGGGGCATCACCTCGGCGTACCTTCACGATGAACGGCTAGTGTTCCTGCTCGATGCAGACAGGCTCGTCGAACCCGCGATGGAGATTCATCCGGGAGAGATGCCGTCCTTGCCTGCGGAGGCGCCGTGACCAGCGATCGGCTCGAACAGGCGCTCCATTCCGCCGATCCGGACGTGCGGCGTCAGGCGGTCCATCGGATGAGCCTGCGTCCTCAAGGGACGCCGCTGACGCAGATCCTCAATGCGCTCTCGGATACGGATTGGCGCGTTCGAAGGGAAGCGATCTCGCTTGCGGCGCAGACGAGCGACAAGGATGCGCTGATCGATGCGCTTCTGGTTCGAGTGGCCGAGACCGACAACATTGGCCTGCGCAACGCCGCAATCGAGGTCCTCGGGGTGGTCGCCCAAGGCAAGGCCGACAAGTTCGTTAAAGCTTGCGAGGGTGCCAGCGAGGGCGTGCGGAAGTTCCTCGTCGAAGCCATGGGCAAGACGCGAGATCCCCAGATGATCGACCATCTCGAGCTTCTCATTCGAGGCTCCGACGCCAATGTGGCCGCCGCGGCGGTCGAGGCGCTGGTATGCATCGGAGGTGCACGCTCCGAACGCCTTCTCCAGGAGCGACTCTCGACTCCCCATTTGTTTCTCCGCATCTCCATCCTCGAGGGGCTTACTCGGATGGGTACACGGGTGCCCTGGGAAGAGCTCCGACCGGCGGTCGAAGATGCGATCGTTCGCCGGATCTCGGCCGAGCTTCTCGGGAGGACAGGCGAGCCCCAGGCACTCGAGTTTCTCCTCGAGCTCGCGACCGATGCGTCCCCGCAAACCTCTTCCGCGGCCCTTCGTGCCATCGCGGAGCTTGCAGAGCGGGCTGAGGCTCATCGCGCCGAGTTGATCGAACGGTTGAGCGCGTCGAGTGAATCCTTCCGGCACGCGTTCCACGAGGCTCTTCTTCACGGCGACACCGCGACTCGACGAGGCGCAGCCTACCTTGCGGTGCTGTGCAGGGATGAGAATTCCCTCGAAGCCGTCTTGCACGCGGTCGCCGATGACGTGGCCACCCCGGAGACGGTCGAGGCGCTCCGGAGTTGGGGCCCCGGGCTCATCGAGCCGTTGCTGATGCAGCGCCGCAGCGAGCCTCGGGTATGGGCGCTCTCGCTCGAACTCGCGGCCGAGCTCAGCTACCGGCATCTCGACGAAGTCCCAGCCGGCGCGCGCGATCGCATTCGCAGTCTGATCGAGCGGGAGTTGACCGACGCGACCGACGAGGTGCGAGCCGCCGCGGCTGAGAGTCTTCGTTGGTGGGGCGATCCCCGCGACTGCCGTGCGCTCGTCGAGTGCCTGAGCAGCCAGTCGCATCAAGTTCGCGCCGCCGCGACCGCCGCGCTCGAGGCGCTTGCCAATCGGGTGCCAGCCCTGGTTGAGGAAGCGCTCGAGCGCGCCGACCTCGATGGCCCGGGGGGCGCTGACATCGCGCATGTGCTCTCCCGTCTGAACTCGACAGGCGCAGTAGAGGTGCTCAAGCGCGGCTTGCACAGTGGCGATCCCCGCACGCGCCGAGCCGTCGTCCAGGCACTCGCGATGGCGAATGCGACCGATGTAGCGCAGCTGATTGGCTACGCCGTCGCGGATGAGGACATCGATGTTCAAATCGCGGCGGTCCGAACGCTGGGACAGATGAGTACCGTCGAAGCCAATGTCCCGCTTGGCACCGCCCTCGATTCGCCATTTCCTCCAATCCGGGCTGAGGCCGCCCTCGCTCTCGGACGGCGTGAAGCCAGTGACGCCATTCCCCGAATTCGGGCCTTGCTAGAAGACCGGGAGCCTGTGGTCATCGCCGCGGCGCTCGACGCCCTTGCGTGGTTGGGGGATCCCGAAGTCGCCGCCGCGGCGGAGCGCGCGCTCTCTCACGCCGACGACGAGGTATTTCAAGCCGGTCTCCGCGCGGCTCATACATTGCCCACGCGTGACGCCGAGCGGCTGGTGGGGATGGGCCTCAAGCATTCGGCCTGGAATGTTCGCATGTTGGCGATCAAGCTTCTGTTGGCTCTCGACACCGAGCGCACCCGCGCGCTCTTGGCCGAGGCGCTCGCGGGCGAGAGCGATTCCATGGTCAGGCACGCTATCGAGAGCGGCCTGCTCGGAGACTAACGTGACCTTGCTGCACGACGTAGGGCCAACCCTCGACCTCAAGGAATTCCGCCTCCTTCGGGATTTCGTCAACCAATTCTGCGGCATCTACTTCGCGGATGACTCGGCTTACATCGTCGAGCGACGTCTCCGGGAGCGCCTTCGCGACCTCGGCATCGATGATTTCTCCGAGTACTACCGCTACCTGCAGTACCACCCGAGAGCGGACGCAGAGCTCGAGGCCGCCGCCGAGGTGCTCACGACCAACGAAACCTACTTTTTCCGCGAGGCATACCAACTTCGAGCGTTCACCGATGAGATTCTTCCCGTCGTTCGGGGCCGCGCGCTCGCTCGCCGATCGAAGCGGCTCGACATATGGAGCGCGGGGTGCTCGAGCGGGGAAGAGGTCTACACGATTGCGATGCTCGTCGATGCGACCGGTCTCTTCGAGGGTTGGGACATTCGAGTGTTCGGAAACGACATTTCTCGCCGCGTACTGCGGAAGGCTCGCGGAGCCACGTACAGCTCGGCGAGCTTCAGGGCGATGATTCCAGACTACGAGCGCTACTTCATCGACACCGATGAGGGTAGGCAGGTTCATCCGCGCATTCGGTCGATGTGCCACTTCGGGCACCTCAATCTCATGAATCAACGGCGATCGGCGATCGTCGGGCGGGTGGACGTCACCTTCTGTCGAAACGTCCTGATCTATTTCGACGACGCGTCGCGCCGCAAGGTTCTCGATTCCATTTACGAGCGGTTGAACCGCGGCGGCTACTTGCTCCTCGGTCATAGTGAGTCGCTTCTTCAGTCGAGCACGGCATTCGAAATTGCGCAGCTGTCCACCGATATCGTCTACCGGCGGCCCATCCCCTACACTGATTTGCCTCCGAGGAGGCTGTAGGTGAGGGAGCTCCGCGCACTGGTCGTAGACGACTCTTCGCTGAATAGGCGCACGATCGCAGCGATCCTTCGGGAGATTCCCGGCGTCTCGCAGGTCGATGTCGCAAACGACGGCGCGGACGCGTTGCGGGTGGTCGAAGGGAACCCGCCAGACTTCATCACCTTGGACCTGGAGATGCCGCGGCTGGATGGGTTCGAGTTTCTTCAGCTCTTGATGGACCGCCATCCTTTGCCCGTGGTGGTGGTCTCCGGGCTTTCGGCGAAGGAGAACGTCTTTCGCGCGCTCGAGCTCGGGGCGATCGACTTCCTCGAGAAACCTCAGGGCGAGGACGCGCCGCTCGAACACCTTAGGAAGCAACTCGCCGAAAAAGTGCGGGTGGTCCAGCAACTATCACCGCTGGCGCTTCGCAGGACGACCCTTGGTGGCTTGGCGCTCGACGCGGAGGTTCGCGAACCGCGAAGCAACGAACGAGAGCCCTCTGTTCTCAAGAGGGTTCCCAGCAAGGTCATCGTCATCGGCGCATCCACCGGCGGTCCAAAGGCATTGGTCACTTTGTTCCGGCATTTGCATGATGACGTCGACGCCGCCCTGGTCATCGCGCAGCACATGCCGCCGCGATTCACCGGAACGTTTGCTGCGCGCCTCGATCGAACGGGCGTGGTGCAGGTTTCGGAGGCCAAGCAGTACGAGCGTCTCGCTCGGGGGCATGCCTATGTATGCCCGGGGGGGCGATGTATCGAGGTCGTTCCCTCGGACCGTGGACCGGCCATCCGCGTCGTCGACTCCAACAAAGGTTCTCACTACATCCCCTCGGTCGATCAGCTCTTCAGCTCTGCGGCGCGTGTGCTCGGTGATAGAGCGATCGCCGTCGTGCTCACGGGGATGGGGGATGACGGTGCGGCTGGGGTGCGCGACATCTCCGCTCGCGGCGGACAGGTGTTGGTCGAAGCCCCGGAGACTGCGGTTGTTTCTGGAATGCCTCTGGCCGCTCAGCGGTCCGGGGTACGGCATCAATCACTCGGGATTTGGGCCCTCGGCGACATGCTTGCTGAGCTCGCTCGGCCAAATGGCAAATGAGACTCGAACTTTGAGCACACCGCGTCGTATCGTAGGATTGAGTTAGCTATGCGTCGGTACCGCTGCCTCGTAGTCGAAGACTCTAAGACCATGCGCAACATGCTGTCGGAGTCTCTCCAACGAATTCCAGGAATGGAGGTCGTCGAGGCCGAGAACGGCCTAGCGGGTATTCGCGCGCTGGCTGCACAGCGATTCGACCTCGTATTGACCGACGTCAACATGCCGGTGATGGACGGCTTGAAGCTCGTGCGGCACGTTCGAGCCGATCCGCGACACGAAAAGACGCCTATCGTGATCATCACCACGGAAAGCGCGCCGAACGATCGGGATCGCGCGTTGGCGTTGGGTGCAAACGCTTATATCGAAAAGCCAATTCAAGCGCCGCGCGTGATCCGTGCCGTGAAGAAACTGCTCGAGGTTTGACGGCTATGGCCGACGATGAATCCCAGCCCCCAGGCAAAGGCATCTTGCACCCGGAGGGTATGCAGGCTGTCCGGGACCTGGCAGCTGGCATCGTCCACGAGGTCAACAACATCCTCGGGGTGATCATCGGCAACGCACATCTGGCTAAGAAGAACGCTTCGAATGTGGAGGCGCTCGAGAAGTACATGGGCGAAGTCCGCAACGCCGCGGAAGACGGGCGTGAGCTCATGCGCGACCTTTCGGTCCTCGCCGGACAGGAATCGGTGCGGGCGCGGGCGCTTTCCCTCAACGATCTGGTGACCAACGCCGTTTCGGAGATCGGCACGACCATCGATCTCGACCTGAGTGCCGAAGACTCGACGGTCCAGCTCGATATCTGGTCGGCAAAGGAGGCGCTGGCGGGCGTGGTGCAGTTCATGGCGAAGGCCAAAGCCGTGACATCGATCCGTATTGCCACACGCGTCGTTGGGGCCGCCGCTGCGCTGACCATCGAGGATGACGGCGCGAGCCCGAGCGAGAAGGAGCTCCGCGCGCTGTTTGCGCCATTCGCGAAGCTCGATCGCCGTCCGAAAGTAGGGCTCGAGCTGACCCAGCTCGCAGACTTAGCGTCGCGGTCGGGCGGCTACGTCACTGCGGGCGTGCGCGAGCCGCACGGTCTTCGCATCGTGTTGACCTTGCCCGTGGCGGAGCGCCCGGCTTTAGGAGACGGTCCAGGTGTGCCCTTGTCGAAGAAGGGCATGTAGGTCGGGCTCGCCGAAGCGCTCTTCCGCAAGCTCGCGCTGAACGTCGACGCTCTGGTTGTAAACGGGCCCCGGCTGACGGTAGAGTACGCCGAGCGCTACGACCTCAGGCAGGTCGGTGAGCATCCAAGCGAGCGACAGATTGGTTTCGTCGTGAATGACGATGTCGGCTTCGGTGACGCCGTCCTCGCCGATCGTCACTACCTCGAGGCTGAGCGTCTCTGGCCTCAACCGGAGGCCCTTTTCGCCGTTGGCGCCGAACTTCATGGGTTGCCCGTGCTCGAGCCACAGCTGGTAGGCGGGACCGGTCTTTCGATCCGTGATCAGATCGAAGACGCCGTCGTTGAAGACGGGGCAGTTCTGGAGGATCTCGATGAACGACGCGCCCTCGTGCTGGCGCGCTGCGCTCAACGCGTCGGGAAGCTTCTTCGAGGTGTCGAAAGCGCGAGCCACGAAAGTCGCGCGTGCCCCCAACGCGAAACGCGCCGGCACCACTGGCTGGTCGATCGAGCCGAGCGGGCTCGAAGGAGTGACTTTGCCGACCTGCGACGTCGGCGAGTACTGCCCCTTCGTCAAACCGTAAATCTGATTGTTGAACAGCATGATCTGTAGATCGATGTTGCGGCGCAACACGTGAAGCAGGTGGTTGCCGCCAATGCTCAGCCCGTCACCGTCACCGGTAATCACCCAGACGTCGAGCTTCGGGTTAGCGAGCTTGAGCCCTGTCGCGATCGCAGGTGCGCGACCGTGGATCGTGTGAAACCCGTAGGTGTTCATGTAGTAGGGGAACCGGCTCGAGCAGCCGATGCCGGAAATGAACACGGTGTTCTCCGGGCTCGATCCAAGGCTCGGCAAGGTGCGCTGCACCGCGGCGAGGATCGCGTAGTCGCCACATCCAGGGCACCAGCGAACTTCCTGATCGGAAGAGAAGTCTTTGCGGGTGTATTCTTTTTTGGGAGTGTTGGGACTCATATTGCGCTCCCGTGCAGACGCTCTTCCATTGCTTGGATGAGGCCGCCAATGTGGAAGGGCAGCCCGGTCACTCTGGGCAAGCTTACAGCGTCGACTGGGTACTCAGCCCGAAGCAGCTTCACCAACTGTCCGTTGTTGAGCTCCGGGACCAGGACGGTATGAAACGACGCAAGCAGGTTGCCAAGCCCCTCGGGAAGGGGCCAGATGTTGCGAAGGTGCAGGTGCGATACTTGGTGGCCCTTCTCGCGCAGCACGCGTACCGCCTGGCTGATCGAGCCGTAGGTCGATCCCCAGCCGACGACCAACAAGTCGCCGTGGTTGTCGCCCTGGTCCACCGATGCGGGCGCGATGTCCCTCGCGATTCCGGCAATCTTGTCGTGCCGTACCGCGGTCATCAGATGGTGGTTGTGGGGATCATAGGAAATGTGGCCGGTGGCCCGGTCCTTTTCGAGCCCTCCGATGCGGTGTTGGAGACCGGGCGTGCCGGGAACGGCCCACACGCGGGCTAGAGTTTCCTCGTCTCGCGAGAAAGGATGGAAGCCCTCGGGCTCGTCGTGGAACGCGACCGGGAACGGCCTGAGCGCGTCGACGTCAGGGAGCAGCCAAGGCTCTGCACTGTTCGCGAGGTAGCCGTCACTGAGCAAGATGACCGGCGTCATGTAGGTCACCGCAAGGCGAATCGCTTCGATGGCCATGTGGTAACAGTCGCCCGGTGTTGCGGCGGCCAGCACTACGAGTGGCGCGTCGCCGTTGCGCCCCCAGACCGCTTGGAAGAGATCGGATTGTTCGGTTTTCGTCGGAAGCCCGGTCGAAGGCCCGCCACGCTGGACGTTGACGACGACCAATGGCAGCTCGGCCATGATCGCCAAGCCAATCGCTTCGGACTTCAATGCGACGCCAGGACCGGACGTGCCTGTGACACCGATCGAGCCACCGAAGCTCGCTCCGACAGCCGCCGCGACCGCTGCGATCTCGTCCTCTGCTTGGAAGGTGGTCACCCCGAAATGCTTGAGACGCGCCAAGTTGTGCAGCAGACTCGACGCCGGCGTGATCGGATAGGAGCCGTACATCACCTGGAGGCCGGCAAGCTTCGCGCCCGTGACGAGGCCCCATGCCGTCGCTTCGTTTCCACTGATGTTGCGGTATTCGCCAGGTGTCAGATTGGCCGCGGGCACCTGGTACGCGTTGATTCCGTGCGGCAATTCCGCGTTCTCGCCGTAGATGTGTCCGGCGTTGAGTGCGGCGATGTTCGCCTCGGCGATCTTGGGACGCTTGGCGAACTTTCCTTTGAGCCATGAGATCGTCTGCTCGCGTTCCCGGCCGAAGAGCCAGTACATGAGGCCCAAGGTCCACATGTTCTTGCAGCGGTGCGCTTCCTTGGAACCAAGGCCGACGTCTTTCACCGCTTGAAGGGTCAACTTCGTGACGTCGATGGCCAAGACGCGAAAGCGATCGACCGTGCCGTCTTCGAGCGGGTTGACTTCGTAACCCGCTTTCTTGAGGTTGTTCGGCGTGAATGCGCCGGTGTTGACGACGAGCAGGCCACCGGGCTTGAGAACCTCGGTGTTCACCTTGAGCGCGGCGGGGTTCATCGCCACCAATACGTCGGGTGCGTCACCGGGCGTTTGGACGTCGTGCGCGGCGAAGTGGATTTGGAAGCCTGAGACCCCGTAGGTGGTTCCGGCCGGCGCACGGATCTCCGCAGGAAAGTCAGGAAACGTCGAAAGATCGTTTCCGGCGTCGGCTGTGGCCGTCGTGAACTGGCTACCCGTGAGTTGCATTCCGTCGCCAGAGTCGCCGGCGAAGCGAATGACAACGGAGTCTAGGGTTTCGCGCGGACTGGGCTGAACGCGCGCGGCGGCAGATGGTTCCATGCTCGATCGTCGATTCTAGTCCCGTCGGCGCGGTAACGCCCGTTCTTCCGGGGCAAACTGGAACGCCTTCTAGAGCGGGGATCCCGGGTCCGCAAGTGATTATCGGGAGGTTGGACGATGAGACACTGCTGTCCCATCCTCCGGGTATGGTTGAGGTCAAGATCTGCGGGCTGACCACAGTGGACGACGCACTGCGTTGCATCGAGACGGGCGCCGATGCGATCGGCCTCAACTTTTGGCCCGGCTCGCCCCGGTGCGTGGATGCGGCAAGGGCTCGGGAGATTGTGGAGGCGGCCGGAGACCGCGCCGCCATGGTCGGGGTATTCGTCGATTTTACCCTCGACCGGATTCGTGAGATCTTCCGCGAAACCGGCATTCAATGGGCTCAACTGCACGGTGACGAGCCACCAGAGCTGCTGGCCGAGCTCCTACCGAATGCCTACAAAGCGCTCGGGGTAAAGGACGGCTCGGCGATCGAGCTCGCTCGAGACTATCCTGGCGAGCATCTCTTACTCGATGCCAGCGTCCCCGGGATGCCAGGCGGTACCGGCCGTACGTTCGATTGGGATATCGCTGCGGCCGTTGCCAAGGAGCGGAAGTTGACGCTCGCGGGCGGGTTAACCGCCGACAACGTGGCCGAGGCGGTGCGTGCCGTAAGGCCGTTCCGAGTCGACGTGGCGTCCGGGGTAGAGTCGGAGCCGGGGCGCAAGGACCCGGAGCTCGTGCGGCGATTTATCGACGCTGCGAAGGCCGCATAGGCGCCTGCCGTGCTAGCCTGCCGGCCTCAACCTCAGGAGGATTCATGCGTTCTGTGCTTCTAGCTTCTGCTCTCACCGCCGGTGTCATGTGGCTCGCCTTTGGTGGCGCACCCGCTCAATCGCAGACCGACGCTGCTGCCGCGTCCTGCCAAACGTGTGCACAAGGCGCCGACTGCCCGCACTGCGCCGCTGGCAAGACCTGCCCCCACTGCACGGAAGGCAAGGCCTGCCCTCACTGCAAGCAGGGCAAGGCATGCGCGCACTGCGGCAAGGGCAAAGCGCATCAGGGCTGCCATGGCAAATGGGGCTCGCACAAATGGGAATACAAGTGCGTCCGTCCGGCCAAGAAGCCCGAAGCGATGACCAAGCAGTTCTCGGGCCTCGGCGACGAAGGCTGGAAGCTCATGGACGCCGACGGCGGCATCTGGTGTTTCGGCCGAGTTCAGCGGACGCAGTAGCTAGGCGCGCGCCAGGATCCGATCCGAAATGTAGCTCGCCATCGTGTAGACGGTCACCTGCGGGTTTACGAGCAGCGATGACGGGAACAGACTTGCGTCTGGGATGTAGACGTTGTCGAGGTCGTGGCAGCGTCCGTCCGGCGCAACCACGCTTCTTGCCGGGTCTGCGCCCATCCGCATCGTGCCCTGTGGGTGGTACGAGGTCATGCGGTACCGGTGCTTCCCGTTCGTCAGACTGTTGATCACGGAGTCGATTTGATCGGCGCTTTCGATCGTGGTTCGGCGCGTCGTGGGCAAGTACACCCTGTGAGCGCCAGCGGCGAAGTAGATCCGAGCCGTTCCGCGGAGTGCCTCGCGCATCGATTCGAAATCGCGCTCGTCGAGATCGTACTCGATGCGCTTGCGGTCCCCGTCGAGGTAGACCCGGCCGACGTTGTGGTCGTGGATCAGTGTCACCGCAGCTTGGAACTTCTTGGCGCTCTCCATGAACTCGACGAAGTCGCGGCCGATGCCCCCATCGACCCAACTGCTAGTGACGACCGGGCCGACCATGCCCGCTTCCAGCAGGTACCCGCCCCTGAGCGGATTCTCGACGTCGCCTGCCTGCGCGCTCAGAGTGGCGCCGACCCAGGCATAGACGTCTTGCTCGTGCTCGCCGAAGACAGCGAGCGACGGATGGCACGCGAAGTTGCGGCCGACCTGGTCGCTGCTGTTCCCCAACTTGTTCCTCTGAAACAGGAGCGGCGTCTGCACCGCACCAGCGGCTACGACGACGAGGCCTGCCTCGACCCGAACCGGCTTCACCTTGCCATTCGCATCGCTGGCAGCCGCATTGACCGCCGTCACGCGGCGATCGCTGATCTCGAAAGTTTCGGCCCGCGTGCCGCTCAGGATCGTAGCTCCGAGCTCGCTTGCCCATGGGAGATACGTCACCAGCATGGACTGCTTGCGATCGGTCTTGCAGCCGGAGATGCAATGGCCGGTGAGCGCACACTCTTTGATGTTGCGCGAGATAGGAGCTGCCGGAATCCCGACCTTCTGCGCGCCCTCGATCAGCAGGCGCCCGTTGTAGTTGACCTCGTGCGGATCGTTCTGGTGCACGGAGAGGTTTCGCTCGACCCGTTCGAAGTAGGGAGCCAGCACCTCGGGCGAGAGGTTGTCGAGTCCGTGCTGCTCTCTCCAATTCTGCAGAACCTGGTCTGGCACGCGGAAGCACGCGGCGGCGTTGACGACGGTCGAACCTCCCACGCACCTTCCCTGAAGGATCGGCAGGTCGCCGGTCGTGTTCACCTGGTTGCCGGCGTCCTGGTAGAGCGTCTCCATCGCAGTTGCGGTGTGCTCCCGGAACTGATCGGACGGAATGTACGGCCCTGCCTCCAGCACGACGACTTTCGCTCCCGAACGCGCCAGCTCATAGGCCGTGACCGCGCCGGCCGCGCCGGAGCCGATGACCACGACGTCCGCGTCGAGGGTTAGACCCGCATCCGGGATCTCGCTCGGCTGCGTCACCTTCAGCACGGGTCTTCCTGGGGTCGGAGCTTTGGGTTCGCTTGCCACCGTGCTCACTAACTCCGGTCCTTGGGCATCGGCGCATTGCCTATACTCGGAATGCCCCCGGCTTCCGAAACCGGGCCCTGGTAACCAATCGCCCGGCCGGCTTCGATGTCCTTCCAGTATCCGTAACAGACCAGCTTCTTGATGACGGTCGAGATCCCCCGTTGGATCTCCATGCCTTCTTCCCATCGCCGAATGTAAGCGAGCCGCTGCTCGACCGAGAGATGAACGAAACGCGCGAAGTGAAGCCCGATCAGGATCGCTCCGTAGTTGAACAGCTTGAGCCCGATGCGCACCTGCTCGAGGGTCGGAGCATCCATGAGGGCAAACGCATGCTCGATGTTGTCGACCACGGGAACTTCTGACCGCGGCTTGAGCGAGGTGCCCTCGGTCGGCACATAGACCTCCGCAAAGCGCTCCAAGAGCTCACGCTCGTCGGCCGTCAGCGTGACGGAACGACTAGGCCTTACCGCGTCGTCGCTGCACCCGGGGAGAACAAGGACACTGGCACCGCTGAGTATGCTGAGCTTAGTGAAGGTTCGTCGATAGAGCTTATACGGCACGCGCCCCCTGGCGAAGGACTGTACCACGAGGTCGACCGCGACGGCGACCGTGTCAGCGTCAGTGCCAGTGCCAGTGCCAGCGTCAGTGCCAGCGTCAGTGCCAGTGCCAGTGTCAGCGTCAGTGCCAGTGTCAGCGCCAGTGCCAGCGCCAGT
>Ga0209271_10000175_pt1 | contig 21946 bp, 21 predicted proteins | sample tdAd002_FD_187123 | JGI IMG/M metagenome (GOLD analysis project Ga0209271, IMG submission 187123) | Marine sediment microbial communities from the Atlantic coast under amendment with organic carbon and nitrate - tdAd00.2 (SPAdes)... | ecosystem: Environmental > Aquatic > Marine > Coastal >... | reverse complement strand
GACACCGACGAATACACGTGCGAAGTACCGCCCGACGATATTGAAGCCATAGTCGGTCTCGAAGCGCCAGGTAAGTGTGGTTCGGCCGTCATTACCTGAGAGATCGAACCAGAATTTTGCCTCACCCGATTCACCCGGATTTATGGTGCCAGCGACGTGTTCAAAAGGCAGACTTTCGGTGATGACCCGGGTGCCTGTGCCAATTATCGCGCCGTCCCAGGTCATCCTTGCGCCGGGGCCACGCGCCGGACCCGAATACACGATGCGCGCGTTCGGATCGGTATCGAACCAGGGCGACCATAGCCTGGCGCGACGAAAATCGTTGATTAGCGCATACACGGTTGCCGGATGTGCATCGATTTGTGCCTCGACGTTCACTCGGGCATAGCGGGGCAGCGCCAATCCAATAAGGATCAGCAAGACGACCAAACCGCTAGTTCCGTAGAAGACTTTTCGCACAACGGCATCGCTAACAATAGTGGTGCGCGATTATTCCACAGTACAATGGCCGGATGAATGCATCTGACGCAAAAGGTCTGCCAATTGGCGTGTTTGACTCCGGGGTCGGCGGGCTCACCGTGCTCAAAGCGATTCGCGAGGAGATGATGGGTGAGGACCTGGTTTATCTGGGCGACACGGCTCGTTTGCCATACGGGACGAAAAGTCCGGCGTCGATTTCGCGCTATGCCTGCCAGGCGACCGCACTATTGCAGCAGAGCAACATCAAACTGCTGGTGGTCGCTTGTAATACCGCCTCAGCAGTAGCTCTGGACGCGTTGCGCGAACAAATGGCCCCGTTGCCAGTGATCGGTGTGGTCGAGCCCGGCGCGACTGCGGCGGTTGCGGCCCGGCCGCGAGGCAGACACCTGGTGCTGGCAACCGAGGCCACGGTCCGGCTGCATGCTTATCGCAAGGCATTGCTTGATCTCGACGCGGATGCCGCGGTGACCGAGCTCGCCTGTGAGATGCTGGTCGCTCTCGCTGAGGAGGGATGGAATGACGGCAAGATCGCCGAATCCATTGTGCAGCGATACCTGGCCGACATGGACCCTGATTGGCGACACCCTGATAGCGTTATATTGGGATGTACTCACTTCCCGCTGCTTCGCGACACCTTCGCCAGCGTGTTTGATGACAATGTGTCGATCGTCGACTCGGCGACTACGACTGCTGTCGCGGCAAGGACACTTCTCGCGGACCTTGAGCTCGAAAACGATCAGGCTGGCGACGGATCGTTGCAGTTGCTGGCTACAGACGGGGCAACACGATTTGCACGTGTCGGTGGCCAGTTCCTCGGCCACGACCTGTCAGCGGACGACGTCACACTGGTTGACTTGTAACCGCACGGCCATCGAACGCGATGATTGTCTCGCTTATGGCTCGCTGCGCTGCGCTTTACTTCGCTCGACAAAACATCCCGCCCGAAGGTCCTTTCGCGATTAGCAGCCCGCGATTCCGAAAAAAATGACGCTAGCTGCGAGCCCGTGCGACTTGATTAATGCGATAATTATCGTTCTTTTCAACGGGAGTACGCCGTGAAATCCTGGCTTTCATTACGGATGGCAGTAACTTGCCTGGTCGCCATTGTCGTTTCATCCTGTGGAGTCGAACCGCCACCTGAAACTACCGTTGAGGCTGCCGGTACTGTCGAGCCCCGACCTGAAATTTACGCCGATTTCACGTTAACGGCTGACCTCAGTGATCTGACTGAAAACCAGCGCGAAATGATCGCTGTTCTCATTGAAGCATCCGAGATCATGGACGGTCTGTATTGGAGACAGGCTTATGGCGATGACTATGAGGCCTGGTTAGCGTCAGTAGGGGTTGATGAGGCAGGTCGCTTTGCTGATATCAACTACGGACCGTGGGACCGCCTTGACAACGATAAACCGTTCATCGACGGGGTGGGACCGAAGCCGCTGGGTGCAAACTTTTACCCGGAGGACATGACCAGGGAAGAATTCGATGCTGCGTATTTGCCTGGTAAGAACGGACTCTACTCGCTGATACGTCGCGACGAGGCTGGCAACCTCACGCTTGTTCCGTACCACGTCGCCTACGCGGAAGAGCTGCTGGCTACGGCGAATCTGCTGCGCAAAGCCGCAGACCTCGCCGAAAGCCAGGATTTTGCCAACTACCTCAAGTTGCGTGCTGCTGCACTGATCAGTGATGAGTTCCAGGTCAGCGATCTGTACTGGATGGACGTCAAAGACAATGAGATCGACGTTGTTATCGGCCCGATCGAAACCTACGAAGACCGTTTATTCGGTTTCCGTGCGGCCTATGAATCTTATGTGCTGATCAAAGACCTCGATTGGAGCGCAAGCCTCGCACGGTTCGCCACTTTTCTTCCGGAGCTGCAGGAGGGCTTGCCAGTTCCCGACGAGTACAAACAGGAGACGCCTGGATCGGACTCCGATCTGAACGCTTACGACGTTGTGTATTACGCTGGCCATAGCAATGCCGGCGGCAAAACGATAGCGATCAACCTGCCCAATGACGAAGATGTGCAGTTGCTAAAGGGCACGCGGCGATTGCAGCTCAAAAACGCGATGGAGGCGAAGTTCGACAAGATTCTCGAACCGATCGCCGACGTATTGGTAGACGAGTCGCAGCGGCAACACATTACGTTCGACGCGTTCTTCGCGAATACGATGTTCCATGAAGTCGCGCATGGCCTCGGCATCAAGTACACCCTCACGGGTGAACAGACTGTCAGCCAGGCGCTGCTGGATACTGCCTCGAGCATGGAAGAGGGCAAGGCCGACATACTCGGCCTCTACATGATTACGGAGCTCCACCAGGCGGGAGAGCTTGGCGACGTTGACCTGCGTGACTATTACGTGACGTTTATGACCAGCGTGTTCCGTTCCATTCGATTCGGGGCGAGCAGCGCTCATGGCAAAGCGAACATGGTGCGTTTCAATTTCTTCGTTGAGCGTGGCGCGTTTGTACGCGACGCCGAAACAGGCAGATATAGCGTCGATTTCGATCGTACGCAGGAAGCCATCGCGGCATTGACCGAGCTTTTGCTGACTCTGCAGGGCGATGGGGACTACGAAGGCGCACTCGAGCTGATGAATACGCAAGGCGTCATCGGGGACCAGTTGCAAGCAGATCTCGATCGTCTGACGCGAGCGAGCATTCCGGTCGACATTACATTCAATCAAGGCGTGGCCGAGCTCGGGCTCGAGTGAGCGCATAGAAAAACAAAAAAGGGGACACCAATGAGGAATGCGCTACTACTCGCGCTGATCGCGAGCTTTACACTTGTTGCCTGCGACAAAGCGGCGGATGAAGCGAACGCACCGGTTGCCGAAGCCAAGCAACCCTGGGATGAGTTCGTGGCGACGGTCATCGATGACTATTACCGTCAGAATCCCGAATCAGCAGCCGATGCAGGGCTGCATCAGTACGACGGTCAAATGTCGGACTTGAGCATGGCCTCAATTGAGGCCTACGCTGACTGGATCGATTCCGTGCTCGCAGAAGCTGCTAGCTACACAGACCTGGAGGGCATCGAAGCGTTCGAGCGGGACTATCTTTCGGCGAATCTGAGCGGCTCGCTGTTCTGGTTACGCGACTCAGAGTTTCTCACCAAGAATCCTTTGGCCTATTCAGGAGCAATAGGCGTCAGTGTTTATGTGGATCGCGAGTACGCGCCGCTCGAACAGCGCATGCGTGCTTACACACAATATATGGAGCAGCTTCCCGGCATGCTCAAGCAAATGAAAGAAAATCTGCAGCCACCGTTACCGGCTCCGTATGTTGAAATGGGTTTTCGCATTTTTTCGGGAATGGTCGAGTACCTGTCCACAACGGTACCCGGGATTTTCGCGTCGGTCGAAGATGAGCAATTGCAACGTCAGTTCAAAGCAGCGAACGATGCAGCCGTCGAAGCGATTCAGCAATCCGCAGATTGGCTCGACGGACTCAAGGTTACGGCAACGGATGACTACGCGCTTGGCGAGGAGCGCTTCCTCAAGATGCTGCGCACAGGGCAAGGCGTTGATGTGACACTCGCCGAATTGAAAGCGGCTGGCCAGAGAGACCTCGACCGTAACCTGGCGATGCTTCACGAGGCCTGCGCCGAGTTTGCGCCGGGCGCAAGTACCACTGATTGTGTCGGCAGGGTAGGAGCCAACAAACCGCCGGAGGGCGCTGTTGGCGGAGCTCGGCGGCAACTACCAATGCTAAAGAAGTTCGTCATCGACAATAACATCGCCTCTATCCCGGGAATCGAGGACGCACTTGTCGATGAGGCGCCGCCACACCGACGTTTCAATTTTGCCTACATCAATATTCCAGGGCCGTTCGAGACTGGATTGCCATCAACCTACTACATCGCGCCACCGAATCCGGAATGGTCCGAGGAAGACCAGCTGGCATATATTCCTGGCGAGACGGATCTGTTGGCTACATCGGTCCATGAAGTTTGGCCGGGTCACTTTTTGCAGTTTCTGCATTCGAACCGTACCGAGAATAACGTTGGACAGCACTTCGGCACCTACACATTCAGCGAAGGATGGGCGCATTACACTGAACAAATGATGGTAGACGCGGGTCTGGGTGATGGCGATCCGGAGGTACGCATCGGACAGCTTCTCAACGCCTTGTTGCGCAACGTCCGTTATTTGTCAGCGATCGGATTGCACACGGAAGGTATGACGGTCGAAGAAAGCCAGGCGATGTTCGAAGAAAAAGCGTTTCAGGATTTCGGCAATGCAAGTCAACAGGCCTATCGCGGCACCTATGATCCGGGCTACCTCAATTACACCCTGGGCAAGCTCATGATCAACAAGCTGCGTAGTGACTGGACGACGGGCAAGGGTGGTCAGGAGGCGTGGGGCAAATTCCACGATCAATTCCTGAGCTACGGCGTACCGCCGATCCCGCTGATACGTGAACAGATGCTCGGTGACGACTATGACGGGGATGAGGCATTGTTGCCTGACTAGGATACGGCTGTGGCCGAATTTCGCCCGCTGGGGCGGGCTCCTACAAATTTGAGCCAGCTCCCGCCCGGTCCCGATAGCTCGCCGGCTGCCAATCGGTTACCGCCGGGTACTATTAGTACGGCGGGCTCCTACAGATCGTCTTTGTCGAGTCTTGCCAGTTCGTTGCCGAACAAGCTGGTCAGGTAAAGCGCGTCATGCGTCTCCAGGACTCCCGTCAGTGACGAAAAACGTGCTGCGGGGTCCTGCAGGTTCATCAGAACCTCGCCGTCGCCATTTATCGCGATGACATGAGAATACGGTTCTGCCTGTGGTCGAAGGCTCGCCGGCAGGCGTTGCACGACTTTGCGCAGGAATGGTTTGTCGGAAAGGTCATCGAGCTGTTTGCTGCGAGGCGCGATCATGCCGATCCAGAACCGGCCGTTGAAACCGTTGTTTATGTTGTCGGCAAATGCAGGCAGGTTATCCAGCAGCACCTCTGTCGTGCCTGAATCTGGTCCTTCCAGCCAGTGCTTCAGGATTCGGTAAGAACCCAAATCCGAGATCAGCAAGAATGTCTGGTCCTCGCTTATAGCCACGCCATTGGCAAAGTTCAGACCGTCGATGATGACGTGGGCGTCTCCTGTGGCCGGATTGAATGCAATGATCTGACCGTGCCCGCCGTGCTCCATGATATCGAGCAAACTGCCTTCGTAAGTGCCCCCGAATTGCTCTGCACCGAACTTGGTACTCGCCTCGGAAAAATACACTGTGCCGTCCGCCGCAATCGCCAGATCATCGGCGTAGACCAGTGGTCGACCATCGACTTCCCTGAGTAAAGTCGTCACGGACCCGTCACGCAATATTCGTTGTAACCCGATGTAGGCGTTGGCGACGATAAACGAGCCATCAGCGTCGGTTTCGATACCAAGGGCGCGCCCACCGACATCGGCAAATTCGATGACATTTCCATAACCGTCAATCTGCAGAATTTTGCCACCCGTCGTCGTCGCATAGAGCCGGCCGTCGTGCCCGGAGGTCAGGTCTTCGGGTCCGTGGTGCTCACCGAGATCGATAGCTCGAGCATATTTAAGCCTGTCATCTGGCCCGAATGGGTCGACCAGGCCCTGATTAACAGGCGCATCCCACGCGACAGGGTCTACCGGCACAGGCCAGAGCAGCAAATAGAGAATGGCGCATGCCAGGAGCGAGCCAAAAACTGACAGTGCAGGTTTCATCGATCCGACGGCGTCAACGGGTCCCATCAATCATGCGCAAGAACTCGGAGCGTGTACGCGCATCCTTGCGAAACGAGCCGAGCATTTGACTGGTCACCATCGAGACGTCTGATTTGTGAATGCCGCGCGTCGTCATGCACTGATGTACGGCTTCAATCACAACGCCGACGCCTTTTGGCTTTAACACATCTTCGATACAGTTCGCAATTTGTGCCGTCATCTTTTCCTGCACCTGAAAGCGGCGTGCGAATGCCTCGACAACTCGCGCTAGCTTACTGATGCCAACGACCTTGTTGTGGGGCAGGTATCCCACATGCGCCTTGCCGATGATTGGTGCCATGTGGTGCTCGCAATGGGACTCGAACGTGATGTCGCGAAGTACGATCATCTCGTCATAACCGTCGACTTCCTCGAAGGTACGTTTGAGGTAGCGCACCGGGTCTTGCTTGTAGCCGCTGAACCAGTCTTCGTAAGCACTCGCAACACGCTCAGGCGTATCGATGAGCCCCTCACGTCGAGGATCTTCGCCCGCCCACAGCAATAGGGTGTGTACGGCTTCCTCGGCCTTTTTACGGCTTGGTCGCCGGGGTTTTCCGGTCTTCTTGGCCAATCTTGATCCCCCTCATTTAAAGCAGGGTAGTCTATCAGGCCGGATCATGGTCCGTTACCAAACCAACCGGGCAAGTCACTCCCGTGCCATCGAGGCCACAATAGCCGCCGGGATTTTTCGCGAGGTATTGCTGGTGGTAGTCCTCGGCGTAGTAAAACGTATTGAGCGGCAATATTTCGGTCGTAATCTCGCCGTAGCCAGCGTTCGTCAACTCCGCCTGATAGCCGAGCATCGAGTGCCGGGCCACGGTCGTTTGGACATCGTTACAGGTGTAGATAGCGGATCGATATTGCGAACCAACATCATTGCCCTGACGCAGACCTTGTGTCGGGTCATGGCTCTCCCAGAATATGCGTAACAACTTCTCGTAGCTGACAACACCTGGATCGAATACGACGAGAACTACCTCGGCATGACCGGTCGAGCCTCCGCACACAAGTTTGTAATCAGGGTCGGGTGTCGACCCGCCGGCGTAGCCAACCGCGGTCGTGTAAACGCCCTCAGTCTCCCAGAAGCGCCGTTCGGCGCCCCAAAAGCAGCCGAGTGCAAATACGGCTTGCTCCAGTTGCTTGTCGAAGGGGCCCTTGATCGGGTTGCCACTAACAAAGTGCATTTTACAGCGCCTGATGTCGTGCGCCTCGGCGCGGGCGGTCGATGATACCGTCCGCGCCCTGAAAACGCACCGGAATCGACTGAGTCTGGCCCCACTCCGTGGCGCGGTACACGGCGAAATGAAGGTGCGGCATGGTCGTGTGGCCGGTGTTGCCCGAGTAGCCGATGATCTGTCCCTGCGCAACTCTGTCCCCGACCTCTACGATCGCGCCGTCCTGTCGCAGGTGGTAGTACTCGCCGGTTGTGCCATCGCTGTGCAGGACGACAACGAAATTAGCGAACTTGCCGCAGCCATCCTCCCAGCAGCCCTTGGCATGTGATTCTTCAACTCGTGCGACGACACCGCCCCGCGCCGAATGCACGGGAGTACCAACCGGCATATCCAGGTCGATGGCAAATTCTTCAAGTCCCGTGTGGCTAAAGCGTGAGCCAAATCCCTGAATCACGCGATATGCCTTACCGCTCGAGTAGGGCAGCGAGTACAGATGATCATCATCGTGGACGGCGTCTTTATCCCCAACGGTCCAGTCGAATGAATAGTTATAGTCGCCGTCTCTGCTCTTGTTGCTATTTCTCAGCACCATCACTTGCGCATTCTGATTGGGCGCGAGCGTGCGGGTCACGGTTTTCGGACCTTCGACCTTGAGGTTGTGGGTGCGAATTCGGAGCGTGTAGGTAATCGGGTATTCCCGCAGGTTTATCGCACGTAGTTCGACATTGCCGCCTTGATCCAAAGCGTCAACGCATATCCACTCGTCCTTGCAATCGGCAGATGCATTGTTGCTGGCGCTAAACACTATTGCGCCAATCAAAAATTTTCGTAGCAGGTGCCTGGAAATAGCGTCGCCCCCGGGGCGTGGCAAACTTAGTCTTTCTTTGCGGCTTCGGCCGCGGCACGGATGGAATCCAGGTCCGACTGACGATAGAAGTACTTGTGCACCAACAGCTGGTCAGGGGTGTCGACGACGTCTCCGTCTTCAAATCTGGGTCTGTAGATTCGTCGCCTCAGTTCACGATTAGCGCTACTCGTCATCCTCTCGAATTCAGCTGGCTCAGCCTCGATCAATTTTATGTTCGTCGCTCGCCCGCGATCGGAAACGTCATAGCTGATAGTGATATTTCCCTGCAATAGCGGATCATCGTTTTGCAGTCCGGCTTCGTCGTCCGATTTATTAACGTACTGCGGCAATTTTTGCAGCCGTAATGGCACGATGCTTTCAAGCTGCTCGTGGCGAACACTGAGTCTCGCATCGTTCTCCGACAACATGTCCCAGGCGGAAAGATACGCCGATCGTCCGCGCTGTGGATTGTTGTCATACATATAGAAGTCGCCAAGTGCCAATGTGGCCTGGGCGGTGGTCTGCCAGTTGGCATCCGGATGTTCTGCGGCGATTCGCACTGCACGCCGAAAATAAATCTCGCCGGACGTCATGTGTGCGTCAGAGTAGCTCTGTGAGCCCGAAGTATCGTAGTAGAAAAACGACCGGCCGAGCATGATCAACGGTTCAACGAGATGCAGGGAGTCTTTATCTTCGGTCTCCTCGATGATGCGAATGACGCGGCGGTAGGTTGTACGTTCGTCGTAAATAAAACCCGCACGATGTTGCCAGGCGGCGCGTCGCATAAGCGACGGAATCAGATCAGCCGAGTCGAGTTGGTGTTTTCTGATATTCAGCGCATAGATTGAATCCTGTGCGTCTTTCGCCGAATCGATGTCGCCCATTTCCATAAAGGTTTCAGCGGTTGACTCGAGTATTTCCACCTGATCCAGATTGTGCGGCCCTTCATTGACATGAGTGACATGAATCGCACGCTGATAGGTGGCTATCGCCAGGTCCGGGCGGCCACCTTTTAGCTGCGCGGCGCCAAGTCCCTTGAGGGGATTAACGAGCTGTTCATTCAGGCGATCCTCGTTGTCTTCGATGATTTCAATCGCTGCCTCGAAGTTCTGTTGTGCGGCATCGAACTGCTCGGTCTGAAATTGGACAATAGCGAGGTTCGTCAATGCCTTGGCGTATTCATTCGATTGCGGGCCTTTACTGCGGATCGCCAGTTCGATTACGCGTTTAGCAACTGAATCGGCTTCGTCCAGTATGCCGTCCTGCATTAATTGCTTAAAAAGCTCGAATTCGCGAAATAGCAAATCTTCGCTGTCTTCCTCTGGTATTGAAAAGTCTTCACCCTCTTCAATTCCCTCGTCGGCGACTGGAACGATTTGACCTTGCTGTAAGAAATCGTCAGGGATTTCGTTCTCATCCACTGCGCCGGGAATATCCTCAACTTCGTCCTGAGCATGGAGGATTGCCGCGAACAGAAGCAGCGCTATTGCAGAAAATGTCGGGTTTTTGATCATTGCCATGGCTAGGTCTTCAGACTGGCTTAGACCCTATTAGTTCTCGAGTTCGGTCGTTTCCGAGCTTTGCCCCACTATACCGAATTACAGGTTCAGGCCAAGCTGCCGGGGCCCTGGCCGCCGAAACTGACCGCAGTCGAGCTTGTGTTGATAGCGTTCCAGCAACAGGCCGTTGCGTCTGCATGCAGCGCGAAATCGATTGCCAAGCATGTCGGCATAGGCGCCCCGTCCGGTCTGACGGACCCCGAAACGATTGTCATAATCATTTCCACCACTCGCCTGCTTCACCAGGCTCATGACGTGCCCGGCCCGGTCCGGGAAATGCGCTTCGAGCCATTCGACGAACAGGGATTTAACCTCGTGTGGCAGGCGCAGGAAAATATAGTGTGCGGTCGAGGCGCCAGCCTTCGCCACCGCTTCGAGAACCGCTTCTATTTCTGAGTCGTTGATAGCGGGAATGAGTGGAGCCATTAGAACGCTGGTCGGAATACTGTTACCTGCCAGCTCCCTGATCACCTTTAGTCTTGCCTCGGCAGACGGAACGCGCGGCTCCATGATTCGTTTCAGTGGAGCGCTCATCGTCGGCAGGCTTATCGCGACTGAGCACAGTCGCCGACTCGCAAGACTCGTCAACAAGTCGATATCGCGGGTGATCAGGGTGCCTTTGGTGATCAGGTTGACCGGATGGTCGTGCCTGTCGAACAGTTCAAGTAACTGGCGCGTAATCTGCGTCGACTTCTCTGCTGGCTGATACGGGTCGGTGTTGGCGCCAATCGTAATCGGTTTGCAGGCATAGCCGGGTTTTTCCCACTCCTCGAGCAGTTTACTCGCTGCGTTCGGCTTGTAGAAAACACGGGTTTCGAAGTCGAGTCCTGGCGAAAGGTCAAGGTAGCTGTGAGTAGGTCTTGCGTAGCAGTAGATGCAACCGTGCTCACAGCCCTGATAAGGGTTGATTGAGCGGTCAAACGGCACATCAGGGGAGGAGTTATGGCTGATGATTGTGCCGGCCTGCATGGCCGTGAGCACGGTCTCAGGCGCCTCTGCCTCACGCAGGGCGGCTTCTTCTACGCTGAATTCAACGGGCCGGGTTGCAAAACGACCTTCTTGGCACGAAACAGCACCGCGACCCTTGTGTGGACCAGCAGACATCGGAGCTCATTTACTGTATGGATATACAGTAAATGTACCACGCTAGTTCAGGACGCGGTAGCCTCGACCTCGCATGCAGCGCTTGAATACGTCCTGCTTCATCTCGTCGGCATCCAGGCCCGAGCGTGTTCCGCCCCAGAGAGCGCCCCAGCCGGCGCCTTCGGCGACATCGGTGCTATTGCCGCCGACCGCGCCAGCGGCTCCACCAACTGCGGCCCCTAGCCCGGCGCCCTTGGCAACGCCCTTGGCGACAATTACCTCTTCCGTATAGGCCTCGCACTCGACCCAATCCTGATCGTAGCGTTCGAGGTCGACACCTTTCATGTCGATGATGGGGTCCGGATGCGCTGCGCAACCGCAGGTTATGGCAGTAATACAAGCAAATAGAATCGGGGTTATTGATCGCATGACGACATCCATTAAACTCGGTTACCCTCATAAAAACAACGCAGCCGCATCATCTGCGTTGACACCGTGGATGGTTTAATTGGATGGCTTCAAGCTCACATAGTTCAACAGCGCGCGCGATCCTGTATGCGTTTCTGGCTAATTTCGGCATTGCGATCGCCAAGTCCTGGGCTGCATGGCTGACTGGCTCCGGGAGTATGCTCGCGGAGGCGATCCACTCCTACGCGGATACCGGCAACCAGGTGTTGCTGTACCTCGGGCTAAGGCAGTCGCAGCGACCGCCTGATTCCGAACACCCGCTAGGTTATGGCAAGTTGAGCTACTTCTGGAGTTTCATCGTTGCAATCCTGCTGTTCAGCATGGGTGGACTGTTCTCGATCTACGAGGGCGTGCACAAGCTGAATCACCCGGAGGAGCTCTCACGAATATGGGTAGCGATCATCGTGCTCGTAATCGCTATCCTGCTGGAAGGTGCTTCGCTTCTGGGCTGCCTGCGCGAGATTCGAAATGTCCGCGGTGAGCGACCGTTTGGCGAATGGTTCAAGCACACACGGAACTCTGAGCTGGTGGTCGTCCTCGGGGAGGATATCGGCGCGCAGCTCGGTCTGATTCTGGCGCTAGGCTTCCTGGTAATGGCAGCAATTACCGGCAACCCGGTCTACGATGCGTTTGGCTCGATCTGCATTGGCGCAATTCTGCTCGTGATCTCGGCCTTTATCGCCTGGCGAATTCGGGCTCTGCTGGTTGGACGTTCCGCCGATCCCGAGATTCAGGAGGCGATTGATGCCATCATCGCCGAGCAGGATGGTATCGACTACGTGTTCAACACGATAACGATTCAGTTCGGGCCTGACACAATGCTGGCGGTCAAAATCAAGATGCGTGACGGCATGGATATCGAATCAGCTGTCGCCAGCATCAATGCCCTCGAGCGCGAGCTCAAGAAGCGCATTCCCAAGCTCACATGGTGTTTTGTTGAGCCCGACGTCGCTGACTGACGCCGGGCCCGTGTCTCGTTAAACTTTTGCGTTGTAGAGATGTACGTCCTGCTGCGGGAACGGGAATGAAATGCCATCTTTGTCGAAGCGTTTCTTGATCGCTTCGGTCAGGTCGAATTTCACGCCCCAGTAATCGTCTGTAGCGACCCAGGGTCGCACAACGAAATTGACACTACTGTCGGCGAGCTCGGAGACGGCGATAGTGCATGCCGGATCATCAAGGATGCGATCTTCCGCGGCCACGAGTTCCTCGATCGTGCTGCGCACTTTATCCAGATCGTCGTCGTAGCTGACACCGACGACCATATCGACGCGACGCCGGTTATTGGCGGAATAGTTGGTGATGATGCTGTCCATAACCTGGCCGTTGGGCACGATGATCTTCTTGTTGTCGCCAGTCTTGAGAACGGTCGTCAGAATTTGCACTTCTTCAACGCTGCCAGATATACCGGCTGCCTCAATCCAGTCACCAACTTTGTAGGGTCGAAACAGGACGATCAGGACACCGGACGCGAAGTTGGATAACGATCCTTGCAAGGCCAGTCCAATGGCCAGACCGGCAGCACCGAGAATGGCAATGAATGACGTCGTCTGGATCCCCAGTGCGCTGATGGCGGCGATGAAGACGATCAACATCAATATCATGCTGGCCAGATTGGAGGCGAACGACACAAGCGTTTCGTCAACCTCCTGCGCATCCATGATTTTGCGCAGACCTTTGGTCATCAATCTGACGACTATTCGGCCCACATAAAAAATGACAATCGCCGTCACCAGGTTGATGGCAAAGTCGAGGCCGGTAGTTTTCAACATCATGATGACTTCGTCCCAGGTAAATCCCAGGTCGGGGAGTGTTACTTCTTCCATTACGTATGTCCCTTAAGAGTTTTCTGTTTTCGTTGTACGGCTGCTCAGAATCAGCCAGTTGCCCGCGAGCGTCAGCATAATGCCCGTCGCAGCGATGCTCGTCCATTGGTAGCCCTCAACTAGCGTAGAGATCCCGAGAGCTACAACCGGGAACAGCACCGAACTATAGGCGGCACGCGCCGCTCCAATGCGGCGTATCAGTGCGAGGTAACAACCAAACGCAATCGCCGAACCGAAGACCGCAAGATAGGCGAGAGAGAGCAGGTATCCCTGTTCGAGCGAGAAACTGAATTCACGTCCGAGCAGCATTGCGATCACAAAAGATAACAATGCCGACCAGGCCATCGCATGCGCATTTACCACAACGACGGGTAGCTCACGTCGTGTGTTTACGACTGCAGTCATATTGCCGAGCGAGGCGATGACCGTTGCAGTCAGTACGAATGCAATGCCGACGACAGTGTCGTCTCCAAAACTGATGACTGAGACTTCTCGCCAGAAGATCATCGAGATGCCACTCAGACCCAGGATGCCGGCAATGATAAGCCGGCCATCAAGTCTTCTCTTGAAGAAGATGCGCTCGAAGATTGCGTTGAACAGGACGATGCTGCTGAACAGGACCGCGACCAGCCCGGAGGTAATCAAGGCAGTGCCGTAGTAGACGAGAAAATAATTCAGGCTGAAGAGCAAGGTGCCCTGCAGGAATACGAATCCATAAGCATTTCCTGGCAGTCGAATTTGACGCCGTGAGAGCAGGGCGTAGGCATACAGAAACAAGGCCGCGATACCGAACCGGTACGCCACAGATAATTCTGCAGCGACATCACCCAGCTGGTATGGAATTGCGGCCCAGGTCGAGCCCCAGATTAAGACGACCGAGGCGTACAGGAGGATTACCTGCATCGCCTATTGACCCGGTGTGCCTTCTGCGCCTGGCTGGAAACGGAAAATCTTGTATGGTCCGCGCGACTTGATGTGTTCGTGGGATTGCAGAATCACATCGCCAAGCGCGCTATCGGCGACGTATAACCAGCCGTCCGGCCCAAAAGACAAGGCATCCGGCCAACGCACCTTGCCGGAACGAATCAGCGTACTAAGTTCCCCGTTCTGGTTGATCTGGAAAATCGCGTTGTGCTCCACACCGGTCACGTAAACATTGCCATCAAGGTCGACGCTCATACCATCACTGAGTGGTTTAGTCGCGACGCGTTCCACTCGCGCCTTGATCTGTGAGTTGGGGGTTGCAGGGTTCGTGATATCGCTAATTCTGACGCGGTATAGCGCTGAGCCACTGAGTGCTCCGTAGTACAACCATTCATCGCCAAGTGCGATGCCGTCGACGCCGCCGCGCAGCGATACAATGCCACCACCGAACGACATCTTCTGCCCCTGATTGGTGATCACGTAGTCCTCGGCCGACACCGAACTGTGCGACTTGAGTATGCGTCGCGCGCTCGCAGTCGCGACATCGTAAACGATGATAGACGGCGATTTGCGCCAGAAACTCGCGTCAGCAATCACTACGGTACGGCCGTCCGCGCTGACCTGCAGGTCCTGCAGGAACGAACCGAAAGGGGCCAGGTCTTCGTCAAACTTGTGGTCGTGAATCAACTCGCCGGTCGCAAGATCAAAAGCCAAAAGTCCTGCAGCACGCGAACCATGGTTGCCATGATCAATCGTCCACAAACGGTTGAAGCGGTCGATGGCGATTCCCAACACGGTATCGAAAAGCCGCAACTGTGACGCGCCGTCCGGAAATGGCACGGAAGCACCGTCGACATACTCGAGCAATTTGTTGCCGCGCGGCCGGGCTTCCGGATGTACCGTAAAGAACACGCGGCCTTGTGCATTGACAGCCACATTTCCGATCGGCTCCGGATAAGCAAGCACTTCCTCGAGGGCGCTGTCACTCAGCAGAGGTGGTGTTGAAAGGTCGGGGTACGGTTTGCCACCGCCATAGCGAAGCCACGCCACGGCTGTCAGCACCATTGCCAGAATCAGAACGAACAGCAGAATTTTTTTCATTTGTAACTGCTGTGCCTAAGTACGCTCACCCGGATCGGGATTCTACATGATTGGGAGACGGAGTCAGGTGTGAAATGCGGCAATCCAGGCTCCGGCGACACAAACAACTGCGAGCGTGGCGGCGCCAATTTGCCACCGCGAGTTCGTCAAATGGTGCCGAAATCGTGTCAGCAGCATGCCAGCCCCAAATCCACAAAGGAAGCCCATCAGGTGCGCGCCGATATCGGTATTTTCATTGCCGGTGCCCGTGTACATTAACAGTGCGAATCCACCGACGACTGGGCCAAGTCGATACGGCCATTTTTCCTGCGACATCAGCTTGGCCCGCCACACGAATCCTGCGGTTATTCCCAGCGCCGCAAATACGGCCGTAGACGCGCCGATGGAGCGGTGCGATGACTCCAACAGCAATGTGTTCAGCGCATTGCCCGATGCTGCTGCCACCACGACAGCCAGCCACGCTATGCCGGAGCCGAGCAGACGGCCGGCCAGCAAGCCGAAAAATGCGCCAAAGACGATATTGCCAACCAGGTGCTTCAGCCCGGAATGCAATGTAAGCGCGGTGATCGTTCGCCACCATTCGCCGGCGCGAACCAGTACGCCATCGATGCGCCCGGCAGCAAGCCAGTCCTGGCCGAAGTAGGAAGCACCTGCGAACCAGGCGATAACGCAAATCGTCGCAATGTAGGCGACGATCCCGGGAATCGCGTTTTGGTAGGTGAATGGTTTGATCTTGCGCGGCCGGCGCGGAGGATTCTCCTCATCGTAGAGCCGCAGCTCACTCATTGCTTGCGCCGAGAACTCGGCTGGAACGATCAGTGCGCAGCCTACAGCGTCGTTGACAACCCGATGTGGAATCTGCAGAGATGCGAGCACAAGGGCGCGATCCGAACACGCGTGTCGGTTGCGACTCTCAAATACCACTCGCATGTCGTCGTTCATAGATTGCGGTAAGCTTAACAGCCGTTTCCCAGCCGAGACAGCAATCCAATGAGACGCACCATTGTTGCCATCCTGTTCGCGTGCTGTGCGTTCAGCACCGCGTCGTTCGGCGAAGTCATGGACGCGGATGCGGGCGGTTTCTTGCTCGTTCACGAGGTCACGATCGACGCATCGAGGAGTGATGCCTGGCGCGCCGCGGTCGACGAAATCGGTCAGTGGTGGAGCAGTGACCACACAATTTCCGGCGATGCCGGCAACATGAACATCGATGCCAGGCCACAGGGATGTTTCTGTGAATCGATTGGTGATCATGCAGGCGTCGTGCACCTGACCGTGACCTTCGTCAATCCAACCGTGTTGCTACGGTTGAATGGCGGGCTTGGGCCGCTTGGCCTGATGGGCGTCAACGGCGTTATGACATGGGAATTCTTCGATGCGGGCAATGGCACGACAGTCAGGTTTTCCTACGCGGTCGGGGGGTACCGGCCCGGCGGGCTCGACGCAATCGCATTGCCGGTTGACTACGTAATCGGTGAGGCCTTGTTGCGTCTCAAGGCACATGTTGAGACGGGTGACGCAAACATCGCCGATGTCGACTAATGGCCGACTATGGACCGGACATGCCGGCATTCGCCCGACTTGCGGCGGGCGTGAGGCGTATCGTCGCACCGAATCCGTCGATGATGACCGGGCCCGGAACGAACACATATCTGCTCGGTGAACACGACGTTGCCGTGATCGACCCCGGCCCCGCCATAGCTGAACACATCGAAAATATTCTTTTAAAATCAACGGGTTCCATTCGATGGATTCTTGCGACTCACACCCACCCCGATCACTCACCAGGTGTCGCGTCGCTTGCCGGGAAAACGGGAGCCGAGATTCTGGGCATCAGGGCGCCCGATGGGCAGTACCAGGACAAGAGTTTCAAACCAACGAGAGAGTTACGTGATGGCGACGTTCTCGAGACGGTAGAGTTTCGTCTGGACGTCGTTCATACGCCGGGCCATGCTTCAAATCACTTGTGTTACCGGCATGCCGGACTCAACTGGTTGTTCACCGGCGACCACGTAGTCGACGGCTCGACCGTGGTTATCGATCCGCCCGATGGCAACATGAAAGACTACATCGACTCATTACAACGGTGCCGGGATCTTGGTTGCGGCGCACTTGCGCCAGGGCACGGAGAAGTGATTGGCGATCCGAACCAGGTCATCGACTGGATCATCGAACATCGTCTGGAGCGTGAGGCGAGGGTCGTTGCCGCGGTTGAAGCGAATCCCGGTCTGACGACCCGCGAGCTTGTGCCGCATGTCTACAAAGACGTGGATCCCAAACTCTATGGCTGGGCGGAGCGATCGCTGCTTGCGCACATTCTCAAACTGGAAGAAGAAGGCAAGGCGACCTCTAACGATGGCCGATGGAAATTGTAGGAGCCCTCACGAGAGGGCGCAATGTGGGTTGATATGACCGACAACTTCGAATAGCTTACGCGATCTGATCCTGAGGACCGCCACATGACTTTCATCGTCACCGAATCCTGTATCAAGTGTAAGCTCACCGACTGTGTCGAGGTTTGCCCGGTTGACTGTTTTCACGAGGGGCCGAATTTTCTCGTCATCGATCCCGAGGAGTGCATCGATTGCACCCTTTGTGAGCCTGAGTGTCCGGTGGAGGCGATCTACTCCGAGGATGAGATTCCTGCGGGCCAGGAAAAATTCCTCGAGATCAATGCTGAGTTATCGGCGAAGTGGCCCGTCATCACCGAGATGAAGGACCCACCTGAAGACGCCGATGAGTGGCGTGAGGTGAAGGACAAGCTCCAGTACCTGGAGCGGTAGGACGTCAGGTATGGCCCTACCGGGTTCGTAAGCCGGGTGCCGTGCTATGTATTGCCTCAAGATTCCACCTTACAGAACCTGATTAGTACCTCGGCCAGTTCCTCTCCTTTGTCTTCCTGCAGGAAATGACCGGCGTTACGAATGGTAACGTGCTCGCGATTTTTGGCGCCGGGCACGAGTTCCCGAAACGGCCTGAGCATCGGTCGCGTGATCGGGTCGCGATTGCTGAACGTTGTCAGGAACGGTTTCTCCCAAGTCCGCAGTATCGCCCAGGCGTCCCTGTTTGCCTGGCTCGCCGGATCGTCCGGTCTGGTCGGCACGAGTTTTGGGAATGCACGCGTGCCGGCCTTGTACCGCGCCGATGGAAACGGCGCGTCATAAGCGGCGACAGTGTCCTTGCTCAGTTCGGTGACGCTTCCCGACTGGATGATGCGCCCGATCGGAAACCAGGGACTCCACTTCGCAAAAGCCCGCCAGATCCTGAATGCTCTTGGTGCTCCCTGATCTCCGGTTGGCAACCCGCCATTGCCGAGTGCGATGCGAGCAAAGCGCTGTTCGTTCTCTGCCGCAACGCGCAGGCCGATCAGCGAACCCCAGTCCTGACAAAACAGCGTAATGCTGTTGAGGTCGAGTGCCTCGATAAACTGCCGCATCCAGTCAACGTGTCCGGCATAGCTGTAGTCGCCCTGTGCGACCGGCTTATCGGACTTACCAAAGCCGATGAGGTCGGGCGCGATCACGCGATGCCCGGCGGCGGCGAGCGGTGGGATCATCTTGCGATAGAGGTAGGACCAGCTTGGCTCGCCATGCAGAAGCAATACCGGGTCCGCGTCGGCTGGCCCCTCATCGACGTAGTGCATGCGCAATCCGTCAATATCGACATAGTGTGGCGCAAAATCGTAACCGGGCAGGCCAGCGAAGCGTTCATCGGGTGTACGGATGGCCTTCATGCGCCTTATCATAGACAAATGCAGCCATTAATGAATACGTAATGATCAGCCTGCGCGCCAGAATTATTCGCCACGTTACGGGCGCCTATTTCAGGACCATCGATGCGAAAACCGCCGACGTTCAAGCCATGCGTCACCGTTGGCACTCGTGGGCCGGCGTACTTGGGACGTCGCAGGGTGTGACTATCGAGGCCTGTGAATTGCGTGGTTTGAATGCCGAGTGGTTGACGCCAAGAAATGCTGCTGACGGCAAGCTACTTCTATACTTGCATGGTGGCGCGTACATCATGGGTAGCTGTAATACGCATCGGGAACTCGCCAGCCATATCGCCAGTGCGACAGGTGTTCGTACTTTACTCCCTGAATATCGGCTGGCCCCTGAGCATCCCTTTCCCGCAGCGATAGACGATGCCATCGGCATATACCGCGCTCTGATCGCTGACGGATATGCAGCACAAGACATCGTCATTGCGGGTGATTCTGCTGGTGGCGGCCTGACAATGGCGACCTTGTTGTCACTGCGCGATGCGCGTGACCCGCTGCCATCTGCGGCGTGCATGTTGTCGCCCTGGTTGGATCTCTCTGCAACCGGTGAGTCTATGACAACACGCGCGAACCAGGATCCGTGGTTCAAGCCCAATGACATGCCGATTGTTACAAGTTACTACTGTGAAGAATCGCAGCGCAGACACCCGCTGGCGTCGCCTGTCTTTGCAGACTTATCAGACCTGCCTCCGCTCTTCATCCAGGTGGGTGAGGACGAAATTCTGCTTAGCGACTCGACACGCTGTGCCGAGAACGTCGCGGCCGCGGGCGGCAACATTGAACTGGAGATATGGCCGGGCATGTGGCACGTGTTCCAGGTGTTCGTGCATCGAATGCCGGAAAGCCGTGACGCGATTCGTAAAATCGGAGAGTTTATTCGTCGCGAGTTGAAGATAGGAGATTTTTTAGAAGCCTGAGGTCCGCTGCGAGTCGTCGTACATTTTGGTCAGGAACGAGCGTATCGCCGGCTCGGCCTCCTCGCGCGTCATCAGCTTCTGATTCTCGAGGACGATAGCCATGTCCATGAGCGTTCGCTTGCCGTCGATCAGGGACATGATGAAAGAATATATTTGCGTCGTCATCGCCTGGCTGCGAAATGCGGGTGATAATGGGACAGGCTCTTTGCCCGTCACTATCCAGTCCGGCAGGGCACGATGTCTGCCAGGTTGTTCGACGTCGCGCTCCTTATACGCAGAAAAGGTGAACACTTTTTCCTGGCGCCCGTGGCGGCTTGCGGGCGAACACATATAAGGAATCGTTGCCTCAGAAACGTAAGGATCGCTGAAACCGTTCTCAGCAATGATTGCCTTGGTCTCTTCCGGGCTGTAGCGGCGAGCTCGCTGCGGATGCGCGAATGCCAGTGAGCCAAAATTCACCCAGCGGCCATTCGGTTTCAGAAGCGCATTTATTCGAGCGGCAAGGATTGGCAGGTCTTCGGTCACGATGTCGATCAGCCATGGCGTCACCAGGGTGTCGAAAGCCTGGGCAGCAAACGGGGGCCGCAGCGCATCACCCAGCACGAGTTGGAATCCATCGCGAACGACCTCAGGCGCCGACAACGTTCGCAGGACCGCGTCGTCTTCGAGTGATTTTGGTGCGATCGGAAACTCGTAAAGTTTCAGGGAGCTACCATTGATAACGGATTGCGCGACCAGCAGCAACAGTGGGTTGAAGTCCATCGCCGTCGTGCTCGTGCATTCGCATTGCATGTGCAGGTCGTAGGCGAGTCGACCGGCACCCGCACCAAGGACAAGCACATTGCCGAGCTCTGCATTTTCGTGCAGGACAGAACGCACTTGCTTGAGTGAGGCCTTGTTTTCTTCATCGCCCCAGGCCCAGTCGCGATGCACGTTTGCGTAATAGGTGTTTAATGCCTGGTCTGAGGGAAGTCGTGTTCGCAGCGCGAGATAACTTTCATAGTTGCCGTGCAGTGACTGCACATCGACAGGCCGCAATAGTTTTTGCAGCGAGCGGCGATGCGAGTCTGTCGCCTTTTTGTAGCGCTCGAGACGGCGTTTCGTCAGTGCGCGCAGATCCTCGTTCTTGATTTCGGCGTCGAGACCCGCGGACTCCTGGCTGAGTTGCTGCAGGGAGAATTGCAGACGGCCACGCCATTCACCCAACGTCGCTTGCGGATCTGCGAACATCCAGGGAATGCCGTCGATTGATGGAAAGTCGATTTTGCACGCCTCGCAGCGAAAGGCGTCGTCATTCTCAACCAACGGAGTTTTGTCACAGCGTGGACAGGCGAGCAGGCTTTTCAGGATTTCTGACATGGCCGGCATTATCCAACAAAAAACGGCCAGCCGGGAACGACTGGCCGTTTATTTGCTGCGTAAGCTCTAAGCAACAGGGTTGGTAATCGTACCGCTACAAATCGGTGTAAACGCTGTCAGGGCATCCTGCAGGGTCGAATTACCCAGGCCGTGATTCTGGAACACGTTGCCAAACGACCCTTGTTCACCGTGCAGGGCCATGTAGTTCAGGAGAACCGTGTTGACGAGCAGGTTGACGTTGTTTGCTGCCGGTGTTGCTCCACGTTGTACCGAGCCACCTGCATCCATATAGCCAATCTGTTGATGCACGGCCTGAATCTCGGGCGTCGCGCCAATAATCGTCGGTCGTCGACCCGGGTTGTAGACCAGGAAGAAAGAGCCGGCTGTTGAGGAGTTGTCGCTTGACCACTCACCCTTGCCGCGACCCGCTTGCGAATTATCGAGCGTGCCGTTCGAAGACAAGGAGCCATCGCTGAAGACGTACATCATCAACGGAACTCCGATGCGTGCCGCGTACTCGAGACAGGCGCCCATGCAGCGTCCGGCGCGTTCGTCCTTGACCTCGCCTTCAGCTCGCGCACCACCGTGGTAGTCGTAACCACCCATTTCGATCGTGCCCGCGCCCGCATAGCCGTTTACAACCAGCTTCATAATGGCGGCTGTCTTGCGGAATTCCGAGCCATCACGGCTGTTTTCAT
>Ga0209271_10000174_pt1 | contig 21957 bp, 20 predicted proteins | sample tdAd002_FD_187123 | JGI IMG/M metagenome (GOLD analysis project Ga0209271, IMG submission 187123) | Marine sediment microbial communities from the Atlantic coast under amendment with organic carbon and nitrate - tdAd00.2 (SPAdes)... | ecosystem: Environmental > Aquatic > Marine > Coastal >... | reverse complement strand
CATGCTCGAAGCATCCGACGCCAGCATCGGCCTCGGCCAGGACTGGCAAACCCTGCAGCGCTCCACCACCACCTAACCTCCGCGCCTGGTGGCTTCGAGTTGGAACCCTCGGGGTCAGACCACGCTTTTCGTCATGCATTTCAACCTTCGCTCGGAAAGCACCGAAAACCGTGCTCTGACCCCTTCGAAGCCAGTAATTGGTTTAACCGACGATAGCAAGAAGGACGCCGGCGGCGACTGCCGAGCCGATGACACCGGCCACGTTCGGACCCATCGCGTGCATCAGGAGGAAGTTTTGCGGATTGGCCTGCAGGCCAATCTTGTTGGCGACCCGTGCCGCCATCGGCACCGCGGATACGCCGGCAGCCCCAATTAGCGGGTTGATTGTTTTACCGCTCAATCGATACATGATTTTGCCCATGATCAAACCGGCCGCGGTTCCAATAGAGAACGCGACCATCCCCAGCAGCAGAATACCAAGGGTTTCGGCGCTTAAGAATTTGTCCGCGGCGAGTTTCGAGCCAACCGAAAGGCCGAGGAATATGGTGACGATATTGATCAGTTCGTTTTGTGCGGTGTTGCTCAAACGATCTACCACGCCGCTCTCCTTGAGCAGATTGCCGAAACACAACATACCGACCAGCGGGGTTGCCGAGGGTAGCAGCAGTATCGTTACCACCAGCAGAATCAATGGGAACAGGATTTTTTCAAGTTTCGAGACTTTGCGCAATTGCATCATTTTTGTCTGCCGTTCCTCTTCGGTGGTCAGCAGTTTCATGATGGGAGGCTGGATAATAGGTACCAGTGCCATGTACGAGTAAGCCGCCACCGCGATTGCACCAAGCAGATCCGGTGCCAGGCGTGAGCCGACATAAATTGCAGTGGGGCCATCGGCGCCACCGATGATTGCGATCGCCGCTGCATCGGCCATGCTGAATTCTATGCCGGGGATCAGATTCATCGCGATCGCACCAAACAATGTAGAAAAGATACCGAACTGTGCCGCGGCGCCGAGGATCATCAGGCTTGGTCGTGCCAGCAGTGGGCCGAAGTCGGTCATCGCACCCACGCCCATGAAGATCAACAGCGGGAACACCCCGGTTTCGATGCCGGCATGATAGAGGATGCCAAGCAGGCCATCGGGGCCGGCGATTTCTGCGATCGGGATGTTGGCGAGAATGCCGCCAAAACCGATCGGTATCAGTAGCAATGGCTCAAAGCCCTTGTTGATTGCGAGGAACACGAGCAATCCGCCGACTGCGATCATGACCACCTGACCCAGGGTGAAGTTGTACACCCCGGTCGACGCCCAGAGCTGCAGGAGGCCTTGTTCCACTTTCCTTAGCCTATGGTCATCAGGGATTGATCGGACTGGATCGCGTCGCCTTTCCGGATCGCGATCGATAGCACCTTACCACTGCAGCTGGCGCGAATTTCGGTTTCCATTTTCATCGCTTCGACGATCACTAGCGGATCGCCGTCGCTTACCGAATCGCCGACCGCGACCAGTATATCAATGATACTGCCAGCGAGCGGGGCCTTGATTTCAGTACCGCCAGTAGTCGCCGGCGCAACTGGGGCCACCGCCGCGGATGAACTGGTTGCTGCGACTGGAGTGATCTGGCTGATATCGGTGTCTCCCGGCCCTACCACTACGTCATACTGGGTGCCGTTCACACTGACCCGGTAACTTTCCACGGTGCTTGCAGTTGGCTCTGCCGCCGCCGCAACAGGCGGTGCCGGGGCTACTTCGGCTTCGCTGCCGGGTGCGGGTTCGAAGGCATCAGGGTCGTTGCGATGCTTGAGGAAATTGATACCAACTTGCTGAAACAATGCGTAGATCAGCACATCGTCGATTTCATTTGCCGCCAGCTTGATATTTTCTTCTTTTGCCAGGCTACGCAGTTCTGTCGTCAGCCGATCCATTTCATCGTCGATCAAATCGGCGGGCCGACAGGTTACCGGCTCTTTGCCATCGAGGACGCGCGCCTGCAACTCCTTGTTAACCGGGGCTGCAGTGGCGCCGTATTCACCGCGCAGCACGCCGGCGGTCTCCTTGGTGATCGACTTGTAACGTTCACCGCTGAGAACATTGATAACCGACTGGGTGCCGACAATTTGCGAGGTTGGCGTAACCAGTGGCACATAACCCAGGTCTTTACGCACCGACGGAATTTCTTTTAACACGTCATCGAGTTTATCGCTGGCGTTTTGGTCGCGCAGCTGACTTTCCAGGTTGGTTAACATACCGCCTGGAACCTGCGCGGTGAGAATGCGCGGATCGACACCTTTCAGCGCCCCCTCGAAGTTTGCATATTTCTTGCGCACATCACGAAAATAAAGCGAGATTTCCTCGAGCAGATCGAGATCGAGTCCGGTGGCGCGCTCACTTTCTTGCATAATCGAGACAAAGGTTTCGGTTGGTGAATGTCCATAGGTCAGGCTCATCGACGAGATCGAGGTATCGATCATGTCGATACCGGCGTCGATAGCTTTCATCAGGGTCGCAGTCGACAGCCCGGTAGTCGCATGGCAGTGCATCGATAACGGTACCGAGCAGCTTTCCTTGATGCGGCTAACCATTTCTTCGGCAGTGTAGGGCTTGAGCAGTCCGGCCATGTCCTTGATACAGATCGAATGGCTGCCCATGTCTTCCAGCTTCTTCGCCATATCCACCCACAGATCGACATTGTGTACCGGACTCAGGGTATACGAAAGCGAGCCTTGTGCGTGTTTTCCGACTGCAATAGTCGCCTTGATCGCGGTCTCGATATTGCGCATGTCGTTCATCGCGTCGAAGATACGGAACACGTCCATGCCGTTCTCGGCACAGCGTTCGACAAACTTTTCGATGACGTCATCGGCATAATGCCGATAACCAAGGGCATTCTGGCCGCGTAACAGCATTTGCATTGGGGTGTTGGGCATCGCTGCCTTGAGCTGGCGCAGGCGTTCCCAGGGATCTTCACCGAGATAGCGAATACAGGCGTCAAAGGTGGCGCCACCCCAGGTTTCGAGTGACCAGAAGCCAATCTGGTCGAGTTTTGCGGCGATGGGCAACATGTCCTCGATGCGTACCCGTGTCGCCAGTAACGACTGCGAGGCATCGCGTAACACCAGGTCGGTAATCAACAAAGGGTTCGACATATTTGGTTACCTGTATTTTCTATGTTGATGGATGGCTGCGGAAATCGCCGCGATATGAGCGTTATCGACAACAGGTCTGACTATTCCAGCGGGAGTAGTCATTTCTTCGGGAACGATTTTCGACACTATGGAAATGATTGCGATCAGCAGAATCAGAATCAGAAATACCGCGCCCATCCCCAGACCCAGTAGCTGTAGACTTTGCAGCAAAAGTTGTTCGATTTCCATGGTTACGCAGCCTGCATGCAAAAAAGACGCAAATTATACTATATGCCGCGCGAATTTTAAGCGCTACAGATCAGCGGGTTGGCATTAAAGCGACACTCGGCTTGTTAAAAACAGCGTTTTTTACGTTGCTTGCGAGCGTAAACTCTCCACGGTCGCGGTTGGAGTGAGGATATCCGGATCGAGCCGAACTTCGATCAATGCGGGTTTAGCGGCTGCCTTGCTGCGTTCGAAGGCGGCTTCGAAGTCGTCAGTTTTGGCCACCAGTTCGCCATGGGCGCCATAAGCCCTGGCGAGCGCGACGAAGTCCGGGTTGATCATATCGGTACCGATGACGCGATGCGGGTACTCGCGTTCCTGGTGCATACGGATAGTGGCGTAAATGCCATTATTAACCACGATAACGATGATATTTGCCTGGTATTGCATCGCGGTGGCAAGTTCCTGGCCGTTCATCATGAAATCACCGTCGCCGGCAACAGCAACCACGCAACGATCGGGGTAGCGCAGCTTGGCCGCAATCGCGGCGGGTAAGCCATAGCCCATGGTGCCGCTGGTTGGAGCCAGTTGGGTCCGATAGCTGCGATAACGAAAAAACCGGTGCAACCAGCCAGTGTTGTTGCCGGCGCCATTACAGATAATCGCATCGTCGCCGCTGAGGTTTCTGACACTGTGGATGATGTCTGAAAACTGAACTTCGCCCGCGACGCTGATAGAACAGTTCCAGTCGAGATAATCCTGGTGTGCCGTTGCTACTGCAGCGTCCCTGCCAGTTTGGATTTTTGCTGTAAATTCTGCGGCTGCCAGGGCGGCGATAAAACAATCCGCGCTGGCGTTGATGGCAAGCTCGGGTTGATAGATGTGACCGAGTTCTTCGGCACCCGCGTGGACATGAATCAGTCGCTGGGTCGGGTTTGGGATATCGATCAGGCTGAATCCGCCAGTGGTCATTTCGCCAAGCCGTGCGCCGATTACCAGCAGGCAGTCGGATTCCTGCACACGACGGGTCAGGGCGGGATTCACGCCGATACCGAGATCGCCGATGTAGTTTGGATGTTCATTGTCGAAAAAATCCTGGCAGCGAAACGAGTTGACGACCGGGATTGCCCTGGATTGTGCAAATTCCTGCAACTGCAACCGGGTGTTGTCGCTCCAGCCGCTACCGCCAACGATGATCAGTGGTTTTTCGGCAGTTGCCAGCATTTCATCCACACGTTCGATATCTGCTGTCGCCGGGCAGGTTTTGACAATCTGCCAGGGCTTCGCATCGCGTGCCCCGGTTTGATCGACCAGCATGTCTTCGGGCAGCGCCAGCACTACCGGCCCGGGACGTCCGCTGGTGGCGACGCTGAAAGCGCGATTCAGATACTCCGGGATCCGATCCGCGTCGTCTATTTGTGCAACCCACTTGGCCACCTCGGAAAACATGCGTCGATAGTCGATCTCCTGAAAGGCTTCGCGGTCCAGGTCCTTGCGCGCAATCTGGCCAATCAGCAGAATCATCGGGGTTGAATCCTGCATTGCTACATGCAGGCCACCGCTGGCATTAGTGGCGCCGGGGCCACGGGTAACAAAGCAGACTCCGGGCCTGCCGGTCAACTTGCCCTCGGCTTCAGCCATGTAGGCCGCGCCACCTTCGTTACGGCAGATTACCAGTGAAACTTCGCTGCGGTCATAAAGTGCATCCAGGGCGGCAAGAAAACTTTCACCGGGGATACAAAAGATGCGTTCGACCGAGTTTATTTTGAGCGCGTCGATGAGGACTTCGGCGCCGCTGCGGAAATTAGTTTGTGTTGTCAAAGTTGGGCCGTGTTATTAATCACAATTAATTTTAAATCGGCTTCTACCATAGTTTCCGGTGCTGAATATGACGCCGTTGGCGGTACCGATCAGGGTGTTCGTATCTTCACCATGATCGACCTGAAAAGCAATACTTAAGCGCGTAGATTTGATCAACCAATGCGTCATCCGGGCTGAACACGGCGCAAAGTTTCCTGTTCGAACCGGGCCACTCTGCACTGGGCGAAAAAGTACGAGCCAAGAGGTCGAAAAATACCTAGAATTCAGATCATGAAATCGACACATGCAAAAGGTCTGTTGATAACCGTCTGCGGGGTGCTGCTTATTTCCCCGGATGGATTGCTGACCCGTCTCATCATCGCAGATCACTGGACTATGATATTTTGGCGGTCGCTATTTTTAGCCTTTGGCATGTGGCTTTTGATTAACTTCGTCCACCCCAACCGCGTATGGCAACAATATAAAACAGTAAGAGGCCCCGGCCTGCTGATGGTCTGCGCCTATTCACTGGGTACGGTATCCTTTATTTTTGCGATCACGCATACCAGCGTTGCCAATACACTGATAATACTAAGTACTACACCACTATTCGCGGCGATTATCGGGCGTTTGCTGTTACACGAAAAAATCCAGCCGCGAACCATGATTGCAATCCTGCTGGTGGTGATCGGAATAGCCGTCATTGCCTCGGGCAGCGCCCAGCACCAGGGTCATCTGGCAGGGGACCTGGCAGCGATACTCGGCTCATTTTTCCTCGCCTGCGGTTTTAGTTTTGTGCGCCGTTTTCCCGGGGTTTCGTCGTTTGCGGCGATATCATCCGCTGGCTTACTAACGGCAATACTAATACTGCCGCTGGCGGCGCCGCTAGCAGTGTCGCAGGCTGATATGGGTTACTTGTTAATCATGGGCTTATATATGTTGCCCGTTGCTACTGCGCTTATGTTTGTCGGCCCGCGCTATATCCCTGCTCCCGAAGTGGGCCTGCTGTTACTGCTGGAATCGATCCTGGGACCGGTCTGGGTCTGGTTGGTGTTGGGGGAACAACCGGGGAACAGTACCTTGCTTGGGGGTGTGATCGTAATATCCACGCTTGCGATCAATACCGTATGGGCGTTGAAATATCCGCAACTCAAACCGGCGGTTCAAACTTCGGTCGGTTAAAGGCAATGAGTGATGCTTCAGCGCTGGTTTGAACGACGATTGAAACTGAGCGCACCGCGCGCACGTAACTCCAGCGAACGCAGTCCAAACAGAAAGAATCGATTCACCGGTGTGTCGAGTGCGACGTCATAGGCAAGACGTATTACGGCACCGTTCTGGGCGTCGAGTTCCGATGGCCGGCCTCTGACCAGGTCGCGCTGCATCGAGGTAGTCGAGTTAGGCGGGATACCCTCGAGCGTATCTATTGTCCTGGCAACGCTATCCGTCGGTAAATCGATTCCCCGGGCCCGCCCGAGTTGATATATTTCTTCGATCGCCTGGGTCAGTAGTTCGCGGGTCTCCTGCTGCTCGAGCAAGACCCCTAATGGCGCACGCGACACGGCACCGAGTCCGCTCCAGGGGGTGATCAGCATGAACTTCTGCCACATTGCTACCTGTATGTCATCGGGGATGCTCGATTTGACGCCACTGCAATAATTGAAAACTTCGGACAGTGCGTGAACGCGCGGATCGGGTCTATTGTCGAGGTGGCCGAAACGGATCAGCGGGTTAGCGCCACTGTGCTTGATATGGCCCGGGCTCGCCTGAAACGCGACGATGGCACAAAGTCCCCCGAGAACATTCTCCGCTGCAAGTATGCTGGCAAGTTGTGTGGGGGCTTCGACTCCATTTTGCAACGGTACGACCAGGGTGTCAGGGCCAACCATCGGTTGCATCGACCGGGCGGCGGCCGGCACCTGCCATGCCTTGACACAGCACAACACGTAGTCGACGACGCCGACCTCGGCAGGATTATTGGTGACATTTACCTTGTCGATACTGAAGTCGCCGGCGATGCTGCCGACCTTGAGGCCCTGCGTGCGCAGCGCCTTCAAATTCTCGTTGCGTGCAATGAAGGTCACATCCTTGCCGATTTGTGCAAGACGCCCACCGAAATAAGCGCCTACACCACCACTGCCGTATATTGCGATTCGCATCCTGCCTCCAGGCTAAAGATGAAGTTTAACCTGACATTTTAAGGTTTTCAGGAGTTTTCGTTGCTGCAGAAATAAATAGCAAGCTTTGATGCTGCATTGTGTATCGGGATAAGCTGCGATAGAATTACGAATTAAGACAATTATGGAAAATAATTCCATTTATTAAGTATTAAATAAATTTACACCTGGTTGCAAATTAAACTATTAAATACAAACAGTTATTTAAAGTATAAATTAAATTAATACTCGCATTGAAATATATTTTTATAAAATAAGTGTCGTTTTTAGACATGTTTTCGATAAATCATGCTGGTAAATTCCAAACCATGCCAAATTCAGTAACCAATATAGTCAGGAAGCGCGGCAGGCCGCCTGGGCCCAATTCTCGTGCCGGCGACGGCAAGAATCAGTCGTTGATGCGGGCGCTGACTTTGCTCGAGCGCCTGTCCGAAGCTCCCGGCGGAGTGAATTTAACCGATTTGTCGCTGCAGCTGGGAATGCCGGCTGCTACGGTGCATCGTCTGCTCAGTACCTTTGAAGAGCTCGATTTTATCGAGCAGGATGCTGAACTGGGATTGTGGTTTGTCGGCCTGAAGGCTTTTACCGTCGGCAATGCGTTTTTGAATCGGCGTGATTTTGTTGCTAGCGCCCGGCCGCATATGCATCACCTGGTCGAGCAATGCGGTGAAACGGTGAACCTGGGCGTAATCGACCAGGGCGAGGTGGTATTTATCAGCCAGGTCGAATCACAGGAAGTCATGCGCATGATCGTCAGGCTTGGCAGTCGTTCACCGATCCATGCTTCGGGTGTAGGCAAGGCTTTACTGGCAAACATGCCGGAACAACGCGTGGCGAACATATTGCAACGCCGCGGATTGGCAAGATTCACTGATCACACCATTGATAACCCGTCGGCGCTGCGCGCAGAACTCGAGCAGGTTCGGCAACAGGGTTACGCCCTCGACGACGAGGAACACGCGGTGGGACTGCGTTGTGTGGCGGCACCGATCTTCGATGAAAATGGCCAGGCGCTGGCGGCAATTTCGCTGTCGGGGCCGAAGGCACGCATAGTCGATAGCCGTTTGAGCGAGCTGGGCAACGCCATTCGCCAAACCGCAGTTGAGATTACCCAGGTGCTGGGTGGACGTATACCAACCGGTGCGGATTAATTAGAGTCAGTACTGAAATGCAACAGAAATACAAAATTGACCTGGATACCGCGAAGAAAGCAGCCGCCGCGGCACAGCAGGAAGCCGATCGGAATGGCTGGAACGTGGTTATCGCGATTGTCGATGACGGTGGGCACCTGATGTATCTGCAGCGCGACAAAGCACAGCTTGGCAGCATTGATGTCGCCATCAAGAAGGCAAAGGCCGCGGTGTTGTTCCAGCGTCCCACCAGCATCTTTGCCGATCGGGTTAACAATGGGCAACCAGGTTACCTGGAGATGCCGGGCGTTATGCCGCTTGAGGGTGGTGAACTACTCGAATACGAGGGCGAAATCGTGGGTGCGATCGGCATCAGCGGCGTCAAGGCGAATGAAGACGGCATAGTCGCGCGAGCAGGTGCAGCGGCCATGCCATCGGGCAATAGTCGATGAAATTAGTCAGGCGCCAGACGGCTTCAGGTCGGCCTGGCCAGAAATTCCGTGCCGTCAGGCCCAGTGCCACGGTGTAATATTTTTAATATACGAGAGAGAAGCAAATGTCAGCACAACCAGAGTTCAACGAGAAATCCAACGAGGGTTTAGATATGTTCCCACAACTGGAAATTCCACATACGCTTGCCGCGGGTCCAGGGCCCGGCAATACCGATCCACGCGTACTCGAACGGTTTGCCGCGGCCGGAGTCGCAGATCACATGCAGGCGGACGTCGTCCGTGGCATGAAAGAAGCCAAAATCATGCTGCGCGAAGTGTTCGGTACTAAAAATGTCCACACATTCGCGGTTTGTGGCACCGGATGGGATGGCCTTGACTGTGCATTCTCTCCAATTCTTCCCGGTGACACCGTGGTTTCTTTCGTCAATGGGACTTTCAGCGGCCTCGACGATTTCAATATCCGTCTGAAGGCATCGACTCCCGAAGATCTAGCCAGGGACCCACTGAACCCCAAACCTGCGAACGTTGTCACTATCAACGTGCCGCATGGCGAATCGGTCAGTGGAGAAATTGTCGAGGCAGCACTAGCCGAGCACAAACCGATGTGGGCTTTCATGGCGCATTGGGAAACCGGCAGTGGCCGGATCAATGATATCCAGGGTTTTAACGATGCTTGTGCAAAGCATGGTGCCATGGGTATTGTCGATGCAGTCTCCAGCCTTGGCATTGCAGAATTCGATATCGATGACTACCCGGCGGTGACCACCTGGGCTTCATGTCCGCAGAAAGGGATTCTGGGTCTGCCGTTGACTTACGCCCCGGTCAGTTTCAACGACAAGGTCATCGAGCTGCTCCGGCAGCGTGGCTGCTACACCTACGTGCACCATCCGATTCTGGAAGCGCGTCACTGGTGTATTGCCGATGGCCAGGATGTTGAAACCGCGGCTTATCACCGCACGCATTCGGGTTACGCGGTGGCGTCTTTCCACGAAGCGTTGCGCCTGTTGCTGCAGCATGGCCGCGAACAGAAAGCTGCCGATTACGCGTTTTTTGAGAAAGGTCTGCGCGCTGCGATTGAAGCGATGGGCTGCAAGGTTACATCCAATATGACCAGCCTGGTGGTTTTTGATCTGCCCGACGAATTTTCAGGCAAGGAAAAAGAACTGGTTACCGGTTGCCGCGCAGCCGGTTTCGCGATCTGGAACACCTTGTCGGAACCGGCACAGATTCGGGTGGGTATTCTCAACCATCTAAATTTCGATACCATAAATGAAATCGTCGGTCGCTTTGCGGATGCGATGATAAAAATGGGTGCCGAGGTGAACAAGCAGCAGGTTCTTGATGATCTGAATACCTATCTCGCTAGCTGTTAAGTAGTAAACGCGGTCAAAAACGCCGGTTTCATACCGGCGTTTTTTTTGCCTGCTCGATGCAGCCGTCAAAATCAGCCCTTTTTCAGGAAGCCGAAGGCCACCCGGTCAGGCGTGAGAAGCTTCACCGGTTTCCCCTTGGGATGCTATTGGTTTTTATGGCTTACTTCTGCGCAGTTATTTGCAGCCGGGGCAATTTTTGATATCGACGTTGCCCCCGGTAATGATTACGCCAACGCGCTGCCCCTCGAACAGACCCTTGTTGCTTAACATGATCGCCAGCGGCACCGCGGACGACGGTTCGATAATGATCTTCATGCGCTGCCAGGTCAGGTACATAGCGTCGAGAATCTCGCTCTCGCTGGCGAGCAGAATATCGCTGACGAAGCTGGAAACGAAGTGCCAGCTGAGGGGGCACAGGTTGGTCTTCAAGCCGTCGGCAACGGATTGTTGCGCATCCTGCCTGACGATTTCACCCGCGTGAAAGGAGCGGTAGGCGTCATCGGCATTTGCCGGTTCGGCCGCGTAAATTCGGGTTGTGGGGGATAGTGTCGACATCGTCAGGCAGGTTCCGGAAATCAGGCCGCCGCCGCCAACGGGGGCAACAACGGCATCGAGCTGACCGATATCCTGCTGCAATTCAAGTGCGCAGGTGGCCTGACCTGCGATCACACGCGGGTCGTCGTAGGGGTGTACCGCGTCGGCCCCGGTTTCGGCAATCACCTGCTCCAGCATGGCTTCGCGTGCAGCCTGGGTGGGTTCACATTCGAGTATTTTGCCGCCGTAACTTTGCACCGCGGCCTTTTTGGCCGCGGGGGCGTTGTGCGGCATGACCACGGTTGCCTCGATGCCGCGTCGGGCAGCGGCAAAACTGAGCGCCCCCGCGTGATTGCCGGAGGAATGCGTGGCGACTCCGTTGGCGGCGCCAGCATCGCTCAGCCCAAATACCGCATTGCAGGCGCCACGCGCTTTAAATGCGCCGACTTTCTGCAGGTTCTCGCATTTAAAGAAAATTTCAGCACCTGTTAGCTGATTCAGATAGCTGGAGGTCAGTACGGGCGTGCGATGAATATAGGGCGTGATGCGCTGATGCGCCTGTAGCACGTCTTCGTATGTTGGGATGTCCATGTTAGCTACCTTGTTAGTTGCAGATATTGCAAGGCGTAATAATGCCACATAAACCTGGCTAGCTTGATGTTCGAATCTCGAATCTGGAGTTGTTTTGTACCTGTTGTTGAGGCATGGAGCCCGAAGTTAATGCAGTCTGCGTAAGACGTGACCAGGGAGAACCTGGCTATCGGTTCACCGTAATTATTTTCACCCTGCTCACAGTGGCATCGTTTTAACAGCTTCCCGATCAAACGATTCAGATGGGTGGGGGTGTCTGGCGGTGGCTCGCTCGGCGCTTCACCAGGGACTGGATTCGGCTGTGCAGATCATCGAATGAGAAAGGATGTACCAGGTAGTCGTCGGCACCCTGAATCAATGCGGTTACGCGATCATGGATTTGATCCTGTGTGGACAGGATCAGGATTTCGACTTTTCGATCCAGTTCACGAATTTCATGCAGCACCAGCAAACTGGATTCTATTGGCAACATCAAGTCGATAATAATGATGTCATAATCGTGGGCCGAAGCGTGGCTGATAGCCTGGGTAGCATCGGCCACGGCATCGACCATGTAGCCAGATTCGCGTAAATCTGCAATTAGCGGGGTCAGCAATTTTGCAGAATCTTCAACCACGAGGACTTTCATGGTTTCGTTTTAGCGGACCAAGCTGAAGATTGGCTTAAGATCCACTACTAAAACGAAATTGTTCTCTTCCAGGGTTTGAATCGGTTGGTATCTGGCAGTTGAATCGGTTCTTCTACTGGTAACCGGGAAATTGCAAAACACGCAGTTTTGCAAACAGTTGTTGCATGTCTGGATTTTCGATGAACGAAATATTGTAGGGATGTTCGCACACCAGCCTGTCGTAGGCCCGGCTGGCGGGCATGGTTCCGATCAGTTTGGCAATCTTGCCCCACAGCAACAAGGTTATGCGCTGCTTTGTACCTTGAGCAGTCAGGGCCAGCAGGCGTTCGAGAAATTGTTGCCAGTACCGGGCCTCCAGCGCCGGCTTGCGCTGCGGGTGTAGCACCGGTGTTGCGTTCAGCATCAAAAATCCGGCGCGTTCCAGGTTATCGAACAAATCGGCCAGGGTATGGATCAGGCCGCGCTTGTCGAGCTGGGCGATCGAATCCTGGGTAATTCGGCCGTCGCGGTCTTTGCGCAGATGGCCTTCCGCAAGCAGCGCTGTTTTGACCAGATTGCGCAACGAGGTGGCTCGATTGACTGACTTGCTCAAACCTTGTTCGCTCCACAGGCTATCGACCACGGCATCGTAAAAGGCAATACCATTCGCCGATTCTTTACGTGGGTAGGGGGACTCGCCGATCAGCAGGTAGCCGACTCTGGCGCGATCACGTTGAAACGCTGCCAGCAAACGATCAACCCCGGGCAACCAGTCTTTGTCCTGCAACAGGGATTCGAGATAGTCGGGATCCAGTGTTGATAGTGATTCATGAAGTATTGCCCGCCAGTCATCATGCACCCTTCCGCGCTTGAGCAGGCGCTCGATGTTACTCATCGACGAGCGCGTCGATACGAATGCGTGCAATCTTTTCGACCTCGCCAATGGCGGTATCGAATTCGATCTCTACGCAGTTGTTCAGGCGATTTTCCATGGCTGCGATGATTTGAAATTTATCGAGCCCGGTTACCGCGATGATGAACGGAAAATCAAATCTGGTGCGGTAAGTCTGGTTGAGCGATTTTATCGTCAGCAGTTCTTCGGCGGTGCATTGGTTAAGCCCGGCCCCGGCCTGTTCGCGTTTTGAATCATCGGTTAGCGTGTCCGCATCGGCCTCTTTGCCGGCGAGTTCGGGATGATGGCATAGCAGGGCCATGCGTTGGACCTCGGGAGAGCGCCTGACCTCGGTGGCCATAACCTGGTGCAGTTCGTTACGCGAGGCAAACGGTCTTTCCGGGTAAGCAAGCTCCGCAACCCATGGCGAATGTTCGAATACGGCGCCCAATAGCTCGACAAAGCGTGCGAGGCTGCTCTGGTTAATTTCGTCGATGCTGATACTCATCAGGTTATCATGCGATTTGCGGCGGGTGCCTGTCTATCCAGTGCCGGGCAATATCAATACGCCGGCAAATCCAGACTTGTTGCTGTGACTGCACGTAATCGAGGAAGCGCTGCAGTGCTCGGAAACGGCCCGGCCTGCCGACCAGGCGACAGTGTAATCCGACCGACATCATTTTCGGGCTATGCGTACCCTCGGCGTAGAGTACGTCAAAGCTATCGCGCAGGTATTGGTAGAACTGGTCACCGCTATTGAACCCCTGCGCGGTGGCGAAACGCATATCGTTGGTATCGAGGGTATAGGGTACGATCAGGTGGGACTTGCTTTCCCCGCTGCCGGTTTTGACCTGTTGCCAGAGCGGCAGGTCATCGCCGTAGTAGTCCGAATCGTAAATCAAGCCGCCCTGTTCGACCACGAGTCGGCGCGTGTTGGGGCTGTCGCGCCCGGTGTACCATCCCAGTGCCGGGGTTCCGGTGAGCTCGGTAATGGTGGCCAGCGCCTGCTGCATGTGATCGCGTTCGACAGCCTCGTCGACATCCTGGTAGTGAATCCAGCGTAAGCCATGACAGGCAATTTCATGTCCCAGGCTGACCAGCTCGGTAGCCAGTTCCGGGTGGCGTTGCAATGCCATGGCTACTGCAAATATAGTTAATGGCAAGTCACGTGCTTCGAACTCACGTAATAATCGCCAGACCCCTGCGCGGGAGCCATACTCGTAAACCGATTCCATACTCATATGACGCGCCGGGTAACTTTGCGCGCCGATTAATTCTGATAGAAACTGTTCCGATCCCGGGTCGCCATGCAGGATATTGTTTTCGCCGCCTTCTTCATAATTGAGTACAAACTGCAACGCAATGCGGGCATCGTCGGGCCACTGGGCATGCGGCGGTTTGCCGCCATAACCCACCAGGTCACGCGGATAATCGCTCACGGCTGCACCGCTGGTGCTGATGGTCGCAGCAAGGTTGCCAGATCTGCTCGTGGTTTTTCCGGCTTATGCTGAATCTTGCTTTCGATATGTAGCAAATGCTGATGCATAACCTTGATTGCTGTTTTGGCATCGCGTTTTTCGAGCGCGTCGATGATGGCTTCATGTTCCTGGTTGCGGCAGCGGTTTTGCTCGTCGTCCCCCAGGTGCGTCAAAATAACCAGCGGGGTGCGGCGAATAATGTCATTCAGGTATTCTTCGAGTACAGAATTATCGGCCATCGCTGCGAGCTGGCGATGGAAATCCACCGAAAGTGTCAGCGCCTTTTCCGAATTTCCGCACTGGTAAGCTTTTTGTTCCTGCGTGAGCATTTTTCTAAGGCGTGTAATTTTACGCTCATCGAGTTGGGTAATCAGAGTTTGCAGAATGGCGGATTCGATGACGCGTCGTGTGGCAAACAGGTCCTGCCCTTCCTTGACTGACGGCCTGGCCACTGTTGCGCCTCGATTTGGTGTCTGATCGACCAGCCTGGAATGGGCAAGGCGTGTAAGTACCTTGCGAATCATGCCGCGTTTAACCCCGAACAGGTCGGCCAGTTGCACTTCCTTGAGCTTGGTGCCGGGCGCCAGGCGGTGATCGAGTACCGCCTGTTCGATCTGGCGCAGTACTTCGTCTTCGCTGAATTTGGCCTGACCGGGTTTTTCGAGTTGCGCTGACATTCTGTTTCTGGTCGCTTACCTGCCGTGCGGTGGAGTGTAGCACGATAATAAAATTGTTAACAATAAATTATCAAAGTGTTGACAATTTAATCGATAAATGCGACTTTAGCCCATCTGCTACTGAGGGGTGTAGATATGGGGAGGCTGACAACACATGTTCTGGATACGGCACTCGGTTGTCCCGCGGCCGGTGTTGAAATAGTGCTTTATAGGGTGACCCCGGAACTGCAGGAGCTGGGTCGGGAGCATACCAATGCGGATGGTCGACTGGATAATCCCATTCTTGGCGGTGACGAGTTTGTGCCAGGTGTCTACGAGCTGGTATTCCAGGCGGGAGCGTACTTTCGCGATCTGAATCTCGACCTCCCCGAGCCCCCGTTTGTTGACGAAGTGGTGCTGCGTTTCGGCATCGCCGATGGCGAGCAACACTATCACGTGCCGCTACTGGTTTCTCCCTGGGCCTACTCGACCTACCGCGGTAGTTGAGTGATGGCGATTAACCCGCGTTTTCTTCTGCATGGCAAGCTGATCGAACTCGATCGGGTCGAGCCGACGCGTACCGTTTTGCAGTACCTGCGCGAAGATTTGCTGCGCATGGGTAGCAAGGAAGGCTGTGCCGAAGGGGATTGCGGTGCCTGCACCGTGGTGATTGCGGAGCTTAAGGGTGATGCGCTCGAGTATCGTGCGGTCAATGCCTGCATCCAGTTTCTGCCGACGCTCGACGGCAAGGCATTGTTCACCGTGGAATCTCTCAAAGCGGACGACGGCAGTCTGCATCCGGTGCAGCAAAGCATGGTTGACTACCATGGTTCCCAGTGCGGCTTTTGCACGCCGGGGTTTGTCATGTCGATGTTTGCCCTATATAAAAATAACCCCGCGCCGACGCAGGCCGAAATCGATGATGCCCTGTCCGGCAACCTGTGCCGCTGCACTGGTTATCGTCCGATCATTGACGCCTGTATCCATATGTACGACTACCCGGTTCCGCCTGATAATGATGCGCAATTGATCGAGCAACTACGCGCTTTGCAACACCAGCAAGGCGTGTCACTGGAACTCGAACAGGCGCGTTACTACGCCCCGGCGACGGTCGATGAACTGGCCAGCCTTTACCAGCAGAATCCGCATGCGCAAATTCTCGCCGGCGGTACCGACGTCGGTCTTTGGGTGACCAAGCAGTTACGCGAATTACCGCTGATGATTTATCTTGGCAACGTGGCAGAACTCAGACAACTCACGCTGAAGCAGGACAGTATCGAAGTTGGTGCGGCAGTCACCTTAAACGATGCGGCTGCTGAAATTACCAGGCAGTACCCCGAGCTCACTGATATGTTCCGTCGCTTCGCGTCGGTGCCGGTACGCAATGCCGGAACCCTGGTCGGCAACATTGCCAATGGTTCACCCATCGGTGATTCGATGCCGGCACTGATAGTGCTCGACACCCGGGTCAAACTGCGCCGGGGAACCGAGGTGCGTGAAATGCCGCTTGCCGATCTGTATCTCGATTACATGAAAAACGCGTTACAGGCAGGGGAGTTTATAGAGGCCATCGAAATCCCTCTGCGCAAAGAAGCAAATTTGTTGCGTTGCTACAAGCTCAGCAAACGCTTTGACCAGGATATATCGGCAGTCTGCATGGCCATCGCGTTGCGTCTCGATGGTGATAACGTTGCCGAAATCCGCATCGCGCTGGGTGGCATGGCGGCGATCCCGAAGCGTGCGACGCTGACCGAGCAACTGCTCAAGGGCAGTAAATGGAATGAGTCAGCAGTCACCGCGGCGATGCAAAAACTGGCCGAGGACTTTACGCCCCTGTCCGATATGCGCGCCAGTGCGGACTACCGCAGCCGAGCCACGGCGAATCTACTCTACCGGTTTTATCTCGAAACCCGACCTGAACGCGCCCTCGCTGCCGAGGCGGTCAACGTGTTCGCGGTGTCAGTTTGATGGAAAACCCGGTAACGCAGCAGGCCCGAGAAAACGCACAGGGCGCAAGTGTTCCCCACGAGTCTGCCGAGCTACACGTTGCCGGAGAAGCGACCTACGTCGATGATATCGCGGAACTCGCCGGTACCCGGTTCATTGCTCTGGGTCTGAGTTCACAGGCGCACGCAAAGATTAAATCCCTCAATCTGGACGCGGTCCTTGCGGCCCCCGGGGTGGTTGCGGTAATCACCGCGGCCGACATCCCCGGTCACAATAACTGTGGCCCTATAATCGACGATGATCCGATTCTCGCCGATGGCCTGGTGCAGTTCGTCGGGCAACCGATTTTTGCCGCGGTTGCGACCTCGCAAAGTGCGGCCCGTAAAGCGGTTGGCCTGGTTGAAATCGAATATGAAATTCTGCCAGCGGTGCTCGATGTCGCCACCGGCAAACGCCAGCAATCATGGGTATTGCCGCCGATGCAGTTACGGCGTGGGGATGCCGAGCAGGCGTTGCAGTCGTCGAGCCATCAGATGAGCGGTGAGATCTCAGTGGGCGGACAGGAGCAGTTTTACCTCGAAGGGCAGATTTCATATGTCGCACCGAAAGAAGATGGTTGCTTCCACCTGTGGTGTTCGACGCAGCATCCCAGCGAAATGCAGCAGGTGGTCGCGCATGCGTTGGGTATCGATTTCAACCAGGTGGTGGTCGAAATGCGCCGCATGGGCGGTGGTTTCGGCGGCAAGGAATCACAATCTGCGATATTCGCCTGTATCGCGGCCGTCGCCGCGTTTCGATTGCAATGCCCGGTAAAATTGCGCCTCGATCGGGATGACGACATGTCAATAACCGGCAAACGTCATGGCTTCGAGTTTGCCTACGAAGTGGGTTACGACGACAGGGGTCTGATCCAGGCGGCGAAGATTGAGATGGCGGCCCAGGCCGGGTTTTCGGCGGATCTTACCGGGCCGGTGGTAACCCGCGCGGTGTGTCATTTTGATAACGCTTATTATCTCGGTGATGTCGCGATCGATGCTTACAGCGTCAAGACCAATACCCAGTCGAATACCGCGTTTCGGGGTTTCGGCGGTCCGCAGGGTGCAATCGCTATCGAATACATCATCGACAACATCGCGCGTGAGCGCGGGCTGGATCCACAGGAAGTGCGCAAGGTCAATTTTTACGGCCAGCAAGAGCGCAATACCACGCCTTACGGGCAGACAGTGAAAGACAATGTGATTCATGAACTGGTGGCCGAGCTTGAAACCAGCAGCGATTACTATGCACGGCGCGAAGCGGTAGCAGCGTTTAATCGCGATCACTCGGTATTACGCAAGGGCCTTTCCCTGACCCCGCTCAAGTTTGGCATTTCCTTCAACGTCGTCCACTTCAACCAGGCCGGTGCGCTGGTGCATATCTATACTGACGGCACCGTGCTGGTGAATCACGGTGGTACCGAAATGGGGCAGGGCCTGCATACCAAGGTATCGCAGGTGGTCGCGCTGGAACTGGGGATCGATATCAAGCAGGTACGTGCAACCGCCAACGACACCAGCAAGGTTGCCAACACTTCGGCAACCGCGGCCTCCACCGGCACCGATCTCAACGGCAAGGCGGCGCAGGATGCCGCGCGCCAGATCAGGAATCGCCTGGCCGAATTTGTCGCCGAGAAGTTCGCTGGCGATACGGCCGGGGTCGAATTCAAGGATAACCATGTCAGCTGTGGTGAGCAGCGGATTCCCTTTGAGGAACTGGTGGTGCAAGCCTATGAAAACCGGATCCAGCTCTGGTCTGACGGATTTTACAAGACCCCCGGTCTGAACTGGGACCGCGATGCGATGCAGGGTAGTCCGTTTTACTATTTCGCTTACGGCGCCGCGGTTTCCGAGGTAGTGGTCGACACGCTGACCGGTGAGTGGAAACTGTTGCAGACCGATATCCTGCATGATGCCGGTAACTCGATAAATCCAGCGATAGACATCGGCCAGATCGAAGGCGCCTATATCCAGGGAATGGGCTGGCTTACCAGCGAAGAGCTGTGCTGGAACGAGCAGGGCAGGCTGACCACGCATGCACCGTCGACCTACAAGATTCCAACCATCACCGATTGCCCGCAAAAATTCACCACCCGCCTGTACCAGAACGCCAACGTCGAAGATACCATTTTACGTTCCAAGGCAGTTGGTGAGCCGCCCCTGCTGTTACCCTTCTCGGTGTTTTTCGCGATTCGTGATGCGATTGCGAGCCTTGCCGACAACCGCATCAATCCGCCGTTGCGGGCACCGGCGACGCCGGAAGCAATTCTCGATGCCATCGATGCATTGCGCGCGGAGATGAAATGAGCGCCTGGCAGCATCGTATAAGCGAACTGCGCAGCGCCAAAACCCCGGCAGTGCTGGTGAGCGTCGACTCGATCGTCGGTTCGACGCCGCGCGAAGCGGGCGCAAAAATGATCGTTACCGCGACCCGGCTCTACGGCACGATTGGCGGCGGCAATCTCGAGTACCAGGCCTGTCGTATCGCGCGCAATCAGCTCGAACGCGGCGCTGACGACAGCCTGCAGCGATTCCCGCTTGGCGCCGGGCTCGGTCAGTGTTGCGGCGGGCTGGTTAACTTGATGTTTGAAAAACTGGGTGCTGATAGCAACTGGGATGAGCTTGCGCGTGACGACGATTGCGTTGAACTCTACCTGTTCGGCGCGGGTCACGTCGGCCAGGCGGTAGTACGTGCACTGCAGGATTTACCAGTCAACATTCACTGGATCGATACCCGCGACGATGTTCTACCGCAGGTAACGCCACCCGGGCTTGATGCCATCTGTACTGATACTCCCGAAGCCGAAGTCGCGGCCGCAGCGAAGGGTAGTTACTTCCTGGTGATGACGCACGATCACAGTATCGATCAGCGCCTCAGCGAGCAGATTCTTTCGCGTGACGATTTTACCTACTTCGGTTTGATCGGTTCGGCTGCGAAACGGCGTAACTTCGAAACCCGCATGCGGCGGCGTGGCATCGATACCCAAAAATTTGCTCGCATGACCTGTCCGATTGGTATCACCGGTATCAACAGTAAGCAGCCTGCGCAAATTGCGATATCGGTTGCTGCTGAAATCCTGCAGGTATACGATCGTGCACACAACGCCAGCATCAACAATAAGCAAAGTAATAAAGAATTAATTCGGCAAATGGGGGGGAGACCATGACAACCGCAGAGGATAGTGGCGAGGAACTGAGGCTCGAGCTTCATGGAATTACCAAGAAGTATCCCTCGGTAATCGCCAACGAAAACGTGTCTCTGTCAGTAAAACGTGGCGAGATTCACGCGGTTCTGGGCGAAAATGGTGCTGGCAAATCCACCCTGATGAAAATGATTTACGGGGTTGCCAAACCGGATGCCGGTGAAATGAAATGGGACGGTGAGGTGGTTCACGTGGAGAATCCCGCGCATGCCCGCAGCCTCGGAATTGGCATGGTGTTTCAGCATTTTTCGCTGTTTGAAACCTTGAGCGTGGTCGAAAATGTTGCCCTGGCCTTGCCCGACAACCCGGATCTGGATCAGCTCGCCGAGCAGATAACCGAAGTTTCGAATCGCTATGGCCTGCCGGTAGACCCGCAACGTCTGGTACACGCGCTGTCCGTGGGCGAACGTCAACGGGTCGAGATTATTCGTTGCCTGCTGCAAAACCCGAAGTTGCTGATCATGGATGAACCCACCTCGGTGTTAACCCCGCAGGCGGTACGCAAGCTATTCGATACCTTGCGGCAGCTAGCCGCCGAGGGCTGCAGCATTCTTTATATCAGCCACAAGCTGGATGAAATCCAGGAGCTATGCCATGTCGCCACGGTGTTGCGCGATGGCAAGGTAACCGGCGATTGCATTCCCGCCGAGGAAACCCCGAAATCGATGGCCAGCCTGATGATCGGTAAAGAGCTGCCGATCCCGGAGCATACCGCGCCCAGCGAACTGGGTGAGGTTCGCCTGCAGTTGGACCGATTGTCTAAAGTTTCCGATGATCCCTTCGGCACTGAATTGCAGGATATCGAACTCGAAGTACGCTCCGGAGAAATTCTTGGCATCGCCGGAGTATCTGGCAATGGGCAGCGGGAATTGCTGTATGCGCTGTCCGGCGAGGAGCCGGTCAATGACGCCGATGCGATTGTTATCTGTGGCAAGGCCTCGGGCCGGGATCAACCCGATCGACGTCGTCGCAGTGGCATGGGATTTGTCCCCGAAGAACGTCTCGGTCGTGGTGCGGTGCCGCGCATGTCGCTTACCGAAAACGCGTTATTGACGGCGCATCGGGCTGGAATGCTCAAACGCGGCATGATCCAGTTCGATAAGATTTCCGTATTTGCGCGCAAGTGCATCGATGATTTCAATGTCAAGTGCGGTGGCGAAGAGCATGCCGCCAACTCGCTCTCGGGTGGAAACCTGCAGAAGTTCATCATGGGCCGGGAAATTTTACTCGCCCCCAAACTACTGGTGGTCGCCCAACCGACCTGGGGTGTCGATGTCGGTGCTGCTGCATTTATTCGCCAGGAATTAATCGACCTGCGCAGCCAGGGCACTGCAATTTTGGTGATATCGGAAGAACTCGAAGAGCTGTTCGAAATTTCAGATCGCATTGCGGTAATAGCCAACGGTAGACTGTCGCCGGCAAAGAAACTTGCGGATACGAATATCGATGAAATAGGGGTCTGGATGAGCGGCATGTGGGAACAGGCCGCACCCGCCGAGGTGGTCGCCCATGATTAGACTGGAACGACGTCCGGAGGCCTCGCAGCTGATGTCTTATGCATCACCGCTGATTGCGATTGTGTTGATGCTGATCGGTGGCCTGCTGCTGTTTGCTTTCCTTGGTAAAAATCCACTCGAGGGATTCAAGGTTTTCTTCATCAATCCCATCAGCGATTGGTACGGTGTATCGGAACTATTTCTCAAGGCGACCCCGTTGATGCTGATCGCGGTC
>Ga0209271_10000173_pt1 | contig 22093 bp, 18 predicted proteins | sample tdAd002_FD_187123 | JGI IMG/M metagenome (GOLD analysis project Ga0209271, IMG submission 187123) | Marine sediment microbial communities from the Atlantic coast under amendment with organic carbon and nitrate - tdAd00.2 (SPAdes)... | ecosystem: Environmental > Aquatic > Marine > Coastal >... | reverse complement strand
CGATACACGTTCGGCACTTTGTACCTGCTGGATAAACTGCCGCTTATTCCTGTGCTGCTGGGCCTTTTCGCGATACCGGAAGTCATGGAGCTCGCCCTTAAAGACGTGTCGATCGCCCGTACGGGAAAATCTGCCGACACGCGCAAGGGACTGCTTGAAGGAGTTCGTGATGCGTTCAAACACTGGTGGTTGGTCGTTCGCTGCAGCGTAGTTGGTGCCTACATTGGTATGTTGCCCGGGCTCGGCGCTTCGATTGTCGGCTGGGTCACCTACGCCCACGCCAAGCAAAGTGTTAAGGATAATTCGCAATTCGGGCAAGGCGACGTACGCGGACTGCTTGCGCCTGAAGCTGCAAACAATGCGCTACGCGGCGGCGCATTGATTCCGACATTGACGCTGGGTATCCCCGGTAGTGTCGGCACCGCCATATTAATGGGCGCGCTGATTATGCACGGACTGAGGCCGGGACCGAGCATGCTCAGTTCCGAGCTGCCCATGACATTCAGTTTCGTATGGATGATCGCAATAGCCAGTGTTGTGGCGACGTTGATACTACTCAAGACTGTCAACCAGGTGGCGAAGGTTGCTTTGCTACCGGGGCATTTGGTCGTGCCCGGCGTGTTGCTGTTTGTGTTCATGGGCGCGTGGCTCGGCGGTGCGTCGATCGGTGCCTGGGTGAGCTGCGCCGTATTCGGCGTCATCGGCTTCGTCATGAAGCGTGGTGGCTGGCCAAGACCTCCAGTCATACTCGCGTTGGTTCTCGGCCCAATCCTCGAACGTTCGTTTCAAATCAGTACACGCATTCACGAAGGCCCTGGTTGGCTCGGCCGACCGATCGTAATCGTGTTATTGCTGATCATTGTCACGACGATCTTTCTTGCTGCCCGCGGCGTTGCACGAGAGAAGCTGGCCGGAAAAGTTCCTGCAGGAGAAGCGTCCGAGAAGAACCCGGCTATTTCGTTACCTACGTCGCTGTTGTTATTCGTCGTTTTTGTTTGGGCCGGATACGCAGCACTTGCCTGGCCGCTGCCGGTGCGTCAATTCCCGTTGTTGATCGCCGTGCCTGGTTCTTTGTTGTCACTGGTCGTCGTTGTTCGGGATCTGCTGCATCTCCTGGAGACAAAAAGGGCAGCTGGAAACTGGAGAGTGACATTGCAACAGGCGAGCCGCGATGCCTGGCTAGCCGCAGCGTTGCCATTTTTCGCTTACCTGTTCGGCATGATCATACTGACGCTGTTTGTCGGCCAGAAGATTGCTATTCCATTGTTTGTGGCTTTTTATCTCGTGCGTTGGGGCAATTATCGCAAGCGAGTTGCAGTGGCATATGCGCTAGGCGCCTGGGGAATATTGGTGTTCTTCTACGACCAGGTCATGAGCCTGTTATTTCATCCGTCGTATCTTGCGCTTTGGCTTCGGCCGAATCTTCCTGCGGGCGTTCCGGAGTGGTTGTTCCTCTGATGTGCAGAGTGATTTAGCTTATTCAACACGGGTACCTGTTTCAGCGCCACTCAGGCCGTCGAACCAACCCACCACCCCTTTTTGAAAGCTGCGGCGAGCAGCAACAGCTTGTGCCCAATTAATGACATTTCCGTGGGCAGAAAACGAGAACCCGGCTCGCTCAAGGGTGTAGTGCAGTGGTACCCAGGTGATATCCGCCAGCGTGAAATCATCTCCAACAAGCCAGCGATGTTTATCCAGGCGCGTATCGAGCCTCGCGAAAGCATCATGCAGCAAACCCTCAGCCATGGCACGATCCGCTTCGCTGATACCATCATCGCTGGAGCTCTTTGTGTGGAACGCCAGCAACTCCTCGTTCGTCTGCAGCTTGCGGTAGTGTTGTAACTCGGCAGGCGTCTTACGCCGCTTGCCGCTCGGCCGCGAGGCATAGATATACGTTTTAACTGCAGCCACGTGGATTGCCGATGCAAGACTCAGCCACTCCGAAAGCTCAGCCAACTGCTTATCGTCAGTTGGCGTGAGTCGGGGCTCCGGGTAGATATCATCCAGATAACGGATAATGTCGCAGGACTCGATCCACACATCGCCGTCATGTACCAGCGCAGGCACGAGACCATTCGGGTTAATGCCGAAATACTCTGTCGAAATGTGTTCGCCTGTGCGTGTATTGAGGTGATGGCTGATCCATGGAAGTTTCTTTTCCTCCAGCGTCATGCGAACTCGCATGGAACAATTGGACCAGCCCGCATGATAAAGATGCAGGCCCTTCAGCTCGCGTACGGCGTTATTACGGGGAGTGATCTTCGGCAACGCGATTTAAATCCGGTAGATTCCACTCGCTTACCGCTTGTGGATTCAACACAGGATCTCCCAGCTCCGGCGTCGTCAGCAGGTAAAGCCCTGTATCGGTCGCCGTCCAAATCAGCTTGCGGTCCCATTCGATGAATACATTGTCCGTATTGCGCGTGAAGCTCCTGGGTTCTTCGAGGTCGCCGCCTTGCGGTGGAATGAAGTAGGCCGAAATAAACGGGTACCCCGGATCGCTGATGTCGTAACACTGCAAACCTGCATTAAAAAACGTGTAACAGGTGAAGTTCGGGTCGGCTTTTCCGGGCGCTTTGAGATGCGGCGGATTATGTACGCCGAAGCGGCCACGCTTTTGGCAGAAATTATCGTAGGGCGCTTCCTCCGGCGGCCGGGGTATTGGCAACGTAGATAATTCGTGTGGGTTTGTGGGGTCACTAACGTCGATTATGTAGCTGTGATGAAAGGGCTCATTGCAATCCGGATTCAGCGCTTCCGGTGCGCCTATCACGAAACCCCTGTCCAATCTGGAAACGTCCACGGAGTGAAACGCGATTCCCCCGGGTTTGTACGGTGCTTCAAAACGCCCCAGCAACTTCGGCGCGCCAGGGTCACTCAAGTCATGGATAAAGATGCCAAAAGATCCCCAGGGGCTGAAACCTAACTTGCCGCCATTCTCCAATTTCTGTGGAACATAGTATGCGCCATGCAATCCCGTGAATGACTCCTGGTCGCCATGCTCTCGCCATGCCTTGTACTCATCCTGCTCATCCTCGCGCTGGCCAGGCAACCACCAATGAGATACGTGCTTTGGCGCGGCAGGGTCGGACACATCAACGAGCATGATGCCGTGACTGTGCACACGCACCGGACTTTCCTGGTGCGTGAAACTGTCATCTGGTGCAGCGTCAAGGTAAGCGTACTTGCCACCATCGTAATAATCCCGATGTGTACCGCCGCCCGTCTGCACCGTACGACCCGAATCACCGAGATCGACGCTAAATTCTGACAGCGGCTTGATATCGTATGGATCAGTCGCGTCAAAGAAGCGCACACCGCGCAACCCTTCGTGATTCTTAACTCTGTCGTAGGCGCCCGGATCGTCATACTTGCCGTGTGGAAATTCCATTGTCGCCGAGATAAGTGGTGGCGCGGCACCGGTCATAAGAATCCACTTGCCGATGTCGGCGTTATACGCGAGTTGAATTTGCCTGCCGACAAAGGCGTCTTCGTTAACCACAACCGGGTTCAGCGGATCCGTGACCTCGATGACATCGCCTTTCGGAATGCCCCCCTGAAACAGGAAGCGCCGCTCGCCCAGGTTCATCATTTGCATTTTCCAGCGGCGATTTTCGCCGCCAATATGGGCACGAATAGCCATGTTGCGAATGTAAGTCGATTGGTCCAGGTACGGCAGGCTGTCTGCTCGCGGATGTGGGTGTGCGTTCGCGAACGCAGTTCCAGGAAGACTTACGGCCAATAACAGCAGCGCTGAAAACGCGGATGCGAGTTGCTTTGCTTCTACTATCATTTCGGTTCCCCTTTTATTCCCCGGCCTTTTTGATGTACGACACGCAGCGTGTCGATCAGCTCACTATCGTTAAGGTCACCCATGGCAAGCTCAACCATTTGTTCGTATACCTGTTTGGCTGAATGCCCGATGCGCGACTGGCCGCCAACATCTTCGATTAACTTGATGCCATAGGACAAATCTTTAATTCGGTTACGGCCCGAAAACTGCACCGGGTCTTCGTGACTGTTCTCAGCCATATATCGGGAATGACGAACGACGTGCGGACTTCCAGTTGCGCCGGTCGAAAAACCCTCTGCCGCGACCGCTATGTCTATGCCGGCCGCCTCGCAGGCTTGCATACCTTCAGCACACGCCGCAACCTGAATCGCACCCATAACGTTATAGATAAGTTTGAATGTAATGCCGCGACCGATGCCACCCACGTGCATAACCGTCTTGCTGATGGCTTCGAGCACAGGGCGTATAGCATCGACATCTTCTGCACTACCGCCCGCAAAAACCTTGAGTTGACCAGACTCTGCAACGTCCGGACGACCAGCAACGGGGCAATCCAGGAAATGCAAACCGCGTGCTCTGGCGAGCTCATCAAGCTCGGACACCCACGCCAAAGACACCGTCGACATTTCGATAGCGTACGCACCGGGTTTCAGTTCTGCCTGCAATGCCCCTTCGGGGCCGTTCCACGTAGCCCGCGACGCATCGTCGTTGATCAGGCTCGAGATAATTACGTCGACCCCGGCTGCAGCCTCTTCCGGCGTCGCTGCAAGTACTGCCCCAAGAGCCTCCAGCGGGCGCGCCTTTTCCAGAGTGCGGTTGTAAACTGTTACTGCGTGTCCGCCGCGAAGAAAATTTCGCGCGATTGGCTGGCCCATCATGCCCGCGCCCAAGAAAGCTATCTTCGCCATGTTTATTCCCTGCGTGTAATAGTCTGCTGCTCGCCCACACCATCAATATTTTCTGGTTTCAATCTTCACGAGTGATCGCGAGTCCTTCCAATGCCAGGCCATAGGGCAGCAAGTCATGCAATTGGCGACGCAGCTGCTCAGTGAGTAACAAGCGCGTATAACGCCGGTTCATTTCGGGCTGCTGCATAATTTCGCGCGCAAGCTCCCAGGCACGCGGCAGCAATTTTTGCTGCGGCAAGACCTCGTTCACAAGTCCATATTCCATCGCGCGATGAGCGTCGAGGACCTGTCCGGTCAGCAGAAAGTAACGGCCACGATTCAAGCCCATGATCATGGGAAATACGACGTGCATTCCATCACCCGGAACCAGGCCGCCAGCATAGTGCGCAGAATCCTGGAAGGATGCATTCTCTGCGGCAAGTACGATGTCGCACATCACGGGCAATTCAGCATGGCGCGCTGCCGGGCCATTCACCGCACTGATCATCGGCACGTCGATAGCCAACAGGTTGGTGAGAAGACGATTGGATTCCCACCCCAGCTCCGCCCACTCATCGGGTGTCTGCCTGTGCGCCGCCCTGTTTGATTCAGCCTCAGCTACGGGACCGGAAAACTCCTCTCCGGTGCCGGTCATGATCACGACCTGGTTTTGACGATCGCGACCGATGTTGAGAAACGCCTCTTCCAGTTCGGCATGTGGTTGCCTTCCCCAGTGCAACGGCCCGCCATCCGTTCCCAGCGTCATTTCTAAAATGCCATCTTCGCGACGCATACTGATTGACGAGTATTTGTCGCAATAGTCTTCGAACCGCACTCTAAGCTTGTCTACGTTCATGCTCGCTTCCGAATATTCGCAATGACCGGAATAGACGCTCTGTTATTTCTCTTTCAACTTTCTTCTTTTGATCTGCGGATATCATCCAATCCGTCAAAGAAAGTTACGGGCGGGTAGGCGGCCGGATCGACTATGACGTCGAGCACCGATGTTTCATCGCAAGCCAGTGCCTCACGCAGCGCCGGTAAATAGTCACTTGCCTTTTCTACACGAATGCCGCGACATCCACTGGCGCGCGCGATCGCAGCATGATCCACCGGAGTAAAATAGCACGCCGTACTATGGCTCCCAAATTTCACATCTTCGGCATCCTTCTGATACCCCAGGCAACTATTGTTGAGGACAGTTAACACCACCGGTGTTTTGCGGCGAGCTGCAGTTTCCAGCTCAGACCAGACATGGGCAAAACCTCCGTCTCCAACCATACACAACACAGGACTTTCAGGACTGGCGACTTTTGCGCCAATGGCAAGTGGCAATCCCCAACCAAGTCCAGCCAGTCCACGCGGTGTAATAAAACGCATACCAACCCTGAGAGACGGTAGATAACAGGCTACCCAGAGTGTTGCGTAGCTCGCGTCAGCAACAACAATCATCTCTGGTGTTAGAACCTGTCGAATATCCGCGGCCATACGCTCCGGTCTTATCGGACTGACATCCGATTGCTCCATGGCGGCAATATCCACTGCGTGCTTCTGCTTGGCCTCAGCAATACGATCTTCGATTTCCGGCGCCGGCTCACGGCGCCCCTTCAGCTTGCCGTGAATTGCCTCAAGTGTGAGTTTCGCGTCGCCGTTCAAACGCAATGCCTCGTAGTTACGACCAATTTCGGCACCGTCGACATCGATATGAATAAAGCGCGCATTCTCGGGATAGAGCGCCCAGGAGTCGGTACCATTTTGATTGGTGCGCGTTCCGACGAGCAATATGACATCGGCTTCTTGAATGATCGGTCGCATGTAACGTGTTGGCGACAGTTTTCCCATCGCGTAGCCCGTCACACCAACAGAAAGTGGATGGCGCTCGTCGACTACACCTTTGCCCATTACTGTCGTCATCACCGGAATGTGGGTATCACGTTGCAAGGCAGCCACGGCCTCGCTGGCAGCTGAAAGATGCACGCCACCGCCTGCCAGTAGCAAGGGATTGCTCGAGGATGCCAAAAGCTCTACTGCCTCTTCGATCAGGGCGGGCTCCGCTACCGTACGATCCAGCGGGAAGTAACCCAGGTTACTCGTCCGCCGCTCGGGAACCGTAATTTCTTCAAGTAACAAATCCGCGGGCAGAATCAACGCGACCGGACCCGGCCGCCCGCTCGCGGCATTGGCAAAAGCCATGTCAACGTAATCAACTACTCGTGACGCTTCGGTCACCCTGCGCACCCACTTTGTACAAGACTGGAACAGGGCGACGTGATCAAATTCCTGGAAGGCATTGCGATCGGCCTGCGCCCGCACCACGTCCTGAACAAGTGCGACAACCGGGACCGACACCTTGAGCGCCTCGGCCAGGCCAGGTACAAGCAATGTCGCCGCAGGCCCGTTCTGCGCAGAAACCACGCCGACCTTGCCGCTGGTACGAGCGTAACCGTCCGCCATTACCGTGCCGGCATTTTCGGTCCGGTACATGAACTGTGTGACGTTTCGCTCCTCGGCTGCCAGCAAAACTGCTGACGGTAACGATTGTGAAAACATCACGTCCACGCCATGGCGCAAGAGGTTGTCAACGATGACTTCGGCTACAGTCTGTCTTTCTTTTGCTGGCATACCGTACGGGTCCTTTGAATTCAGAATTAACCGGACTGTTTCGATTTTATCCAGGTTGCTGCATCGAGGGCGTAGTAGCTAAGTATGCCGTCGGCACCAGCACGCTTTATGCAGGTCAGCGCTTCCAGCACTGCCGTTTTTTCGTCCAGCCAACCATTCTGGCTCGCAGCTTTCAGCATCGCGTATTCACCTGAGACATGGTAGACGAACGTAGGCACACCGAATTCGTCTTTCACGCGCCGCACGATATCCAGGTACGGCAAACCGGGCTTGACCATAACCATATCTGCGCCCTCTTGCAGATCCAGAGCTACCTCGCGCAATGCCTCGTCGGAATTAGCCGGGTCCATCTGATAGGTGTACTTGTCACCGCTGCCTAGGTTCGCAGCCGAACCGACAGCATCCCGAAACGGGCCGTAGAAAACGGATGCGTACTTGGTTGAATAGGCCAAAATGCTTGTATTCACGAACCCCGCCGCTTCCAGCGCCAGCCGGATGGCGCCGACGCGCCCGTCCATCATGTCAGAGGGAGCGAGAACATCCGCACCAGCTTGCGCATGTGAAAGCGCCTGCTTGACCAACACCTCGACCGTTTCATCATTTAGCACGTAGCCGCTTTCATCAACCAGTCCATCCTGGCCCGTGGTCGTGAACGGATCGAGCGCCACATCGGTAATCACTCCCAACTCCGGAAAGCGCTGTTTGAGCGCGCGAATGGTTCGCTGCGCCAAGCCCTCCGGGTTCCACGCCTCGCGCGCATCATCCGATTTGCAGTTCTCCGGTGCCACCGGAAACAGGCAGATAGCAGGAATGCCGAGTTGCATGCAGCGTTCGGCCTGGTGTAGCAGACGATCAATGCTCAATCGCTCCACGCCCGGCATGGACGAGACCGGCTCAATGTTGTTGTCACCCTCAATAACAAAAGCGGGCAATATCAGGTCATCAGTGTTGAGAGCACTTTCGCGCACAAGGCGGCGGGAAAATTCCTTAACGCGCGTGCGCCTCATTCTTGTCGTTGGAAAGCTCATTGCGTATGAATCCGGCTACAGCTCGTGACTGGAGTGCTCTTTGGACGGTGAGGTTGCACTACCTTTTGCGTACTGACAACCCGCCCGTGACGGTTTTTGCTTGCCCGGTGCAAACCGCTAACGTATTAATGGCGATGGTTCCGTCATGGGGGTTAGATGAAAACCGTATCCCGAAGAAACTTCCTGAAAGTGGCGGCACTGAGCTCCGTTTCCGCAAATTCAGTGGCCGCTTCGAAAATAACTCGAAGTGACACGACGTTTGATTTCGTCGTCGCAGGTGCCGGACATAACAGTCTGATCACTGCAGCCTATCTCGCTAAAGCCGGGTTCAGCGTTCTCGTACTCGAGGGTCGACCCACCATCGGTGGCGGCTGCAAAACGGCCGAAGTCTGCATGCCCGGCTTCAAAGAAGACCTTTGTTCAAGCGTGCACGGGTTTATCCAGTCCAATCCGGTTCTTAGTAAGAACGAACTCGGTCTCTTCGATTACGGACTTGAGTACATTGACCCCGATCCGGTCATGCACACGTCGTTTCCGGACAAGGCTTCAATCACGATGTGGCATGACATCGAACGGACCTACGCGGACTACGCGAAGTATTCCAAAGCCGATGCAGACATGTTCAGGCAACTGGTTGGTGAGTACGAAGCGTATAACAGCGCCAAGAGTAGCGGCTCCGATATTCCGAACAGTGGGGTTTGGCGGCGGCGGTTTGCCATGTCCGGCTATGATCTCGTCAACGAGACATTCGAGAGCCCCTACATCCGCAGCTTTCACCTTGCGCAGGGACGTTTTAGCAGCATTCCGGGTGCGCATCCCGGCACAGGCAGCCAGTTATTTAGCGCAATCCGGCACCAGGTCAAGGGCCGGCCGATGCCGAAGGGCGGTTCGGGAATGCTGCCCGTTGCGCTGAGCCGAGTGATCGAGGCGAATGGTGGCGTTATCCAGACCAACATGCCCGTGGCGCAACTGATAGTTGAGAAAGGCAAGTGCCTCGGCGTGGAATGCGAGGATGGTACCCAGTATCGTGCCCGCAAGAGCGTGGTTTCAACCATCCACATCAAACACCTGGTCAAGATGGCACCGAAAGCTCTTTGGGGCGATGACTTCCGGGAAAATGTGCGGCTACTGCAGCCCGAACACGCCATGTTCGCTTTTCATTACGCAACGTCGGAGCCGCCCAGGTATGAGCTTGCTGACGGCAGCACCATCGCGCCGGCCGAATCCGCATTGTTGTCTTATCCCGAGCGAATTTTGCTTGCCGATTACGAACACGCAGCTGGAGAGATCAATCTGGATGACCTGCCGCTGCAGGTAGTCTGTCCAAGCATCGCAGACCCCACGCGGGCGCCGGCGGGGCACCACACGCTGAAAATCGAGGGCAATCTGCCTTATGCACTCAAGGAGGGGCCGAAACACTGGGACAACATCAAGGATGAAGTCGCCGCAAAGGTCTTCGACAATTTCCGGAAACTCTGCCCGAACCTCACAGAAGACAAGATTCTCGGAAAATTCATTCAGAGCCCTATTGATATTGAGCGTATGAATCCAGCTATGTGGCGCGGCAGCGTGCATGCCGCTGCATACGGCGCTGCTCAATCAGGTGATATGCGGCCGGTGCCGGGCTGGTCGGAATACCGCATGCCTATTCCCGGGCTATACCAAACAGGATCATGCACTGCCCCGGGTGGTTCGGTCAGGGGAACCCCAGGTCGCAACGCCGCCAGCGTAATTCTTAAAGATCATGGCAGCAGCATTGAGGATGCTGTGGCGCGAAAAGCCAGGGTCAGATCGTAAGCATGACTGCATCCTCTACTCCTGACGCGGTGGTCACACTCTCGAAACTTCGGATAACGATGCCTTGCGCACTGCTGATCGTATTTCTGTTCTCGACAGCGAGCGCAGAATCGGACGTGCCGGAAAATCTTGCGCCGCATGCCGCACCAGTTCAACCGTTGCCATTCAGTCACAAAACGCACGCGCCAATAGGGCTCGTATGCGAGACATGCCACACCAATCCGGATCCCGGATCCCTGATGACGTTTCCCGCAACCGAAACTTGCATGATGTGCCACCTTGCTATCGCAACAGACAAGGAAACAATCCAAAGCTTGCAGGAATTTGCCGAGTTAGAGCAGGAAATTCCCTGGGTGCGTATTTATGCCATCACACCAGGAGTGACCTGGAACCACCGGGCACATTTGGATTCTGGTACGCAGTGCGAAACCTGCCACGGCGACATCAGCCAGGTCGATACCGTATCTGAGACCAAAGCGATCCGTGCAATGGCTACGTGCATTAGCTGTCATGAGGCACGGGGCGCAATGAATGAGTGTGTAACATGCCACGCTTGGCCAACCGATCAATTCCTGGGAATCGAGTAGTCCGCCAGTAATTATCCGGGAATCTCAATAGATCCCATGAAAAGCTAGAGGCCTACAATTTGGCGTGCCTCGCCTGTTAACTCGAGTATGTGTGTACCCGTACCGGCACGATCGACGATGTAGATATAACCACGGTCGTCGATGTTCACATTATTGGTCTGGACCTGGACGGCACAATCGGTGTTGTTGTCACCACACATCTCTTGTGTCTTGTCCGTTTTCTGCGGAATGAAGTAGCCGACTTCGCGTGGGCCGAATGGGTCGCGAATATCGACGGCGCGCACTCCAGCGTTGAAATAGGAAAGCAGCACAAGGCGCTTGTCGAAGTTCCGGTTGTAGGCGTCTTGTATTCCGTGTGGTCCAAATCGGCCGCCACGATGACAGAAATCGCCAGGCTCCTCGGGTACCTGGAAACTCGAGATCGCGAACGGGCGTGCTTCCTCAGTGATGTCTACGAAAAACATGATATCGCGATCTGCATTGCATGCCTCGTCGAGCTCCTCAGAGATGACGATAAGCAAGTCGATAGTCTTGTGCTCCGCATTATCAGCGTAGTCGGCTATCTCGATGCCGTAGATGGGTTTCGTCGTGTGCGCGCCGTAATAACTAGGCATATCGACCCGAGCAATCTGCGGGTAGAGCAAGTTGCGACTTGTCGGCGCCAGAGGATCGGCAACACCGGCTTCGCCGTTAATCAGCTTATCGCGATCGAGAATCTGAAACACTCCGTCATTGCCTGGGCTGTAACCCATGTAAATGCGGTTGTCGTGCGCGAACGGCTGGTGCAGGCCCGACGCTTCGCTGCCGGAAGATCCCGGCTGCCAACCGTCGAGCGCGAAGTCGCGTATGTGCCTTGGCTCCAGCGGGTTACTGAGATCGTAAAGCTGAAGCGTTCTTGCGGCGAGCCAACCTTCAGTGGTGCCGTTCAGATACGCCAGGCCGGTTTCGCATTGCCACTGAATTTTGTGGGTCTGCCGCTGGCCACCGGGCGTATTGCCCGTGCTGTTGATCGTCAGCAGGAATGCGGGCTTAGCGGGATCGGTGACGTCCAGGAGCTCGGCTCCGATCTGACCGTTGGTGCGCACGAGATATACCTTGTTCGGGTCGCCGTTGGGCAACTCCGAACCATCGCAAACCTGCACGTGCTGCGTACCGCTAGCATCATCGCCTGTCGGCGGCAAGTGCTTAACATAGACGGGTTGTCCCGCATCAGTCACGTCGAGCACCGACATGCCGTTTTTTTCCAGCTCGCCTGTCATCGGATTCATCTGTTCGCCGGCGTGATGCCCGACGAAGAACATCATGCGGTCACCATAGCGATGCGGAATTGGATGGTAAGCCGCACGGCCTTGCAGGTCGTTGTAGCCGACCAGCTGCATATTGCGCGACTCGGGCATTGTGACCGCGCTGGTTTCCACGGATTCTTGAGGCCCACACGCTGCTGTCAAGAAAGCACCGCAAGCGACGACCACCTGGCCCGCGTTACGGAAATGTGCCTCATTCTTGAATTTCATCGCATCTACTCTTCTTGATTAGTTGGCACCGGACGAGAGGTGCGGCGCCATTTTGCGTCATCTGTCATTTGCTGGAAACCTGTCGCCGCTCATAGGCGTCGCTATAACGCTTGATGTTCCAGGTGCCGAGGTGGTCACCGTTCTCGAATTGAGACCCTCGCGCTGTAACTTCGAACATCGCCTGGCCGATTTGCGTCGCCCGCACTGCCGCCCCGACGGGCCTGAAAAACCAGTAGAGAAGGTCTTGTCCGATGTGCGATTCTTCTGTCGTTGGTCCGATGTAGTCCGGCCGGTAGGCTATCACGCGAAGATTCGATCCATCTGCAAACCCGAATAAGGTTTTTTCAGCACGCACTTTTTCGCGTGCCCACATCATGCGCGAATCCTCTGAGATATCACTGGAGCTTATGTAGTGAAACGAGATATCGGGTTTGTCACTGACATTCGTCCACTCCGCAACAAACTGTCGTGGGAAATCAACATGGATCAAACCATATGTTTCCTCGTCGACGCCGACAGTGCTCGTGCCAATGGCCCAGTACACAGCATCGACTTCCGCGATTTGCTCGCGTACAGCCGAGTAATCGAGATAGTCCATGTGCAACGTCATTTGCACTTTTCCTGAGGCCACGCCGTCTTCAATTCGTGGCGTTACACGACGTGTAATGACATGGATCTTTTTGATATCGGGACTGGCCAGCGCCGCTTTCAGTATGCCGTCGCCAGCAGTTCCGCTCGCCCCGAAGATCGCAATCGTTGCGTGGCGAGCGGGCGATTCCTCCAGAACCGCAATCGGATCATCTTTGAGCGCCATTGTGATGGCCCCAAAGATGTACACCAACGCAAACAAAATGAGCGGTGTTAGCAGAATCGTATGAACGCGGGGTAACTTCATGGACAGTGGATACTAACACCGTGTCTAAAGGTGCCAGGTTTATTTAGCAGGAAATAAACCTGGCACCTTTAGACACGTTGCAGCGGTATTGCTTTCGCGCGATACTGCGACGTCCGCTTGCGATTTAAATATAAGAATCAAAGAGTTTTCGGGGCGATCAAAATAATCGGTTGGATGAGATACCTCATTTGGCTGCCGCGGAAACTCACTGTTGGGAGGTGCTGATGAGCAGACTAATCCCGTTAATATTAGGTCTGGTGATATTTTGGGCGTTGTTCGAGTTTGGTGCACGAACTCACGCGCCCGTCATACAGGCAGACATTCAGAGTCGAACGGATGCAGCGATTTCGGCAACCGGATTTGCCGATGTGGACGTCTCCACTGACGGCCGCGATGTATCGCTGTCGGGCTCAGTTGCATCGGCGGAAGCGGTAGCCTCCGCCGGTGAAATCGCAATCGGTGTTCGCGGCGTCCGCGTTGTCATTAATGACATCATCATCAGCGATCCCTATCACACCCAGTTTTGCAAAGATCGTAGCATTCTGCTGACCGGCGACGTCTCGGACAGTGAAGCGGAAACGGCGTTCCCACAGCGCGCGCAGGACATGTTTCGTTATTACCGGGTCGAAGAAGACCTCGATATCCGACCTGACTCACCGGAAGGTTATCGCCGCTTCATGGACCAGGCGTTGATCGAATTGGGTCAGCTCGACAAGGGCTGCATCACGCTTAACGACAAAGCGCTCTCGATCCGGGGCTCGATGCGTGCGCGCCGCGCAATCGTCCTGATGAAGGAACGCATGGCGGCACTCGACGACCTGGGATTTGAAGTGACGTACGACATCTCCTTACCTGAATTGTCAGCTGAAGCGCAGTCATGCCAGGTCGAGGCCAATCGCAGGCTCGCGCCAGGAGAGACCGTACTGTTCGAATTCGACAGTGATGTTGTGCATGAGGCTGGCAAAAAACTCCTCGACGAAGTCGTCGCGATATTGACACTATGCCCGAGCGCAGGAATCGAAGTCTCCGGGCACACGGATTCCGTTGGTGACAAAGACTACAACATTGGCCTCAGCCAAAGGCGTGCCACCGCGGTCGTAGAATACCTGGTAGAGGCGGGACTGGACGCCGACCGATTGACGGCGGTCGGGCTCGGTTTCTCGCAACCAATCTCAGACAACTCGACAGAACAGGGCCGGGCAAGTAATCGGCGTATCGAATTCCGGGCACAGGAGAAATAGACATGGAATACCTTATCGAACAGATGTTTATATACCTTCTGACGGCATTTGCGCTCGGCTTGATTGTGGGCTGGTTCATCTGCAGCCAGGGCATGAAAAAGCGCATAGTTGCGCTTGAAGCTCAGCTCGTGGGCGATACGCCTGGAACACCGGTCGATAAAATCGAAGGTATCGGCGAGGGCTTCTCCCGACGCTTGCACGCCGACGGTATCGACACGACAGAGAAGCTACTCGAGCATTGCACAAATGAAGATGGCATCGCTAAAGTTTGTCAGTGTGTCGATCTGGACGCAGATACCGTCAGGAACTGGGGCACGATGGCCGACCTGATGCGTATCAAGGGCCTCGGCGGCCAATGGGCGGAGCTTATGTGGCGCGCTGGTGTCACGAGCGTACAGGACTTGGCTGGAAGAGACGTCGGGCCACTTCGCGCTCGTTTTCGTGAAGTTAACGAGGCCGAACATCGAGTTGCAGAACTGCCGGGCGAGAGCCGCGTGACAAAGTTTATTGAGCAGGCCAAAGGTCTGGAAAGCGTATTACCCGACCGCCCGTAACCGATAAATTTATCGCTTCTTTTTCTTGCGTGGCTTTGGCGGCGGGAGTTCCTGCTCGGTTTGCTGGACAAGACCGGTAAGCCACTCAGTGTCATCAATTTCGTCTCCAACGAGAAAGAAGTTCTTCGACCCTTCGTACGCAGGCGCCTCCGTGACATTGCCAATGTAGGCCCTGCCCGCGTCGGTCGGTTTGACGAACAACTGGTTGTCGCAGATTAACGCGACGACCTTGCCTTTTGAGTACAGCGTGGTGCCGCCGAACATGTGCCGGTAAGACACATCGCATGCATCGTCAATCTGGTCACAAACATAATCGATGAAATCGCGGTCATTCGCCATGCACAGCCTCCCGTCCTGGGTGAAATGAAGTGTTTCTGTGTTGCCGCTTTTTACAGTTGGGTCTAGACTGAAACAGCAGACTTGGGCAATTCAAAAATAAATATAGGTTCGACGTGTGATGCGCGCAACTCGAATTGGCTTGATAGGCATTGGCGTGTTCCTTACGGCGATCGTCATAGTCGTCGTGTTGCTCTTCACGATAGATCTGGGCCGGTTCAAACCCCAGCTCGAAACCCTGATCAGTGACCAGCTAGGTCGCCAATTCTACATCGACGGCGTCTTTCAACCGACACTGGGCGCAGAGATTCGCGTCATTGCCGAAGATTTCTGGCTGGAAAACCCGGACTGGGCCGCACAGAAATCACTCGTGCGAGTACAGAGACTGGATGTCTCGGTGGATGCCTGGGAACTGCTCTCCGGCCGGATATTGCTGACCAACCTCGAAGTGGGGGGCATCGCCCTGGGGCTAGAGCTGGACGAATCAGGATCGAACAACTGGACTTTCCTACAGGCCGAGGAAGACGAAGAACCGGACGATGCCGAATCCGGCCTGAACCTGCTAATCCGACAGGCGCGGATTCGCGATCTGACTGTCACGTATGTCGACCCGTCGCAGGAAGCGCCAATTCGGTTTCACGCAAATGCAATCGATCAGGTCGAGCTGGAATCGGGTGACCTGCAATTCGGTTTAAATGGAGACATCAACGGTACGCAAGTCGAGCTGGACGGCACCGCCGGTAGCTTCGCCAACTTGCTCGCCGCGGGTGAGGTGCACTACGAGCTTTACGGCGCCATTGGCGAGATCAGTATCGACAGCAATGCGCAGATCGACAGCTTGGCCGAACCCAGAAAACCAGTCGGGCATCTCAAAATCAGCGGGCCCGATGCGAAATATTTGACCAACATTCTGGGAATCGCACCGATCACCCGGGGCCCATTGAATCTTGATGCCACCATAGAGCCGGTCGCGGAAAAAATGAACCTGAAAATTCAGGGCGAATTCGGTGAATTCGAAATCGATGTAGTCGGCTCGTTCTCAGATCTGCAGGATTTCGGTGACGTCAATATCGATTTCGGCGCAGCAGGTCCCGATGCCGCCGCCTTCGGGCAACTGACCGGCATCGATGATATTCCCGCGGATCCTTATTCCATCCGCGGAACGGTACGTGGCGAAGGCGAGACCGCCGTCGCAGGAACTGTTGCCATCAAGATCGGGGAAACCGAGTTTGATGTCAAAGCCAATGTTGCCGAATTGTCCGGCATCGACGGCGCCGTTGTGAGTCTGCAAATCAATGGTCCGGAATTCGGCCGCTTCAACAAGTTGCTCGGCCTGCCGGGCAAGCTGACCGGGCCATTCAGCCTGACCGCGGATCTCAGCCAATCTCCGGAGGGCGAGGAATTGGTCGACATCTCCGCACAAGCCAGGGATATCGAATTCCGGGTCGATGGCATCGTGTCAACCGAGCGGGATTTTGTTGGCACCGAACTCGGGCTGAGTGTTATAGGGGATGACCTGTCGGTGGTCACCGACGTGCTCGACATTCCCGACATTCCGCATGTTGCATTCGACGCGAAGGCGCGGGTAACCAGATCCGAGCGGGGCATTGCCGTCAAGGACGGCGTGATCCAGCTCGCGCAGGACCAACTTCGCGTCGACGGCTTCGTCGGTAACGAGCCACTAGACCGAGATACCGACCTCCGCTTCCGGGTTTCCGGGCCGGATCTGGCCGGCACGCTCAACACGGCCGGCGTCGAACTCGACGCGCTGCCGGCGGGCAGCTACGAGGCGGCCGGCCGCATCAGGCCCACCGCGGAATATTTCAGTCTGGACGACGTCACCGCACGGCTGGGAAGTACGCGAATTCGGCTCGGCGGCCGGCTGGGTAACTCAACTGATCTTCAGGGTACCGACGTCAACATCACGATTGAGGGCGACAGCCTGGCGAAGCTCGTCCCCGAGGTCAGCAGCTATACCTTTCAGGAAATTCCGTTCAATGTCGCGAGCAACATTCGAATTGCCCGGGACGTGCTGAAACTCGGCGATCTGAAAGTCGATATCGGTGCGGGAAGACTCCGTGGTGATATTTCGATAGCGATGTCGCCGATGCTGGCATCAGGCAGCGTCGAGATCACGGCGAACGGCCCGGATGTGTCCAAATGGGTGCCGAGTTTTGCCCAGTACGTCCCGGTCAATGCCCCGTTCGACCTGAGCGCTGGAGTGCGCTGGGAGGATACGCACATCGTCGTCGACCGGCTTGCTGTGCAACTTGCTAAAGGACTACTGGTCGTGGATGGCACGATGGATGTAGCTGATGTCGCCCGGACGGACATGAATATAGACGCTCAGATTGCGAGCATGAGTAATCTGGGTCGAATCTCCGGCACCGACCTTCCGGACGAGCCGCTGTCGTTTTCGGCTCATCTCATCGGGTCTGCAGACGCGATCCGGCTGGAAGACCTGGTCGCTACAACTGGAAAAAGCGATCTTTCTGGCGGTGCGACTTACCAAAGTCAGGGAGACATCCCGGTTGTTGAAATTGACCTGAGATCACGCCATCTAAATCTGGCGCCGCTCCTGCCGCCTTTGGAAGACGGCGCCACATCGGAGGCGGCCGCGCCGGTAGACGGCTCGCGGCTCATTCCGGATACGCCAATACCGATGGACCTGCTGCAACAGGTGAATGCAAGGTTGGATATTTCCGTCGGCGAACTGGTCCTGCGTGAAGCTACCGTCAACGACGTCGTGCTGGATGGCTCGCTGCAGAGCGGCGCTATGCGTGTCGACAGGTTTAGCCTCACCGGCCAGCGCGGCACGCTCGCCGGTACACTGGAACTTCTGCCGACCACGGGCGATCCCCGGATCAGCGCGGCAATTGACGGCACAAGATTGACGCTGGGTTTGAGACCCAGCAGTCCGGGTGCCGTAAATCTGCTCCCCCGTTACGACTTTCACCTGCAACTCGGCGCTTCCGGTGCGACGGTCAGGGAAATGGCTGCCTCCCTGGATGGTACTTTGCGACTGGTGGGCGGAAGCGGTCAGACCAAGGGCATGCCGGGCTGGTTCGCGCGCGATGTGACGGCGGAAATCGTGGACACGATCAACCCGTTTAGCAAGAAAGAAGGCTTCACCAGGATGCAGTGCTTCACCATCCTGTTACGGTCCGTCGCTGGCAAGGTGGACGGACAACCTGCGGTCGTAATGCAGACCGATAAGCTGAATATCATCAGCGTGGCATTCGTTGATCTCGGCACGGAGGAGATCGATGTCAAATTCGAGACTGCGGCCCGCAAGGGCATTGGTATCGGTGCCGCGGACTTCGTTACGCCATATACCAAGATCAGCGGCACCCTGGCCAGTCCAGGCCTGGTCTTTGATAAAGAGGAAGCAATCTCACGGGGTGGCCAAACCGTGGCGACCCTGGGCATGTCGTGGGTTGCCAAGAAGGTCAAGGGCCGGTTCTTTTCGCCCGAGGATCCTTGCGGAATTGCTGTCCTGGAGGCGGATGAAGAGATGCGCAACAGCGGCGCTAAGTGACAAAGCTGAGGGAATACATGGCGACTCCGAAAACAAGTATTAGCCGGCGCGAGCTTCTCGGGGTCATCGCAGCCGGCGCGACTATCGGGTTGCCTCTGTCTGGCAGAACCGGGCAGGTGCGTCTGCCAAGCCCGCCCACGGGCACAACCCCTTCAGCGCTGGCTCGAGACGAGGCTTTCTGGTCCGAGTTGGCCACGAATTACGACCGCACCGAGGGCATTGTCAATCTCGAGCACGGCTACTGGGGCAAGATGGCTCACCCGGTGCAGGACGCCTACATCGATGCGACGCGTATGGTGAATACGCAGAACTCGTTTTACGCCAGAAAACAATACGAGGCGGATGAGGCGGAGAGTGTACGGCGAGTGGCCCGCGCGCTTGGCGTCCACAACGACGAGGTCGTGCTGACTCGCAACGCGACTGAGGCGATCCATAACCTGATACGACAATACCGTGGCCTCGCGACTGGCGATGCAATCCTCTATGCCGATCTCGACTACCCCCATTTCAAGACGGCAATGCGGTGGCTCGAAAGTGCTCGGGGTGCGCGGCCGGTCGAACTGATCATTCCACCGCGGGCGAATCAGGCGCAGATCTTTACGTTGTATCGCGATGCCTTCGACGAGAATCCTGACCTCAAGCTCATGCTGCTTATGCACGTGAGCAATCAACACGGTCTGGTAATCCCGGTCGCGCGTATTGCGGAAGAGGCGCGAAAGCGCGGTATTGACGTTATCTGCGACAGCGCCCAATCCTGGGGGCTGCTCGACTATCAGGTACCGTCTCTGAACGTCGACTGGGCCGGCTTCAATTTGCACAAGTGGATCGGCGCGCCGGTGGGTGTCGGTGCGCTCTATATGCGACGGGGCAGCCTGCAGAAAGTCGCGCCTTATCCCGGCGACAGCGATCCCGAGGACGCTCTGGTGTCGACACGTGTGCACGTGGGCACCTCTAATTTCGCCGCCGTCCTGGCGATTCCACACGCGCTCGACTTCCACGAGGCGATCGGTGGCGCAAACAAGGAAGCTCGTTTGCGATACTTGCGGCAACTATGGACGAACGAGGCCGAATCGATGTCTCACATCGAGCTCCTCGGTGGCCTCGATGAGGAATCGTGGACCGGCATGGGCTCCTTCCGGCTGAAAGGCAAGCGCTCTGCAAATGATGTGACCGCGCTGCAGCAACGGCTCGAGCAGGAGTTCGGTATTTTCACCGTCATCCGTAAAGGATTGGCAAGCGGCTACTGCGTTCGCGTTACGCCGCAGGTATTCACGACGCCCAATGACCTGGCGCAGCTGGTCGACGCTCTGAACGGGCTGGCGTGATGAGGCAGGACGGTGTCAGAACACCGCTAAATAAACCTGACACATTTTTGGCAGTGCATTATTCTTGTGTACTGGCTGGTATGAAGCTGGCTTGGGAGTCACCATGAAATTGCACATGCTATTGATCGTCGGGTTCGCTTTGAGCATGACCGGTTGCGCTGAGAAGGAACAGGCCATACCTGAGGCGGTTGACGAGGCGCAAGCGCCTCCGCCAGCAGCCGAAGCATCACCGGTAGAGACAGAGGAATGGCAGAACGATGCGTTTCTGAAGCACATGCACCGTCACGCGGATCAACTCGACGAACTCAATATGGCCCTCGCGGATGGCGACCTCGATGCAGCCAAAATGTCAGCCAACTGGTTGTCGCGGCACGACGGGGCTAGCAGTATCCCGCCCGAATGGCAGCTATATGTGGTTCGCGTGCGCGAGGCAGCCGACGCCGTTGCGGAAGCAACTGATCTTGAAGCCGCACGCGCCCCGGCGGAACGTATTACCGAGAACTGCCAAGGTTGCCATACTGCTGCCGGAATCGTGGGCGAATAGCAGTCATGACCGATTGCCGGTCAAATAGGCCGGCCAGCAATTTCCGGGACGTCACTGCTTAAACGATTCTCCCTTTGGCCATCGCGCGCACATCATTCGCGGACAGGCGTCGCCCGCCGATGGCCCAGTCGCCGCCCTCAAACTCGTTGATCCTTACCCAGGTCACAGGGCGGATGTTCTCGCCCTCTACTTCGACCATTGCGGTCGTGACTTTTTCGATCAGCAACTCTTTCTGATCCGGGGTAAGCGCGTTCTTGAGGACGTCGACTGTTACGAGCAGCACGTTGCGCTTCTTCAGCCTTTCAGCTTGGCTTCAAGGTGATCCATTAGCTCGGCCATCTGGCCGCTCGGACTAAACTCGATTGCCTCGTAGTCCTCGTCAACCCTGACCGTGTGGCCTGGAGGCCAGTAGTAGACCTCGCCGGCGTTTACGGTTTCTTCGGTGCCGTCTGCATAGGTCACGTGGATAGAACCCTTAACCACGGTTCCCCAGTGCGGGCACTGGCATAGATTGTTCGGCAATCCCTCAAGCAGCGGCGTTGCGTCCGCGCCTGCAGGGAACCGGACGCGAGCCACATTGATATCGCCCCAATCCTGGCCCTGGAAGCAGACGCCGCCCGCTTCGAGGCGTGTCGGTAGGTCATTTCTTGCTTGTTTCATGAGTATTCCTCCCTTCATGTCCAGGCGGGACATCCGCCGGTAGGGTATTTTTACGCCCCGCAGCCAGCTCAAACATGGAGAAAATATGGAGATTGCCGGGAAGTTGCTGGGCTGTGGTCTCCAAGTGATTTATTCTCGGCGCCATGATCTACCGGTTTGATCCTTTCGAACTCGATATGGCTCGGTTCGAGCTTCGCAAAGGCGGCGAGCCCTGCTCGCTCGAGCCACAGGTATTTTCCCTGTTGGCCTTCCTCATCGAGCGTCGTGAACGGCTGGTATCCAAAGACGAGATCTTCGAGAAACTCTGGGATGGACGTGTCGTCACTGATTCGACGTTGGCGAGTCGCGTCAAATCGGCACGCAAAGTCCTTGGTGACAGTGGCAAGGCGCAGCTATTTATTAAAACCATCCACGGCAAGGGCTTTCGTTTTGTAGCCGATGTTCGAGTCGTGCACGATCCACGCGTTGTGATAGCAAACGATAGCTCCGATGATCTGATATCGGAAAGCGCGGCCTCGACGCGACCCTCAATCGCCGTACTACCGTTTCGATTGATCAGCGATGCGGGCCCTTACACCACTATCGCCGAAGGCTTGTCGCACGAACTAATCACGGAGCTCGCGCGCTTACGCTGGCTTTTCGTCATTGCCAGAGGCTCATCGTTTCGCTTTCGCGAGCATGACCTGGATCTAAGTGAGGTCGGCATGGTTCTCGGCGTTCGCTACTGTCTCTGCGGCAGCGTTGAAGTCATTGGGCAACAGCTAGCCGTCAC
>Ga0209271_10000172_pt1 | contig 22149 bp, 21 predicted proteins | sample tdAd002_FD_187123 | JGI IMG/M metagenome (GOLD analysis project Ga0209271, IMG submission 187123) | Marine sediment microbial communities from the Atlantic coast under amendment with organic carbon and nitrate - tdAd00.2 (SPAdes)... | ecosystem: Environmental > Aquatic > Marine > Coastal >... | reverse complement strand
TTGTATTAGATGGTGTTAGTTATGAAACCTTTTTGGATACTGAACGAATGACATTTTATTACACAGCTTTAATAATAACGATCGCTGTATCCATGTTCTTTCATGCTTTTTATTTTTATCAAGAGTTGCAGAAGCGAAAAATTAAGGAACAAAAGGTAATAGCTGGAACTGCTAGTGCAAAGTTTGATGCTTTAAAGAATCAATTAGATCCTCATTTTTTGTTTAATAGTTTAAATGTACTAACGAGCCTCATAGAAGAAAACACAGATAATGCACAAAAGTTTACAACGTCTTTATCTAAAGTATATCGCTATGTATTGGAACAAAAAAATAAAGATTTGGTAACTGTAGATGAAGAATTAGCATTTGCAAAAACTTATATGTCTTTATTAAAAATGCGTTTTGAAGACAGTATCATTTTTGATATTCAAACAGTTTGACTGCTCTAGCCCAGCTACGCGCCTGGTCACATCAAATGTATAAAATACAGCTATGCCAGCTACGACGCATACATTATTAAGCCATCGTATATTTTTTCTTTATTAATGATCAGCTTGCATATAAACCTTTCATTTAAAGATACCCGTTCCATCGAAAGTTATTATAAATACATGTAAAAGTGATGTTATAAAATCAACACGGCCCCTCCCACTTCTTCCAGCATTGGCGTCATCAGATTGAGAATCATCAATTTTCAGTATTTTGCCAATATTTGTGTCGAAATATTTTACACAATACGCAATTAATGGCACGTGTACACTAACTAGTTGTTTTTACTTAAATTTAATTATACTTATCATATCTGAACAATGTGAATAAATGTAGATATCTTATACAAGAAGTACAAAATACAATTTGTATCCTATTGTTTTAAAAGAGAATCCATATTCTGGCATTGCTCTTGCAATAATGAATAAGTATGCTTATTTTTATATTGATGCACAAAGGAGTTGGGAATGAGCAAACTAAACATACTTATCGTAGATGACTACCCAATATTCCGTGAAGGCCTGCGTGTAATACTTTCAAAGATACCTGGTGTTGAAGTTATTGGAGAGGCAGAAAATGGGCAGGTCGCGATAGAAAAAGCCAGGCAACTCAAACCCCACCTTATTCTGATGGATCTCACAATGCCAATAATGAGCGGCGCAGAGGCCATTCGCATCATCAAGCAACACCAGCCGGGAATAAAGATCAGTGCACTAACCGCACGGAACACGCATCACCACGTCGAGGCAGCCCTGGCTGCAGGTGCAGATGGTTATGTCCTGAAAGATGATTTCAGTCTCAATCTGTTAACCGCTATCGAGTCTATTAGAAATGGCCAGAACTATTTTAGTCCCGGCGTCTGCGACACAGTACTCAGCGCCTATCTGGGCAATGCCAGGAATGTAAGTTCAGCGACCTCCAGGCACAAGCTCACAGAGCGCGAGCGAGAAGTAATCAAGCTCGTCGCCGAAGGCTATAAAAACAGGGAAATTGCTACGCATCTATCGCTAAGCATAAAAACCGTGGAGAAGCACCGCTCTAACCTTATGAACAAACTTAACCTTCGCGGTGTATCGGCTTTGACAGACTATGCCATTGAATATGGCCTGTGTCACAATTTGAAACATACTTAGTAGAAATAGCCAACATTTAATCTGACAGGCGGTGCTATATCTACTCAAATTATAATCTTTTAGTCAGGACGACCGTGTGCGGATATAACATGACAGGTTTTAAATATGCTCTCTCGCTAAGCCGCCAGGAGCACAAATGAAGACGTATAAAACGATATGATTTGATTGAATAAAGAACACATCACGCCATTGCGCTCTCTTCACCACTACAAGATACAAGACATTACACAACCACTATATGCTGATTCCGTGTGTGACCTGTGGTTCGGCTACAGCTTTCACCATAGACCATCGATTATAAGCGCCACTTGCTGTTGTTGCCTCTGCAGCTCATCAGTTTCACGACCGACATGGGCCTTGTATACATCGATAAAGGCAGTAGAAGGCGCAAAGCCTCAAGATAATCTTCGCTTTCGCTGACTGTTGCGATGGTCGTCTTGTATTTCAATATCCCTGCCCTCTTTCACTATCACCTGGTCTGATATGATCAGTTCAACCAGCGCCACCACCCCATCAAATAGCTACACGCTTTTTGATTGACGGTAATATTTTGTTCGAAAATCAAAGCTGTCTGCAGGCAATAGTACACTACAGTATTCATGCTATAGGTATAGATAAGATTCAATCAGAAACTATTAAAGTTGGCTGGAACCAGAACATGGCAGATATTCATCACCGGGAAGCATGCTAGAACATGAAGCAGAAAATCACATGACAATTTATTCACGCCACCGGATTGCGATAGCAATTGCGCTGATGGCTCTGTTCAATGTTTCGCAAGCCTGGTCCGAAGGACAACACGAGTTATTATTGTTTTTGAGTGGAGGCCCCACTTATAACGAAGTCACCCCGGAAAGCGGTCCGGATGGATCAGACTTTGCTGCGGATGCAGACGTCGTCTACAGTTACCTGAATGGCCGTTTCAAATTTCTTGGAGAATACCTTCTATCTACACACGAAAACGAATTAGAGCGGTTTAAACTCGGTTGGCAGGCTGAGGCGGAGACCATCGGCTGGATTGGCCGGTTTCATTCACCAAGCCGTTACTGGAATAGTATCTACCATCATGGGCAGTATTTACAAACGAGTATCAGCCGCCCTTTTATAGAGGAATTCGAGGACGATGGCGGTGTGTTGCCTACTCACTCAACGGGATTTATGCTCGAATCCTCGAACGAACTCAAGCTTTCAGCTGGCCTTCAAACCACGTTCTCGTTCGGTGCAGCACCAGTTATTGGCGAGCATGAACTCGAGCCCTTTGATTTGCTAAACACTGACTCTGACCATGGCGCCGCTGCCGATATTCGACTGGCCTTTTTGCCGGACCAGTTGGGTGATAATCAGGCTGGACTCATTTTGAGCTGGGCTGACCTCAAGATCGACGGAAACCACACAGCAGAACAACTCGGGCTGCAGCGCGTTGAACAATATACAATTGGCGCGTACCTGGACTGGCGCTGGACAGACTGGAAGATCCTGACCAGCCTGGTTTATGTCAACAATCAGGACAAACTACAGACCCAAACCCTGAAAGATACCTTTGTCTCGGGTTATTTACAGGCTGAATATAATCTACATCAGGACTGGATACTGTATGGGCGCCTGGAAGAAACATCCAACACGGACAGCTCGATCTATCTCAAACTCTTCCCAAATATCATAGCTGACCGCCAGGTACTCGGCCTGAGGTTCGATTTTGCCAGAAGCCAGGCGCTTACCCTTGAGGTCTCACGAGTAATTGAGTTCATCGGAGCTGAAACACAAAAAGACGAATTTGGCCAGGTGCTGTTGCAGTGGAGTACTGTTTTTCCGTGGACCTGGTGAAAACACTCCTGCTCTGTTGCATAGGTTTCATACTATGCATAAAAGCGGCCGGGGCCGAGCACCAGGTTGTTCTGGTCGCAGGCTCGACGAGCCCATTGCATGATATTAGCTCTATTGAGTTGCGAAAAATTTTCCTTGGTTTCAACGTGATGCGTGATGGACACGTCGTAAAAGGTTTACGCAATACCGGGGACGAAGACCTCAACCGCATTTTCCTGCAGACGGTGGTCGCCATGTCGGAAAAATCTTACATGCGCCGGCAACTGTCTCAGACATTAAGAAAGGGCATACCACGCTCGCTCGAATATGACAATTTAGAGGATTTGATTAAAGCACTGTCGAGTAATCCATACAGTGTAAGTTATATGCGGGAGGATGCCGCGGAACGCGAACCTGACGTTAAGATACTCAGAGTGTTATGGGAAAAATACTGAACTCACTCACTGCGCGCATGATTCTTATTGGACTGGCAATTCACGCCGTGCTTTTGCCGCTGCTGTTCTATGGCCTGCTGAACATTGTCAAACAAAGTCACGAGGAACGATTCGTTAACGATGTGCGCAAATACAGTCGCTTTATCGCCGACTTCTTTGAGTCAGACGATGTTTTGAACAACAAGACACGGGCTGCCCATTTACTGGATAGCGCGGTGCTTGGGAGTGATGGCGTTATTGCTGAACTGGTAGTCGGAGACACCCATCTGCGAAGTGAATTATCGCCCGGAGACTCGGTAATCATATTTAAGGAGGATTACAGCTTTGGACAGCATGGTGACCAAATCTACTTCCTGTCCACGCCACTGAACATGCCTGGCCGGAATGCTGTGCTCCGAATGGGTTTCGATGAGCAACCTACGATCGAGCAGGTCGAATTAGCCCGACAGCAACTTATAGGTGTGCTGTTCTCATATCTCGTCGTGTCAATCATTGCACTCATTCTGCTGAGCACACTCATGACGCGACCTTTGAGAGCCCTGCAAAAAGCCTCTCGGAACATCGCAGAGGGACATCACAGCGATCAGCTAAAGGTTGATAGCCAAATTACCGAGATCAGGGCCTTAACAAGAGACCTGGAATCCATGCGTAGTGAACTCGTGAGCATGAATGTTTCTTTAAGCCAGGAAATTATCGAGAGGGAAGAGGCAGATAAACGCAGAGAGATACTCGAAAGCAAACTTCGACAGTCACAAAAATTAGAAACAGTCGGGGTGCTGGCAGGGGGTATTGCACACGAGTTCAATAACATCCTGTTATCCATATTCCTGTACACAGAGCAAGCCATTCACGATCTACCCGCAGAAAGCCCGATTCAAGGGCGCCTTGAACGTGTACTGAAGTCTTCAAAACGTGCTAAAAGCCTGGTCAAGCAAATTCTGACCTTTAGCCGCCAGACCGGAATTCAGGAAAACAAACCGACAGATGTAATATCTGTCGTTAAGGAAGTATTTGAATTGCTACGGGCGTTGATACCATCAACAGTCGAGTTACATCAGGTACTGGCTGCCGATGAATGTATGATACTGGCGGATCGAAACCAGATTCACCAGTTAATCATGAATCTCTGTAGCAATGCCTATCAGGCGCTTGACAATAACCAGGGCTCTATTACTGTGGCTTTAGATGAGGTCATTGTTGACGAACAGTTTGCTCGTGATCATCCACTCCTCCGCCTGGGTAGATATGTAAGACTAAGCATCCAGGATACGGGGCACGGTGTAGACAGCATTAACCTTGACCGGGTCTTCGAGCCATTCTATACGACGCGAACTGTTGGTAAAGGGACTGGCCTGGGCCTGTCCGTGGTCCACGGCATTGTTATGTCCCATAACGGGGATATAACGATCGAAAGCGAACCTGGAAAAGGAACCACATTTCATGTCTATTTACCGAAGAGCGAACAAGATTCATGAAGCTGCTCCCAACCCGGGTCTAAACAACCAGACTTCGTGCATAAAGTGCGAAGTAAACGCTAACCGGGCTTTGCATTCACGCGCAGGCTGGCATTGGAAATATATAACGATAAGGTAAGATAGGTGCCAGGAAGTATTTATTTAGTTACTTCCTGCGGTTTTCCGGCTTAGCAAACAGACCAGGATATGAGTGTGGCCGGGCAAGCTTCGTGTTAGAAAATATCATGCAGTACACCTGAAGGTAAACGTGAGGATATATGGGCAGTATTCTGATTATCGATGACGAGGAAGATATCCGAGATGCGTTGCAAATGGTATTGGAAAGCGCCGGATATGAGGTAAGGACGGCTTCAAATGGCAACGAGGCTATCGAGCTTCAGCGCAGCGAACCCGCAGATTTGATAATCACCGACATCATAATGCCGGAAAAGGATGGCGTAAACACCATTAAGGAAATTCGTCAGGAATTCCCTGGTATCAGGATTATTGCCATCTCAGGCGGTGGCGGGGTTGACCTGCTCACATATAGACCCGAAGCCATAAAAACATCAGCTTATCTGTCTGCCGCGAAAGAAGCAGGTGCAGATCAAATATTTACCAAGCCATTTGAGCGTAAGGATCTGATTCAGGCGGTGGATGAACTGCTTAACAAGATCCATTGAGCAGCTGTAAAAAATCCAGAATGCGCTTCAGTGTTGAGGCAGGCCATGTGGCCGGGGGCAGAAAAATCTGTCTGGAACAGATTTTCGCGCAAGCCCCGTAGGGGTGAGGCTCAGGGACGAGCCGAACACTAAATTTGCCTGGAGCAAATTTGAACGCGTGTTTTATATGCGGCCCGTAGGGTGAGGTGCAGGAAGCACCGAATAATTTAACTGCACGGCAGTTCAATTGAATCAAGCCTGATGCATTCAATGAGACAAGGAAGATAAACGTAGAAGAAGTGGTGGCCGGGGGCAGAATTGAACTGCCGACACGCGGATTTTCAGTCCGCTGCTCTACCAACTGAGCTACCCGGCCATTTATGACATAGCTAAACATTCTTGGCACTCGGACTTCCTGTCCTCGTTTAACTTCAGCAGTTACCGGCCCAACATCCTGTTGTGCGTTCGCGGCTCCTGGCCCGCCGCTCACCCAACTGAGCTACCCGGCCAGGGGAAGGGGCTAGGGACGAGGATCTAGGGACGAGGGTAAAAACCTCCTGTACCTGCCTGTATCACTAATAAGTGCAATCTTAAGCACATGACTTTCCTGATGCTTGAAATCAGGAGTCGCGTATTTAATCGGCTTGCCGCTCTGGAGTCAAGTTTTGGCCTGCTGACTGATGATGCGTGATACAGGAGTTGCCAGGGCGCGCTTTGTTGCATCTTTGGATGAACACCAGATGGTCTCTCCCTGCTCTTTCACGCCTGCCTCGTTCATCTGCACGTGAACCCGGCAAGGTGTTATATCGAGATGATAATGGCTGAATGTATGCCTGAAAGGGCCGCAGTCCTCGTTAGACAGCACCTGCAGGCCCCAGCGCTGCAGACACAGCTGCTCAACTGTTTCATCGACTTCAGCTTCGGGCAAGCTCCATAATCCACCCCAGATGCCGCTTGGCGGGCGTTTTTCCAGTAATATTCTGCCGGATTCATTATCGGTCAGAATCAACAAGCGTGCTGCCTTGACCGGCAGTTGCCTGCGTGGGCGCGGAACCGGATAGTGTTTAACTCGATTGCTAACATTGGCCTCACAATCCGACTGCAACGGGCATTGTTTGCACTGGGGTGATGAGCGCCTGCACAGGGTTGCTCCCAGGTCCATCATCGCCTGGGTATAGTCCGCGATTCGTCCGTCAGGTGTGTGCTGCTCGGCAAACTGCCACAGTTGTTTCTGCACTGCCGTCTTTCCCGGCCAGCCGTCAACAGCATGGTAGCGGCACAGCACACGCTTCACATTGCCATCGAGTATTGCATGGCGCTGATCCAGTGCCTGGGCAAGAATCGCGCCTGCTGTTGATTGGCCAATACCCGGCAAGGCCATGACCTGTTCGAATTCCTGAGGAAATCGGCCATCATGCTCAAGGTCAATGATACGTGCTGCCTTGTGCAGATTTCGGGCCCGCGAGTAGTAGCCCAAACCGGACCATTGCTCAAGCACACGATCAAGCGGCGCACGCGCAAGCAAATCCAGTTCGGGAAATGCTTCCATGAAACGCTGGTAATATGGCATCACAGTGCCCACCTGCGTTTGCTGCAGCATGATTTCAGCGATCCATACACGATAGAGTGTACGTTGCTGTTGCCAGGGCAAATCGTGGCGACCGTACTGGTCATACCAGTCAAGTACGCGATCTGAGAATGACGCTTTCGCCACCTAGAACAGGCCTTTAAATTTATCCTTTAATTTATCTTCCAGCTTTTGTTTGTACTGCTCCTCTTCCTCTTTTGCTTTCTGTTTCAGTTTTTCTTTTTCTTCATCGATCTCTTTCTTGATCTTCGCCTTGGTTTCAGCCTCGAGCATGCTGCCAAGCGCCTTCTTCAGCTGGTTTTTATCGACATCGTAGACCAGTTGTTCGAAAGGCCCATGTATGTGGATGGATAACGGCTGGTCGAGTAATTTTTCTGCCGTGGTTGCACGTCGTGTTGGTTCCACGTCTACCAGTGCCGTGTAGTCCATGTCATTGCGTACAATGTTAACCACCCCTTGCCCTTTCACCTTGATGCGACTTGAGTCGAGAATTAAATCTTTGTTGGTGATATCACCGTTCGCAACGACTGCACTGGCATGAACACGACTGAATGCTGTTTTGGTTTTAGGATCAAAACTGCCGCGCCAATCACCAGGTACAGCCAGGCTCTTCGTAGTCAGATAATCAGCAACCGCATTGCGCACATAGTATTCAAAATCAACACCCTGCAAGATCGTCTTGCCCATGTCGAAGCGCAAAGTGCCTTGCGCAGCCTGCTTTAACTGAGAGACACGTGACCCTTGCGTTTTGATATCAGCGAGCACATTAGCCGCTCCATCCATGGTGACATCTTTCTCTCCGAATAAACCGACTAGCATCGGATCGATAACAGGACCGGGCCTTATATCAGAAGCTTTCAGCCCTATCGCATAATCCGGTGTATTCTTTTTCACATTTACCATGACACTCGCAGTGGCATTACCCTGGAGAGTCTCCAGTTGCAGCGGATCAATTCGCATTACCCCGGCTTTGGCCTGCGTTTTCATCAGGATGCCTGTTACTGGAATCTCATTGATTGTTACCGAGTCCATGGTCAATTCACCTTGCAGATCCAGTTTGCGCAACAACTCAACCGGCAGTTCAATCTCGGGCTCCTGTTCCGCTGTCGCCGTGCTGGCGACAGCAGTTTCGCCCGTCGGCACAGCAGGCACTGCATCCACAGTTGCTGCTGAAGACGGGGCCATATAGGCATCGGCATTGATCGGGCTCATGTGTAATTTGTAACGCACCATGGGCTGCGCCATGTCCAGCACATGCAGCCAGCCTGTCATTTCAGAGTCATCCAGATTCAGCTTGATATCATCCAGCTCAAGGTGTTTGGCATTCGCTTTCACCCTGGATGCAAATGCAATCTTTGTCAGGCTTTGTTCCTGTGCCATTGGCGGCAATTCTATTTCCAGGCGACTCATTAACTCACGCAGGTTAATGTTCTCAGTATGAACACTGCCGCTGATCTCCGGCTCTGATAACAAACCGCTCACATCCAGGCTCGCATCCAGCGTGGCGCCCAGAGTGGAAACCTGCGTGTTACTCAATGTTGCAATTTGCTGGTCGATATCGATGTTAATATCACTTTTCAATGCAAGCTCCAGTTTCTCTTTTAACAAGCCCGGCGCATTTGCCGACACGTCCAGCTTCAGCGAATCCAGTAGAATATTTGTAAAGGCTTCATTAAACGTCAAGCTTGCAGTCAGGTTAATCGATGCATCCAGTTCGGGCTCGTTATGCTTGACTCGTGAATTTAACTGGATATCCACGGGTTCATTAAAACGAATAGCGCCGGTTGTCAGATCAAAATCTGATAAGCGGGAATACACATTATTTTGTGCATCACTCCAGATGACAGTCGCATCCACCAGTTCAACGCCATTGATTGCCAATGCCGCGATTGCAGGCGGCTGTTTGCCGGTTTCAGTGGCCGGTGCTGGCTGCTGCCCTTCAGGCTGCTCAGCAGACGCCTCCTGCCCTGCCAGATCTGACCAGTTGTTATTACCGTCTTTATCAACTTCTAATGAAGCAAACAATCCATGCAGGCGAACCTTATCGACTTGCAGCTCCTTGCGAAATAAAGGTAATAACATGACTTTGACGTCCAGTTGTGACATGCGTGCAAACGGTTCTTCACTGAAGCCTTCAGCATTCGCCAGGCTTGCCCCTTCAACTTTAACGCCAACCCATGGAAAAACAGACAAACCAATATCGCCGGCAATTTGAAAATCTCGACCGGTCTGTTTCTCAACCTGCGCAGTAATCGTATCTTTATAATTATTCGGATCAAAGGTGAAGATAAGCGCTACCAACGCGAGCAGCAGGATAGCAACAACAACACTTAAAATCTTCAAAACAAGCTTCAACTTTTTCATACGGCATTCAGTTCCTTAACGTTATCCTTTAATTAATGGCTCTACTTCGCTGCACCAGTCAGCTGACTTGCCACCAGACTTGCTGAGCAATCCAACATCTGAAATGACCATGCCGCGATCAATTGCCTTGCACATGTCATACACCGTTAGTAAACAGACCTGCACGGCATTTAACGCTTCCATCTCAACACCTGTAACACCCCGGGTTTCAACGGACGCCCGGCATACAACAGACTGTAGCTCTGTGTCTGTCGCCAGCTCGATCTCAACGTGGGTAAGCGCAATGGGATGGCACAGGGGCACGAGTTCTGGCGTTTTTTTCGCAGCCATGATACCGGCAATACGGGCAACACCCATTACATCGCCTTTTTTATGGTTACCATCGATGATGCGCTGCAGGGTCTCAGCTTGCATATGTATACGGCCTTGTGCAACTGCCAGGCGTAGCGTGACCGGCTTGCCGCCCACATCAACCATGTGGGCATCACCGGCATCATTAAAGTGATTCAGTTTCGTCATACTAATTTATCAATCAATTTCGGTTTGAGCAGCTTAACAAGTGACAATGCCATCATAAAGTCGTTATAGTTAGATGATGCAATTAAAAGTAAAGTTTTTTGCCAGCCTGAGCGAACAGACTGGATTCACAGAGACCACTGTTGATACTGACAGCCCGTCTACCGTGCTGGACGCCTGGCAGTTGGCGACCGGTGATCAAACCATGCCGGTCAACACGCTATGCGCCATCAACATGACCTATGCGCACCTTGACGACAGCATCAGTGACGGTGATGAAGTTGCCTTTTTTCCACCGGTTACCGGGGGCTGCGCATGACTGCCCTGCTACGCGGCGGGGCATTTGACCCGTGGCAGGAACTGGCACAGATTGAGGCCGGTTTTGTCAAAGGCAAGCATGGTGCCTGCGCCAGCTTTGTCGGCACCATGCGCGACTTCAATGTCGGCGACAGCGTTCATTCGATGATATTGGAACACTACCCGGAAATGACGCAGCAGTTCCTCGATACAATCTGTATAGAAGCTGCCAGGCGCTGGAGCCTGATCGACTGCCTCATCGTTCACCGCTATGGCGAAATCAAACCCGGTGAGCCGATTGTTCTGACGGCTGCCTGGTCCGCACACCGTGCCGAAGCCTTTGATGCCTGCCGTTTCCTGATCGAAGAATTAAAAGCACGCGCGCCGTTCTGGAAAAAGGAGACAACCGACACAGGTGAACGCTGGGTACATGACGCACCCGACGAATAACTAGCCTACTGTATCAGCACAAACAGTGCAGTACGTCCACGCTGAATGTTGAGTAATATCTGCGTGTCCTTGTCGCCGACGATTTGTTGCAGCTCTATCAGTGTCTGAACCGGTCTGCGATTAACCGACAGAATAATATCACCTTCACGCAGGTGAGCATTCCATGCAGGACTGCCTTTCGTTACTTCGGTTACGGTCAGATACGTCTTGCCGCCATTCTCTTTCTCTTCAATGGTTGCACCAGCGAGGCCTTGATTAATTCGGGTGCCCGATACAGACAGGTCTTTCGCATCACGTATCACAGCAGTCAACATTTGCTTCTTGCCTTCACGAATAACTGTGATGCTCATTTCGTCACCCACACGCAGCAAACCAACCATGTTGCGCATTGCTGATGCGCTTTTTACCGGTGTATCATTGATCGATGTAACGACATCACCCGCCTTAAGTCCGGCTTCTTCAGCGGCTGTGTCCTCGATAACCTGAGAGATTACAACACCCTGATGCAGATCCAGCCCGAACGCCTGAGACAGTTCTGGCGTCAGGTTTTGCATAATCACGCCGAGCATGCCACGGCGCACTTCACCGTACTCTATTAGCTGGTCGACAATCTGCCGTACCATGTTGATAGGAATGGCAAAACCGATTCCCACATTGCCGCTACCGCCAGCAGCCAGAATTGCGGTATTGATGCCGATCAACTCACCCCTGAGATTGACCAGCGCTCCGCCGGAATTGCCCGGATTAATCGATGCATCAGTCTGAATGAAATTTTCGTAACCCTCGATACCCAATCCGGTACGGCCCAGGGCACTGACGATACCGGACGTGACCGTCTGGCCAAGACCAAAGGGATTGCCGATGGCCACAGCAAAATCACCAACACGCAACTTGTCTGAATCCCCGAATGGAATCGCATGCAATCCCTCGATATCTGCCTGCAGCACAGCCACGTCAGCTTCGGGATCGGACCCGATCAACTTGGCTTTAAAATGGTGACCATTATGCATGGTTATGGCAATTTCCTGTGCACCCTCGACCACATGGTGATTCGTGACGATATAACCCTTGTCCGCATCGATGACTACACCTGAGCCCAGACTCTTGGTTTCCTTGCTTTGCGGCAAGTCCCCATAGCCCTCGAAGAAACGCTTAAAAAACGGATCATTCAGTAACGGATGTTTCTGAACATCAACCTGGCCAGTGGTTGCAATGTTCACAACAGCGGGCCTTGTTGCTTCAACCACGGGGGCAAGCGTCGGTAAGCCACCCTCAGAGCCAGGGGTCACATGTGAAATTGCAATACCCGGCAGAACGGGCAATAAAAGGCTCAATAGAATGAAAATAGACCTGTAACCAGTCATAACAACTCCAGTAAAGACGACTTCCTTTCGGACAAATCTCAACGCCCAGAGTTCAGGACGAAGTAATACCAATTATCGGCTACTTTGGTGCAACATGAAACTGCAGCCGATATTGCAGTTCTCAGGATGACCTGCTAAGTTGCGCCATTTATTGCAATTTGCCGGAAGAAATACCCATGTTACGATTTTCTATTGCCCTGATAAGCCTGTTACTCACCCCCATGATTGCCAATGCGGCCAAAGGTCTGGAAACCCTGGAACAGAAAGCCAGCTACAGCTTTGGTGTTGATTTTGCCAAGCGCCTGAAACAACAGGGGATCAACCTTGATATTTCAGCACTTAACCAGGGCATCACGGATGAAGCTACAGGAAAGAAACTGGCTCTCGAAGAAGGCGAGATGAACCAGTCCAAAGCGGAATATACCGAGAAACTGCGCGCCCAACTGGCTACACAGCAGCAGCAGCTGGCTGAGAAAAACCTCGAAGCCGGCAAACAGTTCCTGGCCGAAAATGCAAAAAAAGAAGGCGTCGAGACAACCGCCAGCGGTTTGCAGTACAAGGTCATTACAAAAGGCACTGGCAAAACGCCGTCGGCTGATGATACGGTAACCACACACTATCGCGGCACACTGATCGACGGACGCGAGTTTGACAGCTCCTACAGTCGCGGCCAGCCGGCCAGCTTTCCGGTTAAAGGCGTCATTAAAGGCTGGACTGAAGCTCTGCAGCTGATGAAGGTCGGCGACAAGTGGGAACTTTATATTCCCTCCGAGCTTGCCTATGGCGCCGCACAACGCAGTGAACTGATCCAGCCTAATTCAACCCTGGTGTTTGAACTGGAATTGCTGAGTATCAAATAATAACTTTTGCCACAGAGACACAGAGCACACAGAGGCTCATAAGTTTTATTTAATGCAGGCGCTAAGGCTCCAAGTTCGCAAACACGATATAGGTATTTTCAGGAGCGAATTTAGCTGCGAATTGCCAAAGTTCGCGGCTAAAGCCGCTCCAACAGACAATAAAAAAACTCTGTGTGCTCTGTGCCTCTGTGGCTAATCCTTCATACTTTGTGCCGTCTGCGCGCCTTTGCGTTAAATAAAGCTACTCAATATTCTGGATCTGCTCACGCATTTGCTCTATCAGCACCTTCAATTCCACCGATGCCTGTGTGGTCGAGATATCCGCCGATTTTGAACCCAGTGTATTGGCCTCGCGGTTAAGCTCCTGCATAAGGAAGTCTAGCCGACGGCCAACAGCTTCATCACGGTTAAGCACCTCGTTTAGCTCTGTTAAATGCGCATCCAGGCGGTCCAGCTCTTCATCGACATCCATCTTCTGCGCCAGAAATACCAGTTCCTGTTCCAGGCGTTCCCTGTCGACACTGGTCTTAAGCTCCTCGAGTCTGGCAGTCAGCTTCTCACGATAGCGTTGCTGTATTTCGGGCAGCTGCTGCCTGACCTTATCGACGTTTTGCTGCATACTGGCACAACGGTCCTGAATCAGCGCCTGCATGCGCTCACCTTCACGCAACCTGTTTTCGATGAGTTCGTCCAGCGCCAACTGCAACAGTTTTTCTGACGCTTCGTAAATGGATTTAAAATCCTGCTCAGGCTCGGCCACCACGCCGGGCCAGCTGAGAATATCAACAGGATTAATCTCAGAGGGTTGATGTAATCGTGTATTGATCTGTTGACAGGCATTGATGAGTGACTTCACCAGCACTTCGTTAATTTCCATGCCTGTCTCGGTAGCCTGTTCCGGTATAAATCGAAGTCCACATTCGATTTTTCCGCGCTGCAATCGCTTGTTAATACATTCTCGCACACGGCCTTCCTGAGCACGAAAATCTTCAGGCAATCTACAGTTGATGTCGAGATAACGACTGTTGACCGATCTGATCTCCCAGGTCAGCGCGCCAAACTTTTCACTCTGCTGCACGCGCGCGAACGCGGTCATACTTTTTATCATTTAGAACCCCATTGATAACAGATCAGAACGTGGGCCATTGTAGCACGCACATTCGCGCTGCCGTGTTGCTATAATGCGCCGCTCTTAATGAGGTGGAGAACAGAATGAGACCGAGCAATCGCGCGCCCGATGAAATGCGCACAATAAACATCACCCGTAATTTCACCAAGCACGCTGAAGGCTCGGTACTGGTCGAATTCGGTGACACAAGGTCATCTGCACGGCTTCTGTTGAAGACCGTGTACCCGGCTTTCTGCGGGGCAAAGGACAGGGCTGGGTCACAGCCGAATACGGCATGTTACCTCGCTCCACCGGCAGCCGCATGGGCAGAGAAGCGGCACGCGGTAAACAGGGCGGACGCACCATGGAAATTCAGCGCCTGATCGGCCGCTCACTACGGGCGGGCATTAACCTGGAAGCCCTGGGTGAAAACACCATCAGCCTGGACTGTGATGTGCTGCAGGCAGATGGCGGTACACGCACTGCCAGTATTTCCGGCGCCTGGGTTGCATTACATGATGCCATTCAGTACATGATGAAAGAAAACATGATTAAAAAAGACCCGCTGCATCACCAGATTGCATCTGTTTCTGTTGGGATATATCAAGGCACACCCATCCTGGATCTCGACTATGCCGAAGACTCGAATGCAGAAACCGACATGAACGTGGTCATGAACGGCAATGATTCATTTATTGAAGTTCAGGGTACTGCTGAAGGCCATGCTTTTAATGCAGATGAACTCAACGCGATGCTGGCACTGGCCAGGACGGGCATTGGTAATATTCTGCAAGCACAACAAGAAGCGATTAAATCATGACGGTCATACACAAAATTGTTCTCGCCAGCGGCAATGCCGGCAAGGTACGGGAAATCAACAAATTGTTTGCAGACTGCGGCATAGAAGTCGTACCCCAGTCAGATTTCAATGTACCGGACGTAGCCGAAACCGGCACGACATTTGTTGAAAATGCCATCATCAAGGCGCGGCATGCGGCTGAATGTACCGGTTTACCTGCGATTGCCGATGACTCCGGCATCGAAGTCGACGCCCTGCATGCTAGTCCCGGTGTCTGGTCTGCGCGTTATGCCGGTGAAAATGCCAGCGATACGGACAACAACAATAAAATGCTCAAGGAGCTTGAAGCTGTACCCGAGGAAGAACGCAGCGCACGCTATCAATGCCTGATCGTTTTTATGCGCGACCATATCGATCCGGTGCCAATCATTACCCAGGGCAGTTGGGAAGGCCGGATTCTACCAGCACCGCGCGGCGAAGGCGGGTTTGGTTATGACCCGATTTTTTACGTGCCAACGCACGATTGCTCCGGCGGCGAACTGCCACTGGAAGTGAAAAACACCATCAGTCATCGCGCCATTGCCCTGAATGCAATGCTGGAAGAGTTCAGGAAACATAAATATATTAAATAATTAAGCCGCAAATAACGCAAAGCGCGCAAAGATCAATTATCCAGTCCGCAAATAAACGCAAATAAACGCAAATTTTGATTGTGTGTTAGCGGTAGCCTGGATGTAACGAAGTGGAATCCGGGGATTCTCATTATAGCAAGCAACAAACAACCCGGATTACGCTGCGCTACATCCAGGCTACATCTGGAGCTGCTGAGCATTAAGTGATTGTTCACAGCAAAGACGCAAAAGGCCACAAAGAAATCATTTTTCTTGTTATAAATGTAATTCTTTATAAGATATTTCGCCAGCAGCTAATACGCCAACTTGTTATGAATATTGATAAAGTCATGCGTATACACAACTAAATACTTTGCGGTTTTATTAATTGATATGCCTGTTCTGCTTTGTAGTGACATCAGTCTTGAACACCTGAAAAACCTGCTCGGCCGTTACGGCATGGTCGTCAAAACGGTTGCACAGGGCGAACACATTCCCGGCAGTTTCTGGCAGCCACCGGAAGCCGGACTTGTTGGCAATGTACTCTATATACGCGATGACACGCCGGTGCATTCCGCACTGCATGAAGCCTGCCACTACATCTGCATGGACCAGCAGCGCAGACAAAATCTCGACACCGATGCCGGCGGCGGCTACGAAGAAGAAAATGGAGTCTGTTATTTACAGGTTCTACTGTCAGAACACATTGCTGAAATGGGCAAACAGCGCATGTTCAGCGATATGGATGCATGGGGTTATTCATTCAGACTGGGTTCGAGCCAGGCCTGGTTTGAACAGGATGCAGAGGATACGGTTGAGTGGTTACAACGATACGGGCTTGTTGATAACGCTACCCGGCCTGCGTGGAATGTGCGGCAATAATAGTCCGCAAAAAACGCGAAGAACGCAAATAAAACAATCATAGATGAACAGAAAAATCACGTGTTTCGCGTTATTCGCGGACCAATAAAAACCCTCCAGTGGAGGGCTTTTAAATACTGCAAACATCCTGTTATTAAAAGTTAAAGTTGACACCGGCACTGAGTATGTCGACTGAGGCATCGTAGGTACCGATCAGAGTCGCACCCGAAGAAGTCGGTGTATTATTGTTGATACCTGTATCGCTGATAAACAGGTGAGAGTAGCCTACATCAAATGACCAGCTCTTGGTCGCATCATAACCAAAGCCCAGGCTCAGCCAGGTACGGTCATTATCCGGGATCCTGGCCGTGCGCAGCTCGTCTGAACGAACAGGCGCCTCATCGTAGGCCAGACCGCCGCGGAATATCCAGTTGTTGCCCGGCTTGTAATGTGTACCTATAGACAAACGGTTGGTATTCTGAAACTCCAGATCGAGTGTCGGATCTCTTCCCGGCGCCCCGCCAGCCAGTACGACCTCGACAACGTCAAGACTGTCCCAACCCGTCCAGGTGTAGTCCATCAGCAGACTCCAGTGTAAATTGTAATCGTGTACAAAACTTACCGAGAATGATTCAGGCAATTCTGCACCCGCATTCAACGCCGTGTCCTGCAGGATGTTGAATCCTGTTGCAGCCGAGGCACCATCCGCAACAGGCTGCAAACCCGGATCAAGATTAAAGCTGGCCTGGCCTTCGAGATCATGTTGAATCGCCGAGCGATAGGCGAGACCGAGGCGGCTCTTATCACTGATATCAAACAGCACACCGACATTCCAGCCAATGGAGGTATCATCACCTTCCAGCTTGGCGGCACTGTCCTGTGACGCGATACTCGGTGCATTGACCAGCCCGGCACACTGGGTTGCCACATTCGTCGGCCCGACAAGATTTGCACAGGTTGCAAATGAATCGAGGTTATTGGTCAGTTCAACATCGATATACTGCACACTGAAACCAATACCAAAAGAAACAGCTTCTGTCATTTTCCACGCCATGGCCGGATTGACATTGATCGTCGTTATTTCAGATTTCAGCGCATGATAACGACCGACCCATCCATTATCATATTCAGTTGCCAGGCCGTACGGCACATTGATACCAACACCGAGATGAAGCCCGTTATCCAGTGCCGCAGCCCAGTACAAATTCGGCACAAAACTGGTTTCACCACCGTCGGCATTAGTCCCGGTCAGAGGGGTACTGGCAAAAGTTGTCGAACCATTGTTGGTGAAATCAAATTTGGGAGCAATCACATGTCCCGCGAATACAATCTGCTGTCCTGACAGGCGCGTCATTGCGGCCGGGTTGAAGTAAACCGTGCTGGCATCTTCGCCTATCGCAGCCGCACCCGCATAGGCAACACCCTGTCCACTGGCACCCTGCTCAATTAATGCGAAACCTGATGAATAAGCCTGGCTAGAAAAGACTGCCGTTGCTGCCGCCAGGATTAATGGTGATAACTTTATTATTTTGTGGCTCATGACCTCTCCATTGTTATTTCGGCTGATCATACACCCACGTTTAAATATTACAAAACACTTATAAACACGCGTTATTCAGGCAACACCCTGGGGTTTCTGTTCTCATCGATCGCGACGTAAACCAGGGTTGCCTCGGTAACCTTAACGCAGTCGATTTCACCTTCATGCATGCGTTCGGCGTAGACTTCGACCCTGACCTTGATCGAGGATTTACCGGTGGCAACAATGTCTGCGTAACAGCTCACCAGGTCACCAACGAACACGGGCTTCTTGAATTCAAATGAGTCAACCGCCCTGGTCACGACTGCACCTTTGGCTCGCTCCAGTGCAGGTACACTGCCGGCAATATCAACGTATGACATGATCCAGCCTCCAAAGATCGTTCCCCCCATATTGGCATCGCGCGGTCTTGCCGGAACACGAAGCACCGGCATACGGTCCCTGGGCAAATTCACTGTACTCATTGAGTCGCTCCCACCATATTTCTTATCAATCGTCCACTGACGTAGAATATGCTCTTTAGATAATGATTCATACTAAAAACACCATATATGGATAAGGCAGCCGCTAAAGCAAAAACCATTAAAACGGGATTCATCGGTGGCTCCGGTTATATGCTGGATGCAAGAATCGAGTTGCCAGCTGGCACACCCAAAGCCTACGCCGTTGCCAGCCATTGCTTCACCTGCACAAAAGACACCATCACTGTATTCAGAATAAGCCGCATGCTGGCAGAACACGGTATTGCGGTGCTCAGGTTCGATTTTACCGGACTGGGTAGCAGTGGGGGCGATTTCGCACAAACCAATTTCACCACAGATGTTGCCGATGTGCATGCCGCAGTTAAATTCCTGCGTGACAGTTACGAGGCACCATCATTATTGATCGGCCACAGTCTTGGCGGTACAGTCATGCTCGAAGCTGCAATGCATATTGAAAGCATAAAGGCTATTGTCACCATCGCTTCACCCAGCCAGCCAGACCATGTGCTGAATCACTTTGGCCAGGCACTCACCATGCTCGAACAAGGTATAGCATCCAGCATTGAAGTTGCCGGCCAGCACTATGATATCGAACCACAGTTTATAAAAGATTTGCGTCAATACGATATGCAGCAACGACTGGCCGCACTGCACAAACCGATCTTGATATTAAAAATAGTAAATGACGCGCTGGTCGATAGTGAAAACGCAGATGAGATAAGCGCATGGACCAATGGGCCGTCCCGCATCCTGACATTAAACAAGGCGGACCACTTACTATCGAACAAGGACGATGCTGCATTTGTGGCTAACGAAATTGCGGCGTGGTTTGAAAACTTATAACCGCAAAGGCGCAAAGACAAAATCTTTGTCCGCAAATGAACGCTAATAAACGCAAATGTTGTTTGTGGTTTAGGGGTGAGTTTAGAATGAGGTAGTTTGTTTTTAGCCCGGATGTAACGAAGTGGAATCCGGGAGTTCAAAATATTGCATGCAACATGTAATCCGGATTACGCTTCGCTTCATCCAGGCTGAAATCGATATATGCTCTTTAGTTATAAGCTGAATTCCATTATCCGCAATTCACTACTTCAACAAATAAATAATTTGCGTTTATTAGCGTTCATTTGCGGACTAAATGTTTGAGCTTTGCGCCTTTGCGGTAAAAAAAGCTCTACCAGCCTGTAGCTTCGGCAATGCCCTTGCCCAGTTCGGCGGGTGAGCGCACGGTTGTAACACCTGCTTTTTCCAGGGCCGTGAACTTTTCTGCTGCAGTACCTTTTCCGCCAGCGATAATGGCGCCGGCATGACCCATGCGCTTACCTTTGGGTGCAGTGCCGCCGGCAATGAATGCAGCAACCGGTTTATTGACTTCTGACTGGATGAACTCGGCGGCCTCTTCTTCCGCAGTACCGCCTATCTCTCCAACCATCAAGATCGCCTCGGTCTGTTCATCAGCTTCAAACAGTTTCAAACAATCGATGAAGCTGGTGCCTGGAATTGGGTCGCCGCCGATACCGATACAGGTGCTTTGCCCATAACCCGGGTCGGTGGTTTGTTTCACCGCTTCATACGTAAGTGTGCCGGAGCGTGAAACAACTCCGACCTTGCCTTTCTTGTGGATAGCTCCCGGCATGATACCGATCTTGCATTCTCCGGGTGTAATGATGCCAGGACAGTTAGGGCCGATGATTCTCACCCCCGCGCTGTCAGCCACCATTTTTACCTGCAACATGTCCAGCGTCGGAATGCCTTCCGTGATACACACCACCAGCTCAATGCCGGCATCGATGGCTTCAAGCATGGAGTCCTTACAAAAAGGCGCCGGAACATATATAACCGATGCGGTTGCACCGGTTTGATCAACTGCCTGGCGCACGGTATTGTATACGGGTAAATCAAGATGGCTCTGCCCACCCTTGCCCGGTGTTACACCACCAACCATTTTAGTGCCGTATTCAATCGCCTGCTCTGAATGAAATGTGCCTTGCTTGCCGGTGAAACCCTGGCAGATGACTTTAGTGTCTTTATTAATCAATACACTCATGATGACTTCTCTACTTCGGCAACAATTTTTTGTGCAGCATCGGTAAGATCATTGGCCGCAATCAGGTTAAGCCCGCTCTCACTGAGTAACCGGCTACCGCGCTCGGCATTGTTGCCTTCGAGACGAACAACAACGGGCACATTAACATGCACCTCTTCAACTGCACCTATAATGCCTTCGGCAATCAAATCGCATCGTACGATGCCACCAAAGATATTCACCAGGATGCCCTTAACATTTTTATCAGAAAGTATGATTTTAAACGCCTCCGATACGCGCTCTTTTGTCGCGCCACCACCAACGTCGAGAAAGTTGGCTGGCTCTCCACCACTAAGCTTGATCAGGTCCATGGTTGCCATGGCCAGGCCCGCACCGTTCACCATGCAGCCTATATCTCCATCCAGGGAAATATAATTAAGGTCCCATTCCTTGGCGCGGTTTTCACGTTCATCTTCCTGGGAGGTATCACGCATCTCGATTAAATCAGGCTGCCTGTATAGCGCATTGTCATCGATGTTAATTTTTGCATCGAGGCATAGAAGATTTCCTTCAGCGGTTACCACCAGGGGGTTAATTTCAACCAGGCTGAGGTCTTTCTCAACGAACATCCTTGCCAGGCCGGCCAGCATTTTCCCAAACTGTTTTATCTGTTCACCTTCAAGTCCGAGACCAAACGCCAGTTCCCTGCCCTGGTAGGGCTGAAGCCCCGTCAACGGGTTTATTTCTGTTTTGAGAATTTTTTCCGGCATCTCCGCCGCAACTTTTTCTATCTCGACACCACCTTCGGTAGATGCCATCAACACGACCCGCCTGGATGCGCGGTCAACGACTGCACCGAGATACAGCTCGCGAGCTATATTGCACGTTTCCTCTATCAGCACCTGGTGCACAGGCTGACCCTCACTGCCTGTCTGGATAGTCACCAGCCTGGAACCCAGCATACTGCCAACGGCGTGTGTTAATGACTCGATATCATCCACCAGCCTGACCCCACCTGCCTTGCCGCGTCCACCTGCATGCACCTGGGCTTTGATCACCCAGCTGTTACCTTCAAGTACACTCGCAGCTGTGACAGCATCTGCTGATGACTGTACTACCTGGTTATTAGGTACGGGTAATCCATATTTATTGAAGACTTGCTTGGACTGATATTCGTGTAGGTTCATTTTTAGATCTTCTTTAGCTAAATACGCAGGATTTTCGAAAATAGGAGTGCATACTAATACCTGATATTCTCTGAATACACTGCAACCCGGTTAGTTGAAA
>Ga0209271_10000170_pt1 | contig 22312 bp, 24 predicted proteins | sample tdAd002_FD_187123 | JGI IMG/M metagenome (GOLD analysis project Ga0209271, IMG submission 187123) | Marine sediment microbial communities from the Atlantic coast under amendment with organic carbon and nitrate - tdAd00.2 (SPAdes)... | ecosystem: Environmental > Aquatic > Marine > Coastal >... | reverse complement strand
AAAACTCCATGAGAGGATTAGATGAGGGAATTTATCTTGCAAGACAATGTCAAGCAACCATTACAGGTTTGTATGTTATTCCAATTTATCCAAGAAATCTAGCTGATGCTATTATGCCATTCCAAATTCACTTAACAAAAGAGGCTAAAAAATTCATGGAAGCAGCAAAGACTAGATGTGCTCAAAAAGGAGTTGTTTTCAAATACAAAGTTATTTTTGGAAGTCCAACAGTTGAAGTTGAGGAAATATCAAGAACAGGGAAATTCGATATTATTGTAATTGGATCTAGAGGTCAAAGTGGATTAAAAGAAGCTTTTTTGGGAAGTGTTGCAAATGCAATTGTTCATAAATCAAAAGTACCGGTGTTAGTAGTAAAGTAGTGATAATATGTTCTCAAAAATGTTAACCAAAATTCTAGTTCCATATGATGGCTCAAAGTATTCCGTTAAAGCATTGACAAGAGCTATGGAGCTGGCACATAACCTTGATTCTGAAATATTTTTATTTTCAGTCGTGAATACAGGCTATATTTCTCCTCCTGGATTACTTAGTTTGATAAAATCAAAAGAAGAAAAAGCTGCTATTAAGAAATGGTCAAAATCAGTCAAAGCAGATACGGAAAAAATGTTAAAGAATGCTGTAAAAAAATGTGAATCAAAGGGAATTACTGTATCATTTTGTGTTGAGAACGGAGATGTTGCAAGTAAAATATTGGATTTTTCAAAAAAGAAGAAGATTTCATTAATAATTATTGGAAGCCATGGTCTTCATGGGATAGGGAAATTAAAGACTCTGGGAAGTGTTAGCAGGAGAGTTTCTGAAAATGCAAATTGTCCTGTCTTAATTATTAGGTAATTTATCCCAATTCTCCTAAAAAGTGAACAGCATCATTATCAACAATAACTGTTCTATTTTTTGGAACATGGAATAATTTTTTAGAACCAGTAGAGGGTTGTACTATTAGTTTAGAGTAGGGATCTTTTGTGGCTTTGTATAAAATTCCTTTATCACCTATAGATTGGGACCAATGAGTTCCCTGTACAAATGAAATTGTTTGATATTTAATTACTTGATAAGAATAGACCAAAATTCTTCACTGTTCTTTTTCCATTCTAGTAAGTATATCATCACAAATTTTTCTCATTTCAGAATCTGACCCAACACTACAAATTTCAACTAAATCAGATGTTGTAATTATTCCAATAATTTTGTTGTCCTGTATAACGGGTAATTTGTGAATGTTGTTTGTCTTCATCTCCTCAGCTGCTTCCCACACTGTTTCATCTGGATCAATTGATATCAATGGTGAAGACATCACTTCTTTTATTGGAGAGATTAATGGTTTTTCCTTAGAAGCTATTCTTTTTACAAAATCCCTTTCTGTTAGAATTCCAACTGGTAATTCTTCACTATTTACAATAATACAACCAATATTCTTATCATCCATCATCTTTGCCGCATCTTTAATCATTGAAGAATGATCTAAAGAAGCAACTTTGTCAGTCATGACATCTCTCACAAAGGTATGAGCCATATTTTTAATCCAGATTATATTCTAATAAAGAAGATCCTCATTTTCATCTTACGAAACTATCTTGTAGAATAGAATTAGTTATTTTACAATTAAAACTGGAATTTTAGATTTATGAAGAACAAAATTTGAAGTGCTCCCCAGAAAAGATTCTTTGAGTGAGCTCATTCCTCGTGAACCAATTACTATAATATCATATGATTTGTTTTTTGCAAAACTAATAATTTTAGGACCTTCATTGCCATATACTACTGTATCATCAAAAAGAATTCCATTTTGTGCAGCACGTTTTTTAGCTTTGGACATAAATTTGGCGGCGTTATTTAGAAGATATTTTTCAACATATGAAATTTGAGAATTAGTTTTTGGTTTAGACAAAGGTACAACATACAAACCTGTAATGGTTGCTTGACATTGTCTTGCAAGATAAATTCCCTCATCTAATCCTCTCATGGAGTTTTTAGAACCATCAAGTGGTACAAGAATTTTCTTAATTTTTACCATATCTGATTGATTATAAAATGGGATTTAAGAAGTTTTTAAAATATCATCGATAATAATTTGAAAATAACATTCTCTAGTTTGATTTTCAAGAATGAGATTATGCGAAGTCTCTATAATACTTGAAAATCAAAATTTAATTGAAATGGACCATGATGCTAGAGGAATTACAGTGAAGGATATTATGACCAAATCTGTTATCTCTGTAGATTCTACAATTACTGTAAATGAGGCTGCAAAGATGATGGAAGACGCAAAAGTTGGTGCGGTGATTGTGATGGAAAATAATACGCCAGTAGGAATTGTTACAGATAGAGATTTTGCAGTAAAAATTGTTGCCCATGCTTATCAAATTACAACTCCAGTAAAACAAATCATGTCTTCTCCACTAATTGCAACTAGTCCAGATGAAACAGTGATGATGGTTGCAGATTTAATGCACACAAGAAAAATTAGAAAATTACCAGTTATTGATAATGATCAAGTAGTAGGAATGATTACATCTACTGACCTTGTTAATCAACTTGCAATATCAACTGAGGATGATATCCAAAAAATGTACCATGAATCAGTAATCAAAGTTTACAAACAATATAGTCCTTATAATTAATCAACCATTTACTATAGCAGTCATTATAGATTTACCAGCAATCAAGGCACCAATTGATAATCCAACGTTTGTCATGATATTAATCGCTAAAGTTGCATAATGTTGATTATCTAAAAGATTACTAGAGTCAAGTGCAAATGAAGACATTGTGGTCAACGATCCACAAAACCCTACAGCTGCCAGTAAGGAGTATCTTCCATCAAGATTCCACTGTTCTGATAATACTATGAAAATTCCTAAAATGAATGCTCCAATAATATTTACAATTAAGACATTAAGTGGAAGTGTATTGAAAATCAATGGGGATTCGGTAATTTTGTATCTTAGAAAAGCACCGACAACTGATCCTATTGCCAAAAACACAAACTCAAAACCCTTCATTTTCTATCTCTGATTTTATTCTTTTTTAATAGTATTGACTTGGTTTGAATCCACAAGAAAGGTAAAGCAAGCGTAAATTTATGGATGTTTAGGATATAGAGAATTCATCTTAGAAGTTGGAATTGTTTCTTTTGAGATGATAAGAATTTTGAATAACATGCCTAGGATTTTTATATGCTCTTTTTTGTTCCCATTTTGATGACCCTTAAACTTAGTTGTGATGAATATGGGTTTGAGTGTGATTTTTCTCTAGAAGGAGAAAAAAGCCTTGAACTACTTGAAAAATTAAGAGTGCATTTTGAGGAAGCGCACGGTATTGAATATCCAATAGATGCAGTAATTCAAATGATTGTAAACCGTGGACATTCCCTTGATTCAATAAAAAAATAGATAATTTCAAAAATTATTTTTTAAATTATTTTTAACATTTAATAGAATGTATGATGTGTAAAAACTAAGTTTTATTTTTAAAAAATATTAAGGTATTTTTTGTTGTAAAAGTTTTGTTTTGATTTCAAAATTACCTGTTTCATTTTCCTTTTATCTAATGTATACTCAAATAGAATAGTAGTGGTAGTAAATTATTCTAGTGATTATGATGTCAGGTGTCAACTTGATACTTGCAAAACCTACCCTGTACTAACAGATTCTGATAGAGGAGAAGTTTTTTGCGGGGGTTGCGGTCTTGTCCTAGTGCAAAACTTGAACGATACTTCACATGACAATCGCAGTTTTAGCTCAGAAGGTTTTATGAAAAATGCAAGAACGGGTCCTGCAACATCACTAACAATGTTTGATAAAGGACTATCTACTGTAATAGGAACGAACAAAGATTCTTCGGGAAATAGTTTATCAAGTAAAACAAAATTTGAGTTTAATAGACTTCGGACCTGGGATCAAAGAAGTAAGTCAAGAACTACTTCATCATTAAGTAAGGCCTTTACTCTATTGCATGGAATGAAAACAAAGATAGGAGTTTCAAATAATGTTGTTGAAAATGCAGCCTATATTTACCGAAAAGCAGTAAACGCAAAACTAACTAGGGGAAGAACTATGGCTTCATTAATTTCAGCCTCTTTGTATGCCTCATGTAGACAAAATAATATCCCTAGAACATTAGATGATATTGCAAAAGCAGGAAATGTAGAGCGCAGAATTTTATCAAGAGATCTTAGAACGATTATCAAAAAACTAGATTTGAATCTGAATCAATATGATACTGCATCATTTATTGTAAAGATTTCAAATAATATGAATTTGAGAGAGAAAACAAAACGAGATGCATTTGATATTTTAAAAAGATGTGAAGAAGAGAAAATTACTGCAGGAAAACATCCTGTTGCACAAGCAGCAGCATCATTGTATATTGCTTGTATTGTAAATGGAGAAAAGATTAGTCAAAAAAAGTTTTCAAATGAATCAGGAGTCAGTGATGTTACAATTCGAAATCGAGCAACTTTGATCAAAAAGACTCTCAAATTAGTTGACTAAATTCATTACAAGTTTTCTGTGGAAGGAAATAGATCTTCAAACACTGCTTCTCTAAGTTGAGTTACCAATTCCATTATTACTTTGATTTGTTCCATAGTTATTGCTTGAAGATTTTCAATAATTTTGTTTAATTCAGTAATTTGTACTTGTAAAATGAAATTTTCATCTCGTAGCTTGTTATTTTCTTCAGTTAGTCTTTGAATTTTTGCTGTATCACTTTCTTCTGGGAATGGTTCTCTAATGGGTTCTGGATCTGGTATTTTAATTGGTTTAGGCTCAGGAGATGGTTCAGGGATTCGTGGTGGTTCAGGTTCTTGAGAAAATACCGGCTGTATAAAAAATATTGAAAAAATAATTATCGTTAATCCACAGATTAGTTTCTTGTTCAATTTAGTATTACCCCAACTAATGGAAATATTTTTTGTATATGAATATGATTACTATTTTCTAAGTATGATAATATCTATTAAAAAAGAAAATTATTTGAAGAAATCAAATTCTTGATCTTTTTTCTGCTTAGGTAGATCTTCCATTACAGCCTGAACTACTTCATTGTGATTATAGGTTAGATGTCGCAAAAACTTTGCAGATTCATCAGATCTTGTTTTTTCATCTGCAAACAACATTTCAGGGCTGCTTAGGTCCTTCATCATTGTATTGCATTCTTTGCAAGGTTCAAAATCAAGATAGAGTTTCATAATTTCAAGTCATCTTCCTTAGTATTTAGACTATTTTATTGAATGAGTCATGGGTGATTCAGTTTTTCTAGGCTTGACTTTATCAATTGCATCTAAAAGATCCTGTTGTGTAACCTTAATTTCCTTGATGTTTTCTGACTTTCCATCCACATACCTTTTCAAAGCTATTGTAGCTCCTCTATTTGCAACAGCAGCAATTTCAGCTCCATTAAAGCCATCAGTAAGTCCTACTAATTTTGAGATATTTACATCATCAGCAAGAGGTTTCTTTCTGGTATGAATCTTAAATATTTGCTCTCTTCCTTTGCTATCAGGATTTGGTACTTCAATTATCCTGTCAAATCTTCCAGGTCTGAGTAATGCCTCATCTACAATATCTAATCTGTTTGTTGCACCAATTATCAAGACATTATGTAATTCTTCTAGTCCGTCAATTTCAGTTAGAATTTGAGAAACAACATTTTCAGTTACATGGGATCCTGATTCTCCACTTCCTCGTCTAGGTACAAGCGCATCTACCTCATCAAGAAATATTATACAAGGTGCTGCTTGACGAGCTTTTCTGAAAATTTCTCTTACTCCTTTTTCAGATTCTCCTACCCATTTGGAGAGTAGTTCAGGACCTTTAATGCTGATAAAATTAGACTCAGTCATTTTAGCTAATGCTTTTGCAATCAGAGTTTTTCCGGTTCCAGGAGGTCCGTGTAACAAAATTCCTTTTGGAGTTTCTACGTCAACAAAATCAAAAGCCTCTTTGTGTTTGATAGGCCATTCTACTGCTTCTCGGAGTTCTTCTTTTAATCCTGCAAGTCCTCCTACATCATCCCAACTAACGTTTGGAATTTGTACTTGAACTTCACGCAATGCGCTTGGTTTAACTTCTTTGAGAGCATCCCTAAAGTCTTCACCAGTTACCTGAATTTTTTGTAAAATCTCAGTTGAAATTTTTTCTTCATCTAGATCAATTTCAGGTAGAATTCTTCTAAGGGATCTCATTGCTGCTTCTTTAGATAAAACCTCTAAATCAGCACCAACAAAACCATGAGTAATTTTTGAGATTTGTTTTAGGTCAACTTTTTCATCAATTGGCATTCCACGAGTATGAATTGAAAGTATGTCATATCTTCCTTCATCATCAGGAATTCCAATCTCAATTTCTCTATCTAATCTTCCAGGTCGTCTTAGGGCAGGGTCTATTGAGTCTGGTCTGTTGGTAGCTGCAATAACTACGACTTTTCCTCTACTTTTCATACCATCCATTAATGTCAAAAGTTGGGAAACAATTCTTTTTTCTAATTCTCCAGATACCTCATCTCGTTTTGGGGCAATAGAATCAATTTCATCTATGAAAATTATGCTTGGGGAATTTTCTTCAGCCTGTTTGAAAATCTCTCTAATTCTTTCTTCACTTTCACCATAATATTTTCCCATGATTTCCGGTCCACTTAGAGAAATAAAGTGAGCATTGGTCTCTCCTGCAACTGCCTTTGCCAAAAGAGTTTTTCCGGTTCCAGGAGGTCCATACAATAATACTCCTTTTGGAGCTTCCACGCCTATTTTTTCAAATAATTCAGGATGTCTCATGGGTAATTCTACCATTTCTCTGATTTTTTGAACTTCATTTTTCAAACCTCCCAATTCATCATATGTAATTCGTGGAATAGTTGCATCAATTGCCTTGGTCATAGGACCCAGTTTGAAAATAGTATTTTCTGTAACAATTACTGGTTTTGATGGTTTGGTACTAGTAATCACAAACTGTACTTTTCCTCCCATTTGAGTACTTAATGAGATTGAATCTCCAGTTGTAAACACATGATTCAAGTAATTATAAATCATATATTCTTGTAATCCATCTATTGAAATTTTTTCAGTAGGTGATAAAACAATTTGTTCAGCATTAACTGCTTCAACAGATTTTACTGAAATTTTATCATCAATTCCTGCACCAATATTTTGTCTTGTTATTCCATCAATTTTGATTAAACCTGTTCCATATTCTTCAGGAGAACCTGGCCAAACTTTTACATGTGTTTTTTTGTTATAGGTTAATTCCAAAATTTGTCCAGTATTCCAATTGGTATCTTCTATAATTTTTGGATCAATTATAGCTCTTCCTCTTCCCACATGTTGCTGTGGAATTTCATCTATTTTTAAAACGATTTCACTCATTTAATCACCATAAAATTTTGGGGGGTTTATTCAACCTCCACTGTTGTACTTTTTGGTTTTTCATCTTCAGCTAGTTTAAAGATTAGTTCAAGAATTCCATTTTTGTAAGAAGCTTTTGCAGAACTTTCTTCAACTTTGTATTGTATTGGAACATTGACTTGGTATTTCTTTTCACCATGTTCAGCAGAAAGATTTACTGATTTGTCTTGCACCACAACCTTTAGATCTGATTTGTCAACTCCTGGCATCTCAGCTACTAGTTTTACCAGTTTTTCTTTTTCATCAATAATTGTATCAACAATTGGTTCTCTTGTATTAGGAGCTGAAACTAATTCTGGTTTTGCATTTCCATATTCTTTTACAATTGGTTTTCCATCAGGACCAACGGTCATAGTATAACCGTAATAATATGGACCTTGACTGGAGCCCTTTGTTTTGAATTCTTCAAAAATGTCATCTATATTGAAAAAAGAGTTTGACATCTTTTTGAAAATTCTATTAAATTCTTCATCAAATATTGTCATATTTATCTACTTTATGTAATGTATATGACATTATATAAATATTACTTACATTCCTTTGTTATCTTACATAATGCAATTATATTTGACATAATATAATATTATGTGATGAGGCTAACTAGCATGTCCGTTCCAGAAGTAGTTAGAGAGATTATTTCAAGAAATCGTTCAATTTTTGACTGTATGAAAATGGATTTGATCAATTACACTGCTCTTGCTGTAAAGATTCAACCAGATGTCGAGAGAGTACTTGGAAACTCTGTGAATTTGAATACTATAGTAGTAGCAATCAAACGATATGCAGATTCTTTTGAGGTTAAAGATGAAGTGGAGGAAAACTCAGTTTTAAAAAATGCAAGATTAGCACTTACAGATGGAATTATTGATATCAAATTTTCAGTAAATGATTCTCAAGGAATTGATCCTTTAACAATTTTAGATAAATTTTCAAAAATTACTAGTAATTATGATTTCTTTAGATCAGCTGATTCATTTAGATTTCTTACAGAAGATCTAGATAGTATTCGTAGAATTTTTGATTCACTTCCTAATCAAGATAATATTTTTAGTACAGGTTTAGCCAAAATTAGAATTTCAATTCCGCCCAACAAAAGCCAATCTGATGTAGTATCTTATGTGGCAGAGGTTTTACACGATAATGGAATTGATCTTGTGAATGCATTTTTCAGTCAGGATAACATCATCATAATTCTAAATGAAAAAGATGCATCAAGGGCATACGATATTCTTCATTCAGATATTATAAGAACTGCCTAATTTTAGACATACCAGTAAGAATCTGATCTCATAGGATATATTCTCCTATTTTGGGAAGTATGTTCTATTGGTGAAAAACAAGAAAAAAATTGTCATTTTAGGAGGAGGGTATGGCGGAGTAGAATGCACTCGAAAATTAGAGAAATATTTTAGAAATGATGACGATATTGAGATTGTTCTTATCAGTGAGGATAATTTTCTATTATTCACACCAATGCTTCCTCAAGTAGCAGCAGGAATGCTTGCTACAAGGCATATAGTTATGCCAATTCGTACCATTGTAAAAAAAACAACATTTTATGAAGGAAGGGTAAAAAACATTGATCCCTACGGAAAGATTGTAAATTTATGGGGAACCAATGAAAAAAGAGGAATTTCGATTCATTATGATTTTCTCGTGGTTTCCCTAGGAAGTGAAACTAATTTCTTTGGTATGAGTGATGTGGAAAAACATGCCTATACGATTAAGAATCTAAACGATGCTATGACCATCCGTAATCGGGTAATAGATATGCTCGAACAAGCAGAAAATGAATCAAATCCCATTCTTAGAAAAAGTTTACTTAATTTTGTAATTGTTGGTGGTGGTTTTGCTGGAATTGAAACAGCGGGAGAAATTATGGACTTGTTATTGGATGCAAGAAAATATTATCCTAAAATCAAGAAAGATGAAATCAAGGTAACTGTTTTAGAAGCTCTTCCAAATATTTTGCCTGGCTTTAGTGAAAAATTAACAAAATTTGCTCATGACTTGCTAACAAAACATGGTATTGAAATTAAATTAAAAACGGCTGTTACTAGTTTTGATGGATATGAGATAATGATGAAAAAAATTGCAGATAATCCGGAAAGTCAAAACAATTCAGAAAGAGAGGCAATTCAAACAAGAACTATGATTTGGACTGCGGGAGTAACACCTGTAAATACCATAAAAAGATCCATGTTTAAAACCGAACGAGGTAAAATTATTGTAAATGATTTTCTGGAAGTACAAGAATTTCCAGGAGTTTTTGCAATTGGAGATTGTGCACTTTTTATTGATCCAGAAACTGAAAGACCGTTTCCACCTACTGCACAATTAGCTGAGGCCCAAGCTAAATCTGCTGCACATAATTTGTATTCTCTAATTAGAAATAAAGACAAGAAGAAATTTGAATACAAATCTAGGGGTCAAATGGCCATTATTGGAAAAAGAAATGGTGTTGCTTCATTTTTTGGTATGAATATTAGCGGAATTTGGGCTTGGGCATTATGGAGAAATGTATACATTTCAAAAATTCCTAAATGGGATAAACGACTTAGAGTCCTATTAGATTGGACAATTGATATGTTTTTTGACAGAGACATTTCAAGATTAAAGTTTGCAGATAGAGAACCATCAAAGGAATACAAGGTTCTTGATGAAGTAGATGATGTTTGGTAAATTCATCAATTTGTAATTTTCTGACTGAAATTAGAGCAAACCATTTTATTAAAACGATTTTGAAGGCAAAATAATGTCTCTAAATGTGGCTGTGATAATTAAGCTTGAACCGGACTTTTCAGAAGGAAATGTTAGCTATAATCCTGATGGAACACTAAATCGAGCTGAGACAAAAAATACTTTAGGACCACATAGTGCAATTGCTGCTCAAGCTGCATTTTATGCAAAGGTAATGTATGACGCAAAGGTCTCGATAGGAACAATGGGCCCTCCAATAGCCGATCTTGCCCTTCAACAAGCTCAAGAAATCTCTGATTCTGAGGAACTTCATCTATACAGTGATAGACTTTTTGCAGGAGCTGATACCTTAGGTACGGCTGAGGTGCTAAGAGTAGGAATTGAGAAAATGCAAGCAAAGATGGACATAGTTTTTGCAGGACATAGAGCCTCTGATGGAGAAACTGGGCAAACCGGACCACAGACAGCTTGGAAGCTTGGTTTTACATTTTTGGGAAACGTAACAAGTTATAGTATTAATTTAGAGAATAGAACAATACGTGCAAAACGTTTGGTTAGTTTGCAAGGTTCTCCTGATATTATTGAAGAAATTGAAGCTCCTTTACCAGTTTTCATTTCAATTGATCCTACCTACAAATCAAGTTACAATACTATATCTCAAAGATTATCATTTCAAAAATATCAAAAAGAAGCAAAAGAAAGAGTGAAAAATTTCAAAGATTATTATAAAATTTTTAATGCTGATGAACTTGGTGTAGATAAAACTCTTGTTGGACTTCCAGGATCCCCCACAATAGTTTACAAAGTTGAAAGAGTTCCAAAATCAACTGCTACTAGAAGTGCTGAAGTTGTTGATGGTTCGGATCCTGCTCAACTTCAAAAAGTTGTTGGAAAGATGAAAGAAGCATTAGAGGCTATGGTGATAAAGTAATGGTAGAAAAATATCGTCATTTGTACGTTGTAGTTGAGATTGAGCAAGGAGCAATATTGCCGGTTAGTAAGGAAATGATTGGGGAAGCAAGACGATTAATGGATGGATTTAATCAAAAGTATTCTTCCAAAGAAAAAGTTGTTGCTATTATTCTAGGAAATAACATTAAGGGATTAACTAAAGATTTAATCGAAATTGGCGCTGATTCAGTAATTTATTGTGATCATCCACAATTAGAAGAAATTCGTAATACGATTTACACAAAAGTCATCAGTCAAATTGCAAATGACAAAGAAATTGGTGGACAAATAGAATCTGAATATGCTGAAGACTTTAAACGTCCAAGATACATGTTTTTTGCAGCTGACAGTATTGGAAGACACTTGTCGTCTACTGTTTTGGCAGAATTAGATTCAGGATTGGCCTCTGACATTAATCAATTAGTTATAGAAGATATTCAAATGGCTCATCAACAAAAAACAGGTGGTACTAAAGAAACTTATGAAAAAACTCTAGAGATGTATAGACCCGATTTTTCCGGATTCTTATGGACTACAATTCTTTGTCTAGATAATCGAAATCCAGCCTTTAAACGAGATTATCATCCACAGGCTTGCAGTATAATTCCTGGAGTTTTTGAACCAATAGAACCTGATTCAAAAAGAGAGGGTAAAGTGATTGAATTTGTTCCAGAAATAGATGAACAAGACCTCAAAGTGAAGGTAATCAGCCGAGAAATAATTCAGAGTGAGGTTGATTTTGAAACTCCAAGAACTATTGTTAGTTTTGGTAGAGGAATCAAAGAAGAACCCGAGAAGAATATCAAACTGGTTGAGCAGCTTGCAAAAGAATTGAATGCTGAAGTTGGTATTACCTTACCCATGTCTAAAAAACCATATTCGATTAGCCAGTCATTAGACTCAAAGTATATGATTCCAGATAGAGTGATTGGAACTAGTGGACATAAAACAAGTGCTATGCTCTATATCGCAGCAGGTGTAAGTGGAGCAATGCAACATGTGTGGGGAATGAAAGATTCAGGGTTTGTCGTAGCAATTAATCCTGATGAAGATGCTCCCATTAAGAACGAATGTGATATTTTCATAAAAGGAAGAATGGAAGATGTGATTCCATTATTAATTGAAGAAATTAAAAAACAAATTCAAATTGTTGAGGCTTGATTGATTTTGGAAAAATATGATGTAGCAATAATTGGCGGTGGCTCTGCAGGCCTTGCGGCATTAAAACAATTATCTAAATTAGGAAAACAAGCAATTCTTTTAGAGGCTGGAACTAAAGTTGGATCCAAAAATATCTCAGGTGGAATTCTTTATTCAAAAAAACCAAAAAAAGGTCAAGTAACTAATGTTGATGAACTTTATGAAAATTTTCTTGATGATGCTCCATTTGAAAGAAAGATAACCAAATACATTCTACATTCAACTTCTAAGGATAAAGAATATTCTATGGATCTTACTGAAGCACATGATTACCAGTCTAATTTTGGCTGCACAGTTCTTATGAATAAACTCAATTCGTGGTTTGCCCAACAAGCCGTTGAAAGTGCAGAAAAAGTTGGTGGTGGAATAATACCAGGAGTCCATGTAAAATCGATTACATGGTACGAAGGAAAAACAATCATACAAACTGATGAGCTTGATGAATTTGAAGTCAAAGCAATAATTGCAGCAGATGGAGTAAATTCAGAAGTAGCTGAGATGGTGGGAGCTAGGGCAAAATTTACGCCTACTCAACTGTATCAAGGAGTAAAAGTAATAGTAAAACTACCTGAAGAAATTATCGAAGAAAGATTTGGTGTAGGTCCAGATGAAGGGGCTGCACATCTTTTTGCTGGCGATATAACTCTGAACCATATCGGAGGAGGATTTCTTTACACTAATCGTGATACAATATCTTTGGGAGCTGTATATCATTATGATTCTCTAGTGAGAAATCCGGTAGAGCCTTATGGATTAATTGATGCCTTGATTAAAAATCCTCTTGTAAGTGAATTTGTTAAAGATGTTGTACCAATCAAAAAAGAAATTGACAAGAGTTTGCCACAAGAAGAACAGCTCCGAATTCGTTTCGGTGTGGCCAAATTAATTAAAACGTGGAAAGAATTTCGAGAGTCTTCTCTTTCTCCTAATGGAAGAAAAAGTCTAATCGATTCTGGAAAATACAAAACTAATGAGGCTATTCATGAAAAGTTATCAACCATTGAAAAACAAATGTCTGAAAAATTTGATGTAACTTTTGGAGAGGATTATGTTGAAGCAGAATATGGCGCCAAATTAGTTCCAGATGGTAAAAGGTGTAGAATGGAAAAACCCTTTTTCAAAAATATTTTATTTGTTGGTGATGCTGCAGGAAGAGGAGTTTTTGTTGGTCCAAGGATAGAGGGGTTAAATGTTGGAATTGATGATGGAGTTAGAGCAGCAAATGCAGTTGCAAGAGCTCTTGAAAAAGGTGATTTTTCTGAAGGCTATATGGGACAATTTTATTCACAATCAGTAGAAGAAAGCCCCTATACGCTAGATATGAAACAAATTGACAAGGATTATCTGAAGATATTTCTTGATGCAACAAAGGATGTGCCAAAAGACATTATTGGTTCACGATATGGTCCAATCCTAAAAATGATGTCTAGTGGTACCTTTAGAGGAATTGCGGTTAAATTTGCAAATATTCTTGGTTATGACAAACTCTTGCCAATGATAGAATCAGAGGATACCTATGTGAAAGTTCCAATCCAATTAGCTGAGCGATTAGGGGTAACTGTTTCATCTACATATACTCCTAGTATTCCTTCAATTGCAGATAGAATTGCAAAATTAAGTTATAATGATGATCATGAATCTCACATCAAAGTATTAAATTCTGAAAGTGAGTTTATGAAAAAAATTGTGACATTATGTCCTGCTAAATGTTATAGTCAAGAGGATGGTAAGGTAGTGATTCAACATGAAGGATGTGTTGATTGTGGAACATGTTCACAGGAAACTGAATGGAAACATCCTCGTGGTGAAAAAGGAATTCACTACCAATATGGATAATTTTTAGGCCGTAATTTTTATGCTTTTTAGATCATCATAGGCTTTTCTAATTTCTTTGTGAAAATCAATTGTTTGTGGTGGAAAAAGAGAAAATCCGATGTAAAAATCCTCAGCTTCTCTAAGATATCTCTTAATTTTGTCTTTGTTTGAAATTTGTGAAATAAATTTCATGTTGTTTAATCTATCTGCAAGTTTGATAATTTTGGTATCATATTTTGAATTTGTGAGGGCAGAACAATAATCAGCAAATCTGGTCATTTTTTGTTCTTCTTCATTAGAACCAGGGTAATTTTCTAATGGTTTTGTTTTTAGGGTATTTGCAACTGTGTACACATATTCCCCAAATCTATGTCTAAAATATGCATCAAATCCATATGCATGAGATGTGTATAAATCCAAAATTCTGTCATTATCCTCCATCACATCATGTAAAATAGCTGATGTTATCTGAAGTGTCGTAAGATACTGAGTGGTTGTTTGGTAGTGTTTGATAACATCTAACGTTACTGGCCAAACATGAGTTTCCAAAAATGATGATGTGCCATCTTCTCTTTTAATATCTGAATGTACTTCTTCGGCAGTTTCAAAAGCACTTTCAACAAAACTATCAATTCTAATTTTTGTATTATTTTCTATATATGAAATAAGTTCATCCTTTGTAACACGTTCTATATTCATATTATCAATATGTACTAGTGACATAAATTTATGATCATTTGATATTTTTATTTTCTAAATCTATGAATTATCATTGCTGGGGCGACAAAATACATTCCAATATTTAGAAGAATAATACTAATGCCATACCCAAGTATTTCCTGCTCAGAATCAATGTTTGCATAATTTAGTATAGATAATGATGATAGCATTGGAGTAATTGCTAGTTTCACAGTTTCTTTAAAAATTGGATTTTCACGCTCGAAATCAGCTATTGTGGGAGAAAATGCATAGTAAAATTGGTTAAATCCAGTCATAAATGCAACTCCAGATTCGGTAGATAGAATAGTGTTATCTCTTAATTCCCTTAATTGTTGTACTTGAGGTGCTAGCTCGGATCCAAAGGTGGCAGTAGCAATTAGACAACCACCTCCTTCATCGATTGTTGTATCTACTGGTTGTGTTGGTTCTGATAGTATTTTGAAAGAATCAATGGAATCATCAAATCTTGATTCTTGATTTTCAAAGTCATCTACCCCATTACTATATGCAAACGTGTAGAACTTTTCAGGACCAGAGATGGTTGTTTCTCTGAATTTTACATTAAATGATTGATTATTGGTTTCAAAAATTCCTATAGCATTAGTAACATATGCCTCTTTTTCATTAATGGTGGTTTTTTCCTGAGATGTTATTTCTAAATTCCCTGTTGCTACTACTTCGTTTAACAATTCATTTTTTTCCTGAATAAAATCATCAAATGATTTTCCTTCTTTATCAATAACTCTTAAGGAAATTACTGGGTTGATTTCACCTATTTTTGGTCCTACTGCTACAACGTCTGGTGTGTTTTCATCAACTTTTGGTGGTTGTTGTAGGGACCATCCTTCAGGTGCACTAAATGCTACATCAAGTTCTTTATTTTCAAACATTTGATTTCCAGTTCCATCAGTTGGTTGAGTTGGAATGTCCAAACTTTCTGAAACTCTTTCGGGCTTACCCAATTCAAGTAAATTGGTAACCTCAGAGCGATTTACAGTTATTGCCTTTGTAATTTTTACATCATCAATATTTACTGGAATATCCCTTGGGCCTATTTCGAGTGAGGCAATTTTATCTAAAGTTTCAAAACTTTCGTCAGTTACAATCCTACCAAATACGGTGTATTGTTCGTCAAGAAAGTTTGAATTTTGATGAACTATGAAAAATTGTGAGCCTGCACTGTTTGGGTTTTGAGACCTTGCCATTGAAACTATACCCCGATCGTGTTTAATTGAATTGAATTCAGCATCTACTGAAGTATTTGGACCTCCTTGACCCCAGGTACTGGTATCAGGGTTCTTTGTGTTTGGATCTCCTCCTTGAATCATAAATCCTGGAATTACTCTATGAAAAATTACTCCATCATAAAATTCACTTTCAGTTAAATTCATGAAATTTTTAACATGATTTGGTGCATCATTAGGGAAAAATTCTATTACAATTTTCCCTTGACTGGTTTCTAAAATTACTAATTTGTCATCAGACTGAGCAAATGACTGAATTGGTAAAGCAATTAAAAGAAGAGTAAAGGCAAATATGATAAGAATTTTTTGCAATAAAATTCGTCAAGCTGTCTTCCTTAAAAGCTAAGTGTATTAGTTTTTAACAAGTCGATTTTATGAACGAATATGGAACCTGAAGAAAAAATTCAGGCACATGTAGTTTCAATTTGGAGAGAGTCAAAAAAATTCTTTTCAATTGGAGGAAGAGAAGGTATGTTAATTTTGACAGATAAACATCTGATGTTTGTTCATAAAACTGAAGCAAAAAAGAAGTGGTGGGAAGCAATTAGACAGCGACAAACTGTTCAATTTTTAAAATCAAAAGACACAATGATTATTCATGATGGTTATGATGAAAATAATTTAAAAGAAGATATGGAAAATGAAAAAAATGTGGAATTAAGATTTGATGATATTTTAGATATATCTAATGAGGAAAAAGAATGGGGAAGTGTATTACTAGTTGAGTATGAAAAAGATGGGAAACTGGAAAAACATCAATATGCTATTGCCCAAGATTGGGTAAAATATCCAGCTAAAGAGCCTACAAAATACATGAAAGTGGATTGGGAGCCTTTTGTGCAATATATTAAAACTAGACAAAAAATTACGAGGTAAAATTGGGAAAAATCTATGCTGTTGGGGTTGGACCAGGATCGCCAAAATATGTTACTGAAATCGTTAGAGAAGTAATTCAAAATTGTGATGTTATAATTGGATACAAGTACACTTTGGAGACAATCCAAGATTTGATAGAAGGAAAGGAAATTCATGAGATTACAATGAATAATCAAGAAGAGTCTTATCAGAAAATTTTACCAGTATTAGGTGAGCGTTCTTTAGTAATTCCCTTTACAGGAGATGTTAATTTCTCTGAATCAGAAGTGGTAGATAGATTAATTGAGATTTTTGGGGATGTAGAAATAATTCCTGGAATAAGCTCATTTCAGGTGGCAGCCTCAAAGGCACAGGTCCCTTTGGATAAATCAAAAGTAATTACCATGCATGTTACAACCTCGATTGAAGAAAAGAAGCTTGATTTGCAAAAGGCGTTAATTGATGGATATAGTGTTATTTTAGTTCCAAGACCATGGCCCAAGCAGCCAGACAAGCATTTTATGCCTTCAGAAATTGCAATTTATCTAAAGGAAAATAGTTTTCATACAGATGATATGAAAGTTCATGTTTTTGAGGCATTAACAACTAAAAATGAAACTAGTTTTGTAGGAACCGTAAAAGATTTGGAGGGAAAGGAATTTTCTGACTTATCTGTAATGGTTTTCAATCAAACCAAATTAGATTCATACATGAATTATAGATGGCAGTGGGAGAATTAATTTCCCTGTTGATTTTTGGTCGTACCAAGAATAAGATTATCCACATCGGGGAATGAATAAACAACTATTTTCATCCAAGGGTACGTTGGATCATATAATCTGTAAAATCCCATCTCATCAAATGTTATGTTGATTGATTCTCCGGGTAATATTTCTGCAGTTGAAATTCTGCCATCTGGAGTAAATGGATCGTGACGGTCACCATAGTTTTCTTTTCCACTAAGGATACTATGAGAAACATAGTCGTCATTAACAAAAGTAATTGTTGTTCCAGGCTCAACTGTTATTCGGTCTAGGGAGAAATATCCTAATCTACCAATTTCAATTCTTGGTTCTTTGGTTTCACCGCTTGGAATGTAGCTACTTGCTACTCCTTGAGTTGAAGAACCAGGAAGAATTCGAATGGTAAGTATTTCGTCTTCAATACTAGCTTCTGTAGTTATTTCAGAGATCTTGGTTAATTGAGAAAGTTTTGCAGTATAGATTATTTTGTAAGAATCATTAGAGGTCGTAATTCTTCCTGTAAATCCGTATATTGCTGCATCTTTGCTCTCTTCAACTAGACGTCCAAAAAAACTAATGGTTGTATCAAATCCCCTTGTACTTTCAATATCTCCATTAATTCTGACATAACGTCCTTCTCGAAGAAATTTGCCCTCAAGTTCAGATATTACAAAATCTTCATTATCTAATGTGATAAATCCATCTTCTATCAAAAAGTCAATACTGCTACCAGATTGTTGTTGAGATGAGAGACCTATGTCAATTTCTGATAGTCGGATTAATTCTTCAGTTACTGCAAAACCAGAACCTTCAACAAGATAAGCCGAATTTTCAGTGATTTCGGCAAATGCATCATTGATGAGAAATCCGGATGATATAACAAGTAAAGCTAAAAGTCCTACAAAGGAAATATTCACGTTATATTTTTCTATTAATTTGGTTTATAATTTACTACTAAATTTTTTTAGACTGGGTGCACAAATCCTCTGATTTTTAGAGAGTAGGCATTTCCAATCCTTCTAAAGAAAGTTTTATCATATAATCTTCCAAAAATCCACCAGCTAGCAACAGACCAATTAGAATACCAATCTCAATTAGGGTTGGTTTTAACATTGGACTAAGATTGGTTTTTTTTGTAATTGCTCTAATCAAAATAAAACTTCTAGATGTAGCAAGAGAATAGGCAGAAAGCTCCATTAGTCCAAATGGTGAAAGATAGAGAATAGCTACGGGTGGGATTTCTCCTAATTCAGGGGTTATGGAGACTATCGCAGCAAAGGCAAATCCTGTCGACCATGCTGAAAACAACCCCCAAGCCACACCAAAACCCGGGATAAACATAGGTAATGAAATAGTTGTATTATGAAGGAAAATTCCAACACCGTCAATATCCTCTATTAATTTTTCAAATTCCTCCATGAAGAGATTTGCCTCCTCTTCACTTACTTCAGACATTGAACCCAATTGAAATGCTACTGTAAACAATCCCATAAATACAAAAAAAATGATTATTCTATTTTTAAACATAATATTTTTTCCTGGTTACAATATTTGAGGGTTCGGCGTAGGCGCAGATTTAATTAAACCACGAATAATTCCTGGATGTTGAAAAAAGAATTAACTTTTGCTTTGAATTATGCTTTGAATAAAGGATTTCAAATTTCTCCTAATGCGTTTGAATTTTTAGAAAATGTGGATGTGAAAAAACTTGAAAAAATAATTAAAGAAATTGTACGTGAAAAAACAAAACAGAAACTATTCCAAATCAATCAGGATGACTTGGAAAATTATTTTGGAATTAAGGAAGATAAGAATCTCCAAACCGATTACAAGGTACTTTTTGACCCTACTTTGAAAATTACTAGTGGTGAAGGCATAAGTGGCTATAACTCGTTATTTGCAAGTCGGTTTAACAAACTAAAAAGAATCATTTCTGACAGGCCTGAGTCTAAAATGGTAAAAACCATTGCCTCAGTCAAAGTGGCCAAATCAGATGAGGATATGTATGTGTGCGGCTTAGTAACTGCAAGAATCAGTGAAAGAAACATTACCAAATTATTGCTAGAGGATCCCTCAGGCTCATTTGAGGGAATTATTTTTGATAATGATTTGCGAGAAACGGCAGATTTACTGTTAAATGATCAATTCATTATGGCACGTGTGGGGTTTGGTAAAAATTCGGGTTTAATCATCAAAGATTTGATTTCGCCAGATATTCCTGATCAAGCCTCAAATAGATCGGAATCAGAGACTTTTGCAGTTTTTCTTTCTGATTTGCATATTGGAAGTAAGTATTTCATGGAGGAGGAATTTAGTGAATTTGTTTCATGGTTATCAAGTCCTGATCCTGTAGCCAGAAAAATTCGATTTGTGTTAATTGGAGGGGATGCAGTAGATGGGGTTGGGATATATCCAAATCAGGATAAAGAATTAGTCTGCCAAACAATTGAGGAGCAGTTAAAAAAACTTGAAAATTTAATCAATAAGATTCCAGAATACATCAAAATATTCATCATGCCTGGAAATCATGACCCAGGAAGAAGGGCATTACCACAACCGGCAATACCAAAAAAATACAATTCTGGACTATGGGAAAAAGATAACGTGGTTATGGTTGGTAATCCGGCTGTGGTTTCATTAAACGGTGTAAAGGTATTGATGTTTCATGGGCAAAGTATTGATGATATTGTAAAGACTACTCCTGGATTGAGTTATGATAGTCCTACAAATGTTATGAAACATCTTCTTAGAGCACGTCATCTAAGTCCAATTTATGGCAGCCAAACCCCAATTGCTCCTGAGATTGAAGATTTGATGGTAATTGATGATATTCCCGATGTTTTTCATGTTGGTCATGTCCACCGGGCTCAATTAGATATGTACAAAGGTATTTTATTGATAAATTCTGGTTCTTGGCAAAACCAAACGCCTTTTCAGGCTAGTGTTGGAATGACCCCAAATCCCGGAATTGCCTTAATGGTAAATTTGAAAACTTTTCAAGTACTACATCAAAATTATAATTCAAAATTAGACAATGTCTTGCAAAGTTAGATCATCTTTGAAGGTCTTTTTTATCATTTCAGATGATATTGTTAGTTTGTATTTTTTTGTTCGTCCGTGAATTCCCTGATGGATTAGTCTTCCATTAATTATTCCTGATAATTCAATTTCACTTAACATTTGAGTTATCCTTCTTTGGGTAAGTTCATCACGTCCTACTATTTTGCATAGTGCTTTGTAGGATGAATAAATTTCTCCAGTTGATGATCCTCCTGCTTTCATTATGGCTAAAATGACTAATTTTTCATGAAGTGGATAAGATTTGAGAGATGTTTCCTCTTTATTTTCTTCAATTTTTTGGGATGCTTCTCGTACATGTTCTTCAGTGACTTGTTCTGATTGTTGTCTTTCAGCAATTTCTCCTGCCACACGAATCAAATCTATGGCTCTCCTGGCATCTCCATGTTCACCTCCTGCTAAGGCTGCACATAGATTTAGAGCTGGTTCCTGAACGGAGTTTGGGATAAAGGCTTGATTAATTCGTTCTTCAAGAATTTTTTTAATTTGTTCAACATTGTAGTTGGTAAATACAATTTCTTCTTCTCCAAGGCTGCTAATTACTCTCGGATCAAGTTTTTCTTTAAATGTCAAATCATTTGAGATTCCAACCAAAGTCAGCGAACCTTGATTCAACCTTTCATTTGCTCTAGTTAGTTGGTATAGGATATCCTTACCTGTTTTGGAGACAAGTTGGGCAAGATAATCAATCTCATCAATTACAAAAATGGCATTGATTTTTTCTTCATCTATATTGTTTAAAATCCGTTTAAAGACCTCACTAATGGCAAGGCCAGTTGTGGGTAATTCTTTATCAGTTAATCCTAATTGCCTTCCTAAACTTACTAACAATCCGTAAAGGGTGGTTTCCTCTTTTGAATTCGAGTAAACTAATTTTATGGGGAAATTAGATTTTTCCACCCTATCTTGAATTTTAGATATTACTTTCTTTACTACTAGGGTTTTTCCAGTTCCTGGTTTACCATATACTAGTAAATTTGAAGGTCTAGATTGTTTGAGAATAGGAAGAAGGGATTGGGTTACTTGTTCTTGTTCGGAATTTCTATGTTGGATAATTTCTGGGATGTAGGTAAAATGAAGAATATCTCTGTTTTGTATTATGGATTTTCCGGATTCAGCTGCATCAAGTAATCTATCAATTGGGTCTGACATACTCACACACCTTTGTTTCTACTAGTCAACAACATAATCATATCTGAATTAAGAGAGTATAGAATAGAATAGTAACTCTAGTTTAGTTTGTAATTAATTATTTTTAGTTAGAATTTCTCTCTTTAAAAAAATTAAAGAAAAAATAGAGTGGAAATATTGGTGTGTGGGTTGATTTTGAATAATGAGTTAACAATTTGTTAATTTTATGTTAAGAAATACATCAAAAAGGTCATTTTTACCCCTTAATTTCCATTCCAGGCGTTAAGATGGACGTTAACATTGTTAATATCAAAAACCTACCCCTTAATTTCCATTCCAGGCATGAATTTAGCCCCCTAAATTAATAAATTAGGAAATTTTTGTTAATAACAAGAAATACCCTAGGCGTGCGCTAGGCAGTCAATGTTAACAAACTAGATAGTTAACAAAAC